>Ga0308407_1000030_pt1 | contig 147041 bp, 145 predicted proteins | sample HotsprSampleMSe2_FD_203476 | JGI IMG/M metagenome (GOLD analysis project Ga0308407, IMG submission 203476) | Hot spring phototrophic mat microbial communities from Mushroom Spring, Yellowstone National Park, Wyoming, United States - 20060911_MSe2 ...
TACAAAGCCTTCAGAGTGAGTCAAGCGGATGTGAGGGAGCCAATGGAAGGAATTCCGAGCAGGGAAGAGGAAGTATTGCCTCTTCTTCCGCTTGGTTAGTTCTGAGGGTAGCCCTCCTCTTCCCTATCCTTGGAAAGGTTTTGCCAAGGGACCTTTCTCCTCTGAAGCCGGTGTTGGTGGAAGGGGTGTGGGATAGGGTGAGGTGTTCTAACGGGTTAGTTCCCTTAGAGGTTGGGGGGACGGTCCCGATAAGGGATTTTTAGAACAGCCTCAACTATAGCAAAAGTTTATAATCCCATAAGCAAATTTTAAGACATTTCCTATAATCAGGGTGTAAAATTCCCAAAATCAACCAATGGGAGGTTGTGTCATGAGAAAAGTTATCTTGGCGTCTGCACTGCTAAGTGCTGTAGGTCTTTCCTTTGCTACCAACGGAGACAACCTTATAGGTGTATCTCCTGCGTCAAGGGGTATGGGTGGCATAGGCGTGGGTATGCCCGTAGGGGCTACCGACAGTATCTTCAGAAACCCCGCATGGATGAACTACTACAAGGGCTTTAACCTTAGCTTTGGGGGAATTCTGTTTATGCCCGAAGTAAAGGCGAAGACAAATGTCACACCTATGGGTCCTTCCCCCACTCCCGCATCTGCCACCAGCCAATCAAAGATGTTTGTGGTTCCCGAAGTGGGAATAGTGCATCAAATAAACGATAAGATCACCGTCGGTGTGGGTGCTTTTGGCGTATCTGGCATGGGTGTGGATTACAGGAACAAGGACCCACTGCTTGCCAATATGCACACCACTTTACAGTTCATGAGAATTATACCAGCCCTTGCCTATAAGGTGAACGATGCCATTTCTGTATCCGGTGCGGTGCATTTGGCTTATGGCTCTTTGGATATGGGGGCTAATATGTGTACACTTCCAGGCCCAGTTTGCTGGAATGCGGGTGGCGGACAGTCTCAAACCTACGGCATTGGTGCCCAGCTTGGTGTTGCTTACAACATGGGAGATTTTGTGTATGCGGGTTTGACCTACCAAAGCCCAGTAAATATGACTTATAAGAGGGTGTTTGATAGCAACGGTGATAACCAATTTGAAGACCTCAAGCTTACCCAACCCCAAGAGGTTGCCTTTGGTGTTGGTGTAAAGCCTATGGATAACCTCAAGGTGGGTATGGACCTCAGGTGGATAAACTGGAAGAACGCAAAGGGATACAAAGAGTTCCAGTGGAAGGACCAGTGGGTTATAGGTTTGGGTGGTGAGTTCAAACCAACGCAAAAGCTCGCCCTCAGGGCAGGATACAACTACGGAAAGTCTCCCATAAGGGGTGGAGCCCAAAACCCTGGAAATGCCAACAACATTCCAAATTTTGCTGCCCCCTTTAGCGATTTCCAAATCGCTTGGTTTAACCTGATAGGCTTTCCAGCCATCACAGAGCATCACATAACTCTTGGTCTTGGTTATGAATTCACCAAGAACTTTAGCATAGACCTTGCATACAAACATGCCTTTAACAAGAAGGTGTCCGCCACAGATAACGCGAATATGGGAATGTCTGTGGAAGCCCAAAATGCCCAAAATGCCATTTCCGTTGGTCTGAACTGGAAGTTCTAAAAGCTAACCTCTTGGGGGCTTTGCCCCCTTTGTCTTTATAATATTTTCATGGACTACAAAGATACTCTGAACCTTCCAAAAACTGACTTTCCTATGAAAGCGGACCTTCCCAAAAGGGAACCGCAGATTTTAAAGAGGTGGGAAGGACTTTATCAAAGGGTGCAAACCGCGAGAAAGGATGCAGAACTTTTTGTGTTGCACGATGGACCACCCTATGCCAACGGGCATATTCACATAGGGCACGCCCTCAATAAGATCCTAAAGGATATCATCGTAAAGTATAAGCTCCTGAGGGGCTACAGGGTTGATTATGTGCCCGGTTGGGACTGTCATGGTTTGCCCATAGAACAGCAGGTAGAAAAGGAACTAAAGGCAAAAAAGCTCAAAAAGGAGGATATGTCAAAGACTGCCTTTAGAAAGCTCTGCAGGGATTACGCAAACCAGTTTGTGGAAATTCAAAAGGAGGAGTTTATAAGGGTGGGAGTCTTGGGAGACTGGGAAAAGCCCTACATAACCATGGACCCAAAGTATCAGGCACAGGAGATAAGGGAACTGGGAAGGCTCTTTAAAAAGGGTGTGGTGATCAAGAGCAAAAAGCCAGTCTATTGGTGTATATACGATAAAACCGCCGAGGCGGAGGCAGAGGTAGAATACTACGAAAAGGAAAGCCCAAGCATATATGTAAAGTTTCCACTCAAGGATCAAGACAACACCTACCTTCTCATATGGACCACCACCCCTTGGACCCTGCCCGCCAACTTAGGGGTGATGGTAGGAGAGGACTTTGAGTATGTCTTTTATAAAGTGGGAGAGGAAACCTACATCCTTGCCAAGGCACTCCTTGAGGAGTTAAAGAAAAAGGCAAAGCTTGAGGGAGAGGTGGTTAAGGAGGTTTTGGGCAAAGAATTGGTGGGCTTGGAATATTACACACCTTACGGGGAGAGAATTGGGAAGGTTTATCCTTCTGAATTTGTAGAACTTACCGCTGGCACTGGCTTGGTGCATATGGCACCGGGACACGGTAGGGAAGACTACCTACTGGGTCTAAGGTATGGCTTGGAGCCCTTTGCACCCGTGGATGATGAAGGGAAATTCATTCCGCCTGCACCGGAGTTTTTGATCGGTGTTAGAGTATTCTCCGCAAACCCACTTATCATAGAAGACCTAAAGGCAAGGAACCTACTACTGCACGAAGAAAAATACATCCACTCTTATCCACACTGCTGGAGGTGTAAAAACCCAGTGATCTTTAGGGCTACTCCTCAGTGGTTCATATCCATGTCTGCTAATTTTAACGGCAAAAGTCTAAGGGAGCTTGCCTTGGAGGAGATAGACAAAGTCCAATGGTTTCCACCCTCTGGGGCAAACCGCATAAGGTCTATGGTGGAAAACAGACCCGATTGGTGCATATCAAGGCAAAGATACTGGGGCGTTCCTATTACGGTCTTCTATTGCAAAAACTGTGGGCATGTGGTGGCTGAGGAGGATGTCTTTGAAAGGGTTGCCCAGTTGGTGGAAAATCATCCCGATGGTGCAGACCTTTGGTTTGAACTCAGTGCCAAAGAGCTCCTTCCCGAGGGCTATAGGTGTCCAAAGTGTGGTTCGGAGGAGTTTGTAAAAGAGGAAGATATATTGGATGTTTGGTTTGACTCTGGCTCCTCCCATGCCTTTGTGCTGAGAAGCAGGGGTATAGAAAAGGCGGACATATATCTGGAGGGCTCCGACCAACACAGGGGCTGGTTTCAGGCTTCCCTTTTGGAATCGTGCGCGTCCTACGGGCTCGCACCATACAAGGGTGTTCTGACCCATGGCTTTACGGTGGATGAACAAGGCAGGAAAATGTCAAAGTCCTTGGGCAATGTGATCGCACCGCAGGAGGTAATAGAGCAATACGGCGCAGACATACTCAGGTTGTGGGTAGCTTCAGAGGATTACTCCGAGGATGTAAGGCTCAGCAAGGGTATCCTACAAAGGCTAACGGAGGATTACAAAAAAATAAGAAACACATTACGGTTTTTCCTCGGGAACCTTTACGACTTTGAACCCTCAAAGGCGGTGCCCTTCAAAGGGCTTCATCACTTGGATAGATGGACAATTTCTTACCTGCAGGGGATAATAGAGCAGTCTTTGGACTTTTACGAAAACTATACCTTCCACCGAGTTTTGCACCTGATTAGAAATTTCTGTGCGGTGGAGCTGTCTGCCTTTTATTTGGATGTGCTAAAGGACAGGCTTTATGTGTATGCGAGCAACTCTTGGGAGAGAAGGTCTGCCCAGACGGTCCTCTTTGAAATGGCAAAGACTATAACCCTTTTGATGGCACCCTTTTTGAGCTTTACAGCGGAGGAGGTTTGGGAGCACCTGAGAAAGATTGACCCATCCTTGCCTGAGAGCGTCTTTTTGCACACCATTCCAACGCCAAAGGAAGGGTTAAAGGACCAAGAGATTTTGAAGGATTACGAAATCGTCCTGAAGGTAAGGGATGATGTAATGTCTGCGGTGGAGCTCTGCAGAAAGGAAAAGGAAGTCAACCATCCCTACGAAGCGGAAGTTTATATCTGGGGCAACGAAGAGGTCTTAAAGGTCCTCAAAAAGTATGAAGAGGACCTAAAGTATCTCTTTACCGTCAGTAAGGTATCCCTCAAAGAGGGTGGAAGTCAGCGCCTGCCATCCGAGAGCTTCCAAGGTTTATGGGTGGGTGCCAAGCGGGTAGAGGGCAAAAAGTGTCCAAGATGCTGGCTCTATTACAGAGAGGAGGAGTTTGAAGGGGAAGTTTGCAAGCGTTGTAGTCAAGTGCTTGCGGAAGTGCTCCCATGAAGGAAGAGGACTTTAGTGCCTTTCTTCAACTCCAAGAGCAGGAAGAGGAGGTCTTCAAAAGGGAAAGATACCTTGAAAGGCTAAAAAAGAGAATAAAGGAGCTGGATCAGGGCATAAACGAAATTTTAGAGGAACAGGCAAGCCTAATAGCGGAATTGAACCAAATTATTGAAGCCATAAGGGAGGAGGACCTGAAGGTCAGAAGGTGCAAAGAAAATTTAAAAAGATGTCAAGAGAGGGCAAAATCCGTAAAGAAGATAGAGGAATACAAAGCCCTTTTGAGGGAGAAGGCAAAGAACGAAGACTGCATAATAAAGGGTGAGCAAGCCCTAAGGGAGCTAAGACAAAAACGCAAAGCCATAGAGGACCGCCTGCAGGACAAAGTAAAAAACAGAAAGCTAAAGAGAATGGAAGAAGAAAGGGAGGATTTGATCAAAGAAAAAGAAGAGGTGGAAAGGGAGTTAAAACAGCAGATGGAAAAGTTGGAACTTCTGCGGGCAAGCTTTAGCCAAGATATAGTGCAAGAGTACGAAAGGCTTAAAAAGGCTGTGGGCTTTCCTCTCATCGTAAAGGCGGGCATCATGGGCACATGCTCAAGCTGTGGCACCAAGCTACCATCCATGCTATACTCTAAACTAATCAAGGGCGAAAAGGTCAGGTGTCCAAGCTGTGGAAAGATTCTATATTAGGGATCCAATAATCCTCCTCTGTATGCTTTTTATTTCGGTGGTGGGACTTTTGGGTGTTTATAGTGCCACCTACTCGGGACAAACATCTACGTTGTTTTTCAAACAGCTTTTTTACGTGGTTTTTGGCTGGTTTATTATTCTTTTGCTTCCAAGGTTCAACTTTAGAACCCTTTTGGAGTATGCACCCGTTGTTTATGGGCTGAACCTGTTTCTTCTGGTCCTTGTGCCCTTTGTGGGAAAAACTGTCTACGGTGCCAAAAGGTGGATAGATTTGGGACCTGTCCATCTGCAACCCTCCGAGTTTATGAAGTATTCCCTCTTGCTTTTAAGCGCCTACGCCTTTTCTCGCATAAGTTCCTTAAAAAGTAGGGAATTTTTTATCCTCCTTCTTGCCTTTTTGATCCCTTCCGCTTTGGTGCTAAAGCAACCAGACCTTGGCACTGCAATTACTTATTTTTTTATTCTCTTTTCTGCCCTCTTTTTCTTTGGGCTAAAGCTAAGATACTTTCTTGGCTTTTTTGTCCTTCTTTTGCTTTTGTCTCCTCTGCTGTGGCACTTTTTAAAGGACTATCAAAAAAAGAGAATACTCACAGTCCTTAACCCTTACGAGGATTATATGGGCAGTGGTTATCAGCTTATTCAGTCAGTTATTGCCATTGGCTCGGGTGGTTTTTTTGGAAAGGGATTTCTAAAGGGTACCCAATCCCATCTACTTTTTCTACCAGAAAAGCATACCGACTTTATATTTTCTGTAATAGCAGAAGAGATGGGATTTTTTGTGGGCTTTTTGCTAATAACTGCCTTTTTTGTAATGGCTTGGAGGTTTTTAAGCTACATTCCAAGGGCAGACATAAAGGAAGAGGTGCTGTTTTTAGGCGTTTTCTCCACCTTTTTTATCTTTGAGGTTTCTGTGAATTTTGCCATGACTATGGGCTTTATGCCCGTGGTGGGGATTCCACTTCCCTTTGTTAGCTACGGTGGTTCCAGCACACTGACCTTTAGTCTGATGATGGGCACAGCCCTCTCTATAGTAAAGGAGCTTAGGCAAAAACCCATAAGGTTCTCCAATGGTTGAAGGGCTCTATATTCATATACCATTCTGTGCCAATAAGTGTCCTTACTGCGATTTCGTATCCTTTGTCTCTGAACCCTCCAAAGAATACTTAGGTCTTTTAAGGAGGGAGTTAGAGCTGTCCAAAGACCTGCCCTTTGACCTAAAGACTATATACCTGGGCGGAGGCACTCCTTCTCTTTATCCCACCAAGCTTTGGAGGGAATTTTTCAAAGACTTAGACACAGAGGGAGTAAAGGAAATCACCATGGAGTGCAACCCAGAAAGCTACAAAAGGGAGGACTTTGAAGGGCTTTTGGAACTGGGAATTAACAGACTGAGCTTTGGAGTTCAGAGTTTTTTGGAGAAAAACCTGCAGTTTTTGGGAAGATGGCATTCGCCCAAGGAAGGCATAAGGGCTATCCTTGAGGCAAAGTCCGCAGGCTTTGAAAACCTGAGCATTGACCTCATTTATGGGCTACCGGGACAGACCCTCCAAGACCTAAGGGAGGAGCTGAAAGTTATAAAAGACCTACCCATAACCCACCTGTCTGCCTACCTGCTAACACCTTACGAGGACACCCTCTTTGGACACCTCTGGCAAAAAGGTGAGCTAAGACTTCCCTCCGATGGGCAAATAGAGGAGATGTTTTTGTTTCTCTCAGAAGAGCTAAGTTCAATGGGTTTTGAACACTATGAAATAAGCAACTTTGCCAAAGAGGGCTACCGCTGTGCCCACAACCTCCTGTATTGGAGCCACAAAGAATTTTTGGGACTTGGCGTTTCCGCTTGGAGTTTTATAAACAAAAAGAGGTTTGGAAACTACCGGAACTTGGAAAAATACAAAAGGGCAGTCCTGCAAGGAGAAAAACCCATAGAAATGGAGGAAACGCTTGAGGGAGAGGAACTTTTAAAGGACTATCTTTTCGTAGCCCTGCGGACAAGGGATGGCGTTCCCAAAGAGGTGCTACCAAACATTCCAGACCATATAAGGGAGTTCTTTCTGGAGGAAGGTGATAGAGTAAGGCTTTCCAAAAGGGGCTGGCTTTTGATCAACGAGATTTTGCTGGAACTGTGGGATGAAGTGGCTAACCCTTGATGTGGGAAACACAAGCGTGGATGCCTGCGTCTTTGATGGAGGGGAGATTGTTTATCTTGGTAAGTTTTCCCACCAAGAGCTTGGGGAGCTTACAAAACAGGACGAAAACATCCTCGCATCTTGCGTAAAGCCCTCCGTCCAAAACCAAATAGCTAAAGCGTTCCTCTTTAAACCGGAGGATGTTCCAATAAAAACTGCCTTTGAGGGAAAGGAAAGGGTAGGCATAGACAGGCTCTTAAACCTATACGGTGCTTTGGAGTTTTACGCAGACACCTGTCTTTTGGTAAGTGCGGGCACCGCCTTGGTGGCGGATGTTTTGGTGGATGGCGTTTTTGAAGGAGGCTTTATTACCCTAGGCTTGGGGGCAAGGCTGAGATGTTTGCACGAGAGGGCAGAGCTTATTCCTCTCTTTACCTTAGAGAGCTTGGATGTGCCCTTGGGCAAAGACACCAAGTCTGCCCTTTTGGGTGGGCTAAAAAAGGAAGTTTTTTACTACTTGGAGGGGCTACTTAGAGGACTGAGGGAAAGCTACCAAAGGGACTTTAAAGTTATCCTAACGGGGGGTGATGGATGGTTTTTAAAGGATTTTGGAATTTATGACCCTCTGCTCATCCACCGGGCTATGCTAAGGCTCAAAAGACTCTTATGATGTTGTAGTAGGTGTCCCTTTGGGCTGGCACAAAGCCCGCAGACCTTATGGCAGACACCATATCCTCCACCTTTGGTATGGAAACCTTGTAGTTGGTGGAAGAGATCACATTCTCCTCTATCATCACACTGCCAAGGTCGTTGGCACCAAAGTGAAGTCCCACAATACCCACCTGCATGGTCTGGGTTACATGACTGCTCTGAATGTTCTTGAAGTTATCAAGGTATATCCGCGAAAGGGCAAGCACCTTTAGATAATAGACTGATGAAGCCTCTTCTATGTGGTCAAGCATGGTGCTGCCCTTTTTGAAGGTCCAAGGTATAAAGGCGGTAAATCCGCCCGTTTCATCTTGGATGCGCCTGACCCTTTCCAAGTGTTCCACAATGTGTTCAGACTTTTCCACATGCCCAAACATCATCGTAGCGGTGGAGGTTAGCCCAAGTTTGTGGGCGGTTCTGTGCACCTCCTCCCACTGCTCCACCGTGCATTTGCCGGGGCTCAAAAAGCTCCTAACCTCTTGGGAGAGAATTTCCGCACCACCGCCGGGAATGGAGTCAAGCCCAGCGTCCTTTAGGGCTTTTATAACCTCCTCTATGGTAAGTCCTTCAACCTTAGCAAGATAGACGACCTCCGGTGCAGAAAAGGAGTGAATTTGCACCTTAGGAAAGTTCTTCTTTATTTCCCTCAAAAGGTCTGTGTAAAACTTAAGGGGAAGGTTTGGATTTAGTCCTCCCTGCATAAGCAGAGTGGTCCCACCCCAATCTACCAGCTCTTGCACTTTCTTTAAAATCTCCTCCGTGTCTAAAACATAACCCTCCGGTGAGCTTGGTTTTTTCTGAAAGGCACAGAACTTGCACCCCGCCACGCAAACATTGGTGTAATTCACATTCCTATCTATCACAAAGGTGACAATGTTTTCTGGATGGAAGCGTCTACGCACTTGGTCCGCCAAGTAGCCCAAGGTCGGCAGGTCTGCCCTTTCCAAAAGCTCCAAAGCGGTAGCCTGGTCTATTCTCTCCTCTAACACATGCTCGAAGCTTGAAAGTTCTCTCATAGAGATTTAGAATTTGGTAATTACTCAGGAGATGTCAATGGCTTTTAAGTTTTCCAAAAGCTCCAGATTTTTCAATGCCCTGTCTTTGCTCCTATGGTCAAAGTTTCCGGAGAGAAAGCTTTCCACCATGAGCCTGAGCTTGTCCCTGCTTTCTTTGTGGATCAGTTTCCCTTCCTTCCAAACCTCTTCTTTGGCAAAATCAAGGATCAAGCTCCCACCGTTTATGAACCATCTTCTTGAGGGAGTTGGATGTTCCCAAGCGGTTTTTATGGAAAAGGGCACGCCGTCCGCTTTTCCCTCCAAATGCCAAACATCACCCACCTTGAGGGATGTGATCTGCAGGTCTTTGAAAAACAGCTGAAGAAGGTAAAGGTCGTGCCATGCCAAATCCCAAAGGGGAGAAAGGTAGCCCCTTCCCCTTCCCAACCTTTCAATGTGCACTTCCTCCACATCCTTTGGGAAGTAATCAAGGCAGGATGAAAAACTCTCTATTTCTGAAATATAAAGCGTTGGATAATGGTATATTTCCATAAACTCCATTTTGTTAAGGGCTGGAGGTTTTTCAAGCAAGACCGATGCTCCATTCTCCAAAAAGAACTTAGCCAACCTAACATGCTCCGCAGGGTCAACCGCTATTATGACCGCCTTTGTGGGCTCTTGGACCTCCTCAAAGTGGCAATAAAAGGGATAGCTACCAACCGCCTTGTTCGGGTCCCTGTCGCAGAGAACTGGAAGCTTTCCCATCTCCTCAAGCTTTGAAAGGTATTTCTTGCCCATATTTCCAAGACCTATGAGAAGGACATGCATGGGAATTAGTATAAAAGTGGATGTCTCTTTACCACATACAGAAAGCTGGGCTTTAACTTTCACCTTTCATTAACCGATAACTCTCCAGCATGGACTGGCACGACTGTTCTTCTCCCATCTGGATGTCTTAAAAATACATGACTACCCTTTTGTCTAACTTGTTTGCCTGTTAAAGCAGGCAACTTCATATAGTAATCTCCTGAATTCCAACGAACTCAACCTCTTTCTCTAACGCTTCCCCCTGAACATCTAAATAAAGTTCAATAGCTTCTTTAATCCTTTCCATTAATTCATCCAGGGACTTAGCTTGGGTGTGGCAACCGGGCAGTTCAACAACTTCTCCTACAAAGTAACCTTCTTTATCCTTTTGAATTGTTACAGTAAAAGCTTTCATTTAACTCGCCTCAGTAGATCTATGCTAATTAGATACGTCAGCCGAAAAATTAGCCTCTAATCTTACCTTCCCTAAAAAAGCTGTATAAACTTTATCCTCCTTAGTTCTGTTTCATCTCCCTCATCTCTTGTCTTCTTTGTTCTTTAAACTGAGCCATACAGCTCCTAAAAGCCTCATAGTCTTGGCTCTTTTCCAAGCACTCCTTTTTCGCGGAAAGCATCTTTAATTGCATTTGCTTGCATTTTTCCCAATTTTGTTTGCACCACTCCTTGTGGTGTTTGGGACCACCGGTAGGATACTGTCCCTGAGAACTGTCCGATTGGGTTTGCTGGGCAAAGGTGACGCCTGCAAAGGCTAGGGATACCGCTAGTGCTGTTAGCTTCCTCATGGTTAAACCTCCTTATGGGGTTTTGATGGTTTTAATTTTAGGAAGCCAAAATGAAATTCTTATGAAAATTTGAGGCTTGAAACTTCAAAGAGGCGGTATAATCTGAAATATTATGATATGCCTAACCCATTTAGAGCTTTGCCCTAATTGTAAGAGGATTGCCTTGAAGGTATGCGAATACGACGAGCCCTACCCAAGGGTGGAGGCGGAGTGCCAGTGCTGTGGATACAAGGTCTATGACAAGCCCATGAGACTAAACAAGGAGGACTTCAAGGAAATACTGGACAAGCTGGGAAGAAAACTGGTTGGCAGTCAGTGCGTAGATGACCGATGCGGTTCTCAAAAGGTTATAAGGCTGATAAACGAAGGGAGCTACTCGGAGTTCAGATGTTTGGAGTGCGGTGCGGAGTGGAACACCGATGAGCTGAAGAAGGCAATAGCAAGGGTAAAGGGCATACAAAGCGCAGTGAAGGATGGCAACCGTCTTTTGGAGGTTTTAAAAGCGGGCGAGGGAGAGTGTCCTCTCTGTGGGTGGGACATAGGGCATCTGCACTCTGGCTATGCCACCGTGTTAGAGTGCTTTGTGTGTGGCTATCATAACACTGTAGAAGAAAAGGTTCCCAACATAGACCTAACCACCCTGAACTGCCCCGAGTATGAACACTCGGAGGAGCCCGGGTGAAAAATCCCTTTCAGGAGTTTTTTAGATACGCCCAATGGAAGGAGAGGTTTTTAAAGGATTACGAAGAGATCAATTCTAAAGACCTTTCCCTTTTAGAAAGCTCCTTGCAGGGTTTTGATGTGGAAAAAACGGAAAGACTGCTAAGGTCCCTTGCGTCTATGTATGTGGGTGGTTATGAAAAAAGGTTGGAAGATGAAGAGGTGCGCCGTTGGACCAACTGGGCGGGCATAAAAACATACAAAACCTTTGGTGGCTTTCCTCAGCTTTCGGACCTTGAACTAAGTTTTCTTTTCTATGCGGTGGGTAAGCTCTTTGTCCCCCTTCTATTGCACGAAAAGGGCGTCAAATCTGAAAGTTTTAAAAGGCTGAGCCCAAAGGAGCAGGAGGACGCAGTCTCTGAGGTTTTGGATGTAATATGGGAAAATCACCTGATAAGAATTTTGCAAATTCTACCCTCCCTTTTCCAAGTGATCTCTGAATGAGACTTCCGCATAAAATCCTCCACTTTTTGGGAAAACCCTTATACTCCAGCCGTGCAGTTCAAAGATGTGCCTTACCATAGCAAGCCCCAACCCCATACCCTCTGGGTTTGAAGACTTGTAGGGCATGAATATAGTCTCCTCCTCCCCCTCTTGGATGCCTTTCCCGTCGTCTTCATACACAAAGCCCTCCTCGGTGAGGGACACCCTTACCCTTTTGGCACCCCACTCTACGCTGTTGTTAAAAAGATTAAAAAAGCATTCTTTTATCATGCTTCTGTCTGCCTTTACAAAGCTACTGCCAACCACCTCCACCTCCAGGTTAGGGTATAGCCTTGCTAATTCCCTTACTAGATCTCCCAACTCAAAGCCCTCCACCCTTATCTCCCTTTGATAAGAGAGGTCCCTAAAGTAATTGACCGCAGACTTGATCCTGTTTATTTCCTCCAAAAGTAGCCCGCAGACGTTTATTACCTCCTCCTTGCTTAGCTTATCCCTTTGGGCAAGGAGTCGTAGCCTCTCCAGATGCAAGCCTATGGGAGTAAGTGGGTTTTTGATCTCGTGGGCGAGCCTTTTGACCGCCTCCTGCCAAGTTCTGAACCTCTCTGCGGTGATAACAGGGCGGAGGTCCTCGTAGATCTCCAAAAGACCAAGTGGAAGCTGAACCTCTGTTTTTCTGACCTGCGGGTCCTCTCTACTTATTTCCCTGTAGGCTCGGTTTTCAATAACCTCCCCTCCTTTTCCAACAAACCTTATACCCACCGGCAGGCTCTCTATCAAAGACCTTAATGTCTCCTTTTCCTTCTCAAGCCTGCTGTACAGTTCCCTTAATTCCTCCTTCATGGTGGAGAAGGACTTGGCAAGTTGGGAGACCTCATCCTCCGTGTTTGGCACCCTCACAAAAACATCAAAGTTTCCCTTAGCGATCTCCCGAGCCTTTGAAGAGAGATCCTCCAGTGGGATGCTTATATGCCTTGCCACCAAGTTGCCAAACCACAAAGACGCAAGCAGGGCAACCAAGGAAATAAGCACCAAAAAGTATATGTATATGCCACCCACAATGTCCCTTGACTTTACCAAGTTCCTAAGGCTGGTGGAAACCTCATAAAGGGCACCAATGCCACTTTTTAGCTTTTGGTCCTTTAGAACCTCCACCCTGTAATCTCCCACACACAGGATAAAGGCATCTTCCCTCTCTTCCTCTAAGCAGGGTGCCCTCTCCACACTCTTTACATGCCTCAGGGCAGAGACAAACCCCCTTGGGTCCTCCCCTTTGCTGATCAGAGTATTAAAGAAAGACCTATACTCTTCGAGCTTGTCCCTCTCGTAGGCGTTAGCCATCTGCAGAAGTTCCTCCGTTTTCCGTGCCACTTCCTTGAGCTGGGAACTAACAAAGGTCTTTGTGGATTGCAACAGAACTATGGAGGACGCAAAGTTTAGAAAGAGTATGGGCAGGAACATATACAAAAAGAGAAGGTTAGAGAGCCTCCTCCTTAAGTTTCCCCTCTGGGCTTGCAGGTAGGTTTTTATGAACTTTCTGAAGAAGATGGAAAAAACGACCACAAGAATGAGAAGGTCCAGGTTTATCACCAAGAGGATCAGCGGAAAACCTATGGTCCAGATTTTCCTAAGGTTATCCAAAAAGAGTATGTTTATGCCCACAAAGAAAACAAAGAACAGGAAAAAGAGAAGAAAAAGCTTAGCCCTTTCCATTCATGGATAGATGGCTACAAGGTTGTAAAAGGTATCCCTCTCCACAGGAATCTTGCCCGCAGACCTTATAAGGTTTATAAGCTTTTCTTTGCTCTGCCTGTAAGGGCTTTTGGTGCCGGCAGAATGGACGATCCTCTCTTCCTCTATGGTGCCATCCAGGTCATCCGCTCCCATGTTTAGGGCAATTTGGGCAATCTTTTCTCCCAAAGTTATCCAGTAGGCTTTTATGTGGGGGAAGTTATCCAAGAAGAGCCTTGATATGGCTATGGTCTTTAGGTCATCCACCGAAGAGGTGCGTTTGCCCCCCAAACGGGTGCCCTCGGGCCAGTAGGCTAAGGGAATAAACACCTGAAAGCCCCCCGTTTCATCTTGGAGTTCCCTTAGCTTTAACATATGCTCCACCCTCTCTTCGTAGGTTTCTACGTGTCCGTAAAGCATAGTAGCGTTGGAGGGAATGCCAAGCCTGTGGGCAGTTCTATGAACCTCCAAATATTCCTCTGCGTTAGCCTTGTAGGGTGCGATGACCTTCCTTGCCCTCTCGGAGAATATTTCCGCACCACCGCCGGGAATGGCATCAAGCCCAGCATCCTTTAGTTCTTTAAGAATATCTTCATAACTTCTCTTTGATATTTTTGCCATGTGGTGGATCTCTATGGCGGTCCAAGCCTTTACCACCATCTGTGGGAACCTACTTTTAATTTCCCGCACCAAAACCACATAATCCTCCACCTTCCAATGGGGTGGCACCCCGCCCACAATATGCACCTCTCTGCCACCTTGCTGATAGGTCTCCTCCACCTTTTTTAAAATCTCCTCCAAATCCATCTCGTAAGCCTTTGGGTCGGACTTGAGAACACCAAAGGCACAAAAGTTGCACTGATAGACGCATATGTTGGTGGGGTTGATCTGTCTATTTACCACAAAGTAGGCGAATATGCCGTTTTTTTGCCTATTAACAAACTCCGCAAGCGTGCCAATGTATGCAAACTCGTGGGAATTAAAAAGGGTCAGTGCGTCCTCTGGGCTGAGCCTTTTGCCCTCCAAAACCTTCTCACCGATCCGCCTTAAAGAAACATCCCTCTGAGCCTTCAGCAAAGCTTCCAGTTCCATAGATTTAAGGATAAACCAAGGTGCTTCAAAACGCAAGGAGTTTTTTAGACCTCCGTTGCCCTCACTCGTATCGGAGTTAAAATTAACCTCATGGAAAAGCTCGGCACCCTGCAGATCATAGGTAGCCTGATATTAATTTTAGGTGGGATTGCGGGGATCTTTTGGTATTTCACAAAGCAGATGGAAAAAACCTTTGATGTATTTACCAAACAGATTGAGGAAAGGTTCAAAATATTTACCGATAACATAGAAAAGAGGTTTGAAACATTCATCCATAACAACGAAAGAAGGTTTGAAGAATTTTCTCAGCATAACGAAAGAAGGTTTGAAGAATTCACTGAACACAACGAGAGGAAATTTAACGAATTCACACAGCAGATCGGCAAAATGTTTGAACTTTACACACAACAAAACGAAAGAAAGTTTGAAGAATTCAAACTCTACAGCGAGAAAAAATTTGACGAATTCACACAGCAAATTGGCAAAATGTTTGAACTTTACACACAGCAAAGCGAGAAAAAACTGGACATATTGATAGACAAAATTGAAAAAAGGCTTGATACAACAGAAAAGCAGTTAAGCGAAAGGATTAACGGACTTGAAAAAAGGATGGATAATATAGAAAGAGAACTAAAAGTCTTGGCGGATAAGGTGGAAAGCTTAGAAATAAAGAAGGCACCCAGGGTTAGCTATATCCTTACAACTCAATCCACCCAGCTTTTACTCCAATTGCTGGAAAAACTCCAAGAAAAAGAGAAGGAAGCAACGCCAGAAAAATCAGCTTAACCCTCAAGGTTGTAATATATAGTCCTAAAGCTTAAACAACCACAGAGAGCAACAGAGAGGGCATAAGGTTTAGCGGTTTAACCTCCTCAAGCAAGCCCAAAATTTTTAAACCAAGGGCAAGCATTAGCCCACCACCCAAAAAGAGGGTATTAGCCATAGCCTTAGGGCTTATAAAGTTTCCAAAAAAATAAAAGGCAAAGGTCAAAGAGAGCTGAAAAAACAGCACATAGAAGGCAGAAAATAAAACGCCCCTGCCAAAGGTGGCACTCAAAAGGGTGGATGAAATGCCGTCCATAAAAGCCTTTGAGAGCAAGAGCCCGCTGTCTCCTTTTACCGCCTCCAAAAGACAGCCGGTAAAGGTAAGGGGACCCACCGTAAAGAGCAAAGACGCAGTCAAAAAACCAGAACCCCTAAAGCCCTGGGATAACCTCTCCAACCTCTCCTCCAGCGAGAGCCAGTAGCCAAGCCCACCACCAAAGACCAAAAGAAAGAAGACCTTTATGGTCTCCGGCTTGTTCTCCACCAAGAGCTTTACTCCCAAAAGCAGGGTAAATATCCCTATTGCATGCATAACTCCCACCCTCAATCTCTCGGGAATGCCCCTCCCTGCCCACAGACCAAAGGAAGAACCAAGCAAGACCAACCCAAAATTTACAACCGTGCCAAAGCCCAAAAACATTTATTGTGCCTGCTGGGCGTTTGCCAGGATGTTAGAAAAGAGGTCATACAAAAAGTCTGCCCTGTCTTCAAAGGTGTATCTTTCAAAAACCTTTTGGCGAGCCCTTGCACCTATCTCCAGAGCCTTCTCTGGGTTTTCAAGGTAAAACAGCACCTTTTCTTCAATCTCCGCCCTGTCTAAGGGAAGGTATGTGATTACTTCTTCATCTGGCACAAAAAAGCCCGGCAGAGTAGCCCTATAATCCACCATCAGAGCACAGCCCATGCATGCAACTTCCAAGGGAGAAAAGCCCACACCCGTTGGCACACTGTGAGGATAAGAGGTTATAACCAACTGGGTCTGTCCCAAAAGTTCCAAAAGCTCCGTCCAGTCCTTTGGAACGATGGCTTGATGCCCCTCAAAGGGCGTGCCCTGAATTTCCCCAAAGACCTTTAATTCCATTCCATCCAAAAAGCCCAAAAGGAACCACCTCTTTTTGGCGGTGGCATAAAGGGAAATAAGGTTCAAAAAGTTCAAAAAGTCCTGAGGGTTCTCTTCCCTCCACTTGGCATACTCCTCTTGCAAGGTGGGATTAAACATAGAAAGGATATAATCGTGGGCGTGCAATACATGAACCTCCGGGTTTCTAAATAAAAACTCTCCCACTTCAAAGAAAATGCCCAAAAATTCCTGCCTGTAATTTTCTGCCACCTGCCCCGCAATGAGGTTTGGGTCTATAACCGGTCCAAAGAATGCTAAGGGTATTTCCCTATTTTTGGTAGGCTCTTTCATCTGGCTTGGGTCCAAAAAGGGCGTTATGTAGGAGGGAGGCTGTTTGATGCCAAGGAATGCCAAGCTGTCTGCGTATTTAAGGTCGCAGACCACCGGCAGAAAGTTGTTGGCGTTTCTCATGTCCAAAAGGGGTGCAAAGTTAAAAAGGGGCTCGTCCGCAAAGATGGAAACATGCACAAAGCCCATGGCATCCGACAGGGCAAGCCTTTTGTCCTCTTGGCTGACGGTTATAACCCCGTTGGCGTTCAGGTCCACGCAGAACATAGGACCAAAGTCCATGAGCTCCTTTACCCTCTCGTTGAGGTCCCCCTGCCCTATGTCTAACTCCAAAACCTCCGCACCCTTTTCTCTGAACCTGCCCGCAAAGGCTTTAAAGTGCCTGAGTAAGCCCTCATACTCTCCCACTTTCAAAAAGGCAACTCGCATGGAAAGAATTTTAGCACAAATGAACCAAACCCCCAAAATTTGCCACATACCTATTGACACAACCCAAAAGTTGTGGTAAAATCTCTATCAAACCTTATAAGGAGGGTTAGACATGAGCAGGAAGGGCAAGCTTATCTTAGCAGCAGCAGTATTTGGCGCAGCCCTATTTGGCGCCTCTTGTGGAGGCGGCGGCGGAGGAACCGCAGCCGGAGGTGGTGGCGGAAGTGGTGGCGGAGGAGGAGGTGGCGGAGGAGGAGGAAACCAACCCCCACCAGCCACTGAAGAAGGTAAGGTCTTGGCACTGTTGGATGTGGGCAGTGCTGGTGCAGGAACCGTTAAGCCAATGACCATATGCAAGCTAATGAGCAACAACAAGGTTGAATGTGGAAACGACCTAAACCCAAATGCAGATTTAAACCTAGAATATGTTTACGAGTTTGGCAATGAGAATGTTGCGCTAAAGGCAGGCGACGTTCTATATTTCTTTAATGGCAGTCAGGTGATAAAGCCGACTAGTTACAGGGCTTTAGGTGCAACCTCTGACACCTCCGCACCCGGCGGTATAAACATCCCTAGCGGCACTGTAACATATTACGCAACGGACGACTTCGTAATTATCCATAGTACTGGTGGTGGTAACACCGTAATTGCGGTTTCAAAAACTGGAAAAGTTATAAAGGATACTGGTATTAGTTCTAGTAATATAGACGAATCCTGCGAGACGGTAACTAAGTCGGGAACCACCTACAAGCTTAACACGGACGGAACTAGCTCTAATATTACCGCCACTATACCTGATGAGGTGCTGTATAGTGCGGGTGATAAGTCTTTGGTTAGAAAAGGCACAAGAGTCTATTTAAGCGATAGTGAATGCTTAGCCACCGGTGTATTAGTAGATACTTTAAGCAGCAACCCTGATGGCGCCAAGATGGTAAAAGTGGGCGACCGCTTTTTCATAGCGGTGAGGTATAGTAACACATCTCTAAAATATTACATAGTGACAGGCGATACGCCAATCGAACGCACACCCTCTGGTGGTCTTACTTTGAGAACAGAAACAAATGGCGAAAACCTCTACGACATAACTGGCAATGGGTATTTGTATTATAATGTTGATAACGATCATGTGCGTGCCGTTGCTCCCGATGGAACACATTTGGCTGCACTAGACCTATCAGGTGCAGCAGGAGGCCGAGTTGATGGTTTGATTGCCTTTAACGACAGAGTGTTGGCAAGAGATGATGGTGCAAGTGCTGTGTATAGTGTCTACATCGCCGCTTCTGGTTCTTTAGCCAGCACAAATAACCCCGCAGGAGCAGATTTGACAGTCCTCCAGAGATGCACAGACATCAATACCAGAACCAGATCTGTTGACGGCGTGGGCACAAACTTTATTAGGTGTGTGTATGAGAGTGGTGGTAGTACAACTCTCCACAGCTTGACATATGATAGTAATTTTGGATACGCATCGGCGAGTAGTAGTTCTATTTCTGGAAGTTATTCTGGTGCTAAATGGGCTACCAACAAAGTATTGGTTAGTGTCGGCAGCTCTATTAGACTCTGCTCCACTACTACCACTCCCTCCATCTCTTGTTCCGCTACGGACTTGCCAGATCTTAATACAACTCTCCTTAAACAAAGTGGAACCGATAGATATCTAAAATCCAACGGAAATAATGTCTTCTATGCCCCTGGTGGCACCTCTCCAAAGGTTGGAGATATTTTTGGTACACAAACCACTCTGCCAATTGCAGTATCTTCACCATCTGGTGGAAACGCGTCCTTTGACCTCACAAAGTTTGCCTTCAGCTTTAAACCAGCTGGAGCTGCGTGCAACACTCGAATAGCCTACTTCTCTTCTCCCACTGCAAATCCAAAACTCTATGCCTTACCCTCCGGTGCTTGCGTAGAAAGAATTCTCAAGGTCTATTAATCACCTCCGCCCCCTCTGGGGGGCTTTTAAAAATGCTGTTGTTTCTTTTGCTTCTTGTATCCATTTCCTTTTCCCAAAAGCTAAAGGTCCTTTATGAGGACGGAAGGGTTGGGGTGGTGGATGTCACAAAAATTTCCTTGAACGCACTCCAGCGGGTGGTCTATACAGAAAAGCCCATAAGGGTTAAGTATTTAGACCAGTTGGTTTATTCCTCCTCCGTCGCCATAAGGGGCTCGGGTAGCTTTAACTTTTCCATTAACACCTCTCCGGGGCAAAATCTTTCTGTTCTCTCCGCGGGTGCCAGCGTCTCTTTTTCTGGTGCCTGTTCTGGTGGCTTGGATAATCTTTTCTGCTCTGGTGGTCCTTTGAACTTTAATGTGTCCTCTTCCTCCGATTGGCGTTTGGTCGTTCAATCGGTGGGGAAAAATATCTTTCTCTCGGATGTTTCTACCACCGCCTACTATCTTGGCACTGGTGCGGTCAATACGGGGAGGACTGGTAGAAACGTTTTGGTGGGGGTGGTGGATTCGGGTATTGACCTTTGCCACCCTGCCTTCAAAAACCCGGACGGTTCCTCAAAGGTGCTGTTTTTGTATGACCTTGCCACCAACCGGGAGTATAACAGACAGCAAATTCAAAGCTTGATCGCCAGTGGGAACTGCAACTTTGACATTTTGGGGCATGGCACCTCGGTGGCTGGTGTGATTAGCTACATAGCAAAAGATGCAGACCTTGTGGTGGTAAAGTTGCCAGACCAGATGACGGATGCGGATGTTATGCAAGCTTCTGATTATTTTAGGAACAAAAAGGACCAGCTGGGGAGACCTATGGTGGTGAATGTTTCTTTGGGCTACAATGTGGGACCCCACGATGGGACGAGCCTTCTTGAGAGAAAGGTCGCCCAGCTTTCGGGACCGGGTTTTGTGGTGGTGGTTGCCAACGGCAACGATGGAGGCAGAAAGGTCTACGGTAGAATTGGTGCCCTCTCTAACAGTGCGTCGGTGGATATTTACTCTCAGGGTGAGGGTTTTATTGACCTTTGGTATTCGGGTGGGACCTTGAGGGGTGAGTTTTGCGTGGGCTCTTCTTGCCTTTCTGCGAGCCCCGGCGAGTCCAAAACCGCAAGCTTTGGCGGTTGCTCTGTGGATATGAAAAATGTTTATCCTTCGCCCCTGAACGGAGACGGAAACCTCCGCATAGAAACCAACTGCACGGGAGACCTAACGGTCAGGCTCTATTCCATCGGCGGAACTCCAAGGGTGGATGTATATATTTACTCTTTGTTTAGGGCAATGGAGCTAAAAAACCACCTTTTGGATGATGGCTTTGGTGGATACTTGGGGACGGTGCTTGTGCCCGCAACTTCTCCAAAGGTGATCTCGGTGGGTGCCATCTCTTCCAGCTTTTGCGGTCAGAGGAGCTATCAAAACCTTGGGTTTATTGCCTTCTTTTCTTCGAGGGGACCCACAAGGGACGGAAGGATAAAGCCAGAGGTGGTGGCGGCTGGTCATTGTGTGAGAACTCCCATGGCGGGTTTTCAGTCCTACAGAGATAGCGCGGGCACTTCCTTTTCTTCGCCGGTGGTGGCGGGGTTGGTTGCCCTTCTGTTGGAGTCTAACCCAAACCTTGATGTGGATGCGGTGAGAAATATACTCACTTCCAACGCCCTGAGGGATTCCGCAGTGGGCAATGTGCCCAACAACCTTTACGGCTGGGGCAAAGCCTTTCTGCCATCGGATGCGGTTCCGGGAGGTGGTAGCTCGGGTGGCTCCGGTGGTAGTTCTGGTGGTGGTTCTTCTGGAGGTGGTGGTTCTGCCGGGGGTGGAGGAGGTGGGGGTGGATGCAACAGTGCCAGCCCAGACCTATACACCGCCCTGTTAGCCCTTGTCCTGACTGCCTTTCTCAGAAAGAGAATAAGAAGAGTGCTATAATTTAGAAAAGGGAGAAAGGGCAATGAAAAAATGGGTTGTCTATTCAAGCCTTTTTGGAATGGCGGGCTTTGGGTTTTTGGGATGCGGTGGCAGTGGTCTTTCGGATGCGGGGGGGAGCCTGGCAGAGTTCAACACGGTTATATTCTCCTCCACGGGTGCAGATGTTAGCCCGGGCATAGTCCCGATCGTGAACGCACAGACACAGCAAATTGACGAGTTCAATCCATTAAAAGCCTGTGTTGGAGATACAAACGGCAACGGAATATGCGACGCGGGAGATGCACCCGGTTGCCGAACCTGTGCGGATGTGCCCAAGGAAATACTCTGCGACGGTAATAGGGATTTTAGAACGGTTTGCTGTGCGCAGGTGAATAGATGCGTTGGAACGCCCACGGAATGGACTATAACCTTCAACTTTAAGTCAGTCCCGCTTTTTGACGCCAGCGGGAAGCCCCTGCAAAGACCGCTATCCCCAGTCATAATCCAAGGCTACACCGTGATTTTTAACTATTCTCCTGGTTGTCCCTCCAATCTTCCCACATCAGATGCAAAAACCGTCTCCGCCTTCGTCCCGCCACCATCCGGTGGAGAGAGCACAGCACAGGTTTCCATCACATACCCCACCCAAACCTTTGCGAGTTATGATCCTATACTACCCAATGCGTGCAGGACCACTACAACGACAAGCTTTAGACCACCGCCGGGTTTTTCTGGTGTTTGCAATGTAAACGCAGTGTATAACTGGACTGTAATGGAGCAATACGCTGGAAAGGTAAAAACAGTATCTGTGCCCGTGAGCTTTCAGATCGTGCCTCTCACTGGCACATGCGTGCCTTAATATTGGGCGGTGGGGCACTGTTCCCTTCTTGCGTCCCCCTCTTCCCAAAAGCAGGTTAGCCTGTAGCAGGGTATGGTTTCAAAGAACCTGTCTGAAAGCTTGGAGAGCTTTAAATAGCTCCTGTGGGGCGGGATCTTTGACACATGGGCGTAATAGTTGGCGGAAAAGAGCTCAAGGCTACAGGACTTTGGTCTTTGGTTTGTGGAAAACTCAAACAGCAAATAGTCTTTTGTCAGGGAAAGGGACGCATCCTTTATTCTAAAGGGATGCATTTTGAACTCTTTAACACTGGAGGGTTTTTGTATGGTCGTTCCCACCCATTGGTCGTCAAGCAACGCCTCCACCCGCACGCTTTCACCTTCCTTTGGGAAGGTCAAAAACTCCCTCCTACTGACTCCGCACTCGTAGGTGGCAGAAAAGCCCTTTGAGTATGCCCTGAGGTTCTGAAAGGGTGTGTCCATTGATAGGGGTATTGGAGACAGGCTTACACTGTGCTCCGCGGGAAGTGGCTTTGGAAGGTCCGCAAAAACGCTCACATAAACATTACAGCCTTGACTTTCGATGCGCCTTTCTAACCGCACCGAGTAATCAAGGAGGTCCAAAAGGAGAAAGCCATCCGGTTTGCCCACGGGAAAGGTGATGCCTTTGTAGGTTGCGAGCATTTGGGTGGCGTCCAAGCCAAAGCCTCGCACGCTAACTCTTACCTTTCCACAGTCTGGCTCGGAACCGCCCCTGCAGGTGGGACCGCTCAGGCTTATAGGCTGTTCAAGACTACTTCCCACCGCATAATAAAGACCATCTCCAAAACCCACAAGAACTACCCTTTTGTCGGAAGCTACCCTTGAAGAGCTTGCGGTAAGGTTCCCTTGGGCTGGTCCCTCCACACTGCCAAAGAGTTCCACATCCGCGGGTGCGTCCTGAAGGTTTAGGGTGTATAAACTTTCCACCACCAACCTTTCGCCCACGGGTGCGTAAAAAACGCCCTTTGGAGTTATAAAGGCAAGGTATGCACCGGGGATAAAGTCTTCCGTGTTGGCGTTCAACTGATAGTTGGTTGAATACAGGTCTTCGCTAAGAACAAATACCCTTCCACCGATTTTTACCGTTTGGTCCGAGAAGCCCTCAAAGACATCCGCACTCCCACCTGTGGGCTTTAGCCCCAAAACCACATAGGCATCTGGGGTAAGGTCTGAGACCGCGTAGGCATAATATACGGGCTTTCCATCCTTGTCGTAAAGGGTCGCCTCTATCAGCCTTTCACTTCCCTGCGGGACGCTTACATTAAAGACCACCTTTTGACCGGGCTGTAGGGGTCCCTCCTTCGAGTAGGTCAAGGGTTCAAAGTCCTTGCCGGATATTCTCAAAGTGAGCCTTGAGTATGGACCTTGGGAAACCTCCGAGAGCTTTAACACAATTCCCCTGTCTTCTCCTCCAACATTACCCCCACCACCGCAAGCATAGAGTAAAAGGGCAAACAAGGGCACCAGCAATCTTAAGCTCATTTTTCAGATATTTTACACGCCAACCTCCCTGCGTGCAAGGCGGAGGACAGAGATGTCCCAGAGCGCACTCCGTAGCCCCCGGGCACCGCCACCAAAAGGTCTTTGTAAGGTTCCCGTGCCTTGGCTTTCTCGCACAGGTCCTTTGGCTGGCACAGAAGCCCTGCCACAGAGATCACATGGGGACTGCTGGCGGGGAAGGGTAGGGGTCCGGGCTCGTTTCCCACCGGTGCGGTGATAAAAACTCCCCTTTTACTGAGCCTCTCCAAAAGAAGGCTAACCAACCTATCCTCTCCATACATCCCAAAGGACATGTTTATCACATCCACCCTTTCCCTTAGAAGGCTCGTCAGCGCCTTGGCGATGGGAAAGCTATAACATGTTCCTCCCTCGCAAACTCTAAAAAGATAAAGCTCGCTTTGCACCGCAACACCCTCCATGCCCACCCCGTTCCTCCGGGCACCGATAAGCGATGCCACCGCGGTGCCGTGCTCCTCTGCCCTGTAGGGGCTTTTAAGAAGGTTCTCCACCCTCAAAAAGGCGGTTTTTAGGTCCTGGTGCTCTGTGTCTGCCCCCGTGTCCAAGATGGCTATTTTTATCCCTTTACCCTCACACTGCCCAGTGTTTTTTAAATAGGGCTGTCTTTCCTTTAAAGGGTCATCAAAGGTCTGATAAAGGTAGTTGGGCTGCCAAAAGAGGACCTTTGGCAATGCCTTGACCTTCTCTGAAAACTCCTCCAGGCTAACATCAGCCTTTATTAGGGCAAAGCTTATTCCCTCTTCCATATCTACCTTATCCTCCACCTCCCCCAAGGAGGAAAGGTCCAGCGGACCCTCAAAAACCACTATGAAATAGCCGGGCAAAAAGGCGTGCCTTTTGTTTCCATTCTTTTGAACATCCGGCTTTGCTTTGCCAAAGACTGCGTTGGTGATCAAAAGGCTTATGCCCAAACCCACCAAGGCACCGATAACCAAACCTACGGAACTGCCACCACCCCCGCCGTTGGAGTTCTGCCCGCCGGGTATTGTTATCTCAATGGTCTGGGCGGTGCAAAAGGCTATGCCAAGAAGCGTAGAAATTAAAAGCTTCATTTAAAAACCTCTCTTATGTATCCCCTTTTTTTGAGCTCTTGCACATCTTTCTCTTTTGCACCCTTAAGAAGGTATGTGCCCGCGGGCGTGGGACCCTCCATGGTTAAACCCCTCTCCTTTAGAAAATCCTCCACCTGACCTATCTTAATGTTTCTTTCAAAGACCACATGAACACCCTCTTTCTTTTCCTCACTCATGGGCACATACACCTTTTCCGCATGCCACAGTTGGGTTATGAAGAGACCTATGGCAAAGCCCGCCGCCAGGGCACCAATGGGCACAAACCATGCCAAAAATCTTTGCCTACGCCCAAGGAGCCTTTCCTCCAATACATCCGGCACGGGCAGTTCTTCTATATCTCTGCTAAAAGCTTTCTTTATAAGCTCATCCTCTCTCATGGCTCATCTCCTCAATGATCCTTTTTAGCTTAGCCTTTGCGTTAAAAACCCTGCTCTTTACAGTTCCCAACGGTATGTCAAGGACCTTTGCTATATCCTCGTAGGGAAGCTCCTCGTAGTATGCCAAGAATAGAACTTCCCGCTCGTGGGGGGCGAGCTTTTCTATTGCCTTTCTTACCAATTCCACATCCTCGTTGATGGGTGAGCCTTCCGATACTGCGTCCCCCTCGTAAATCTCCAGGGTCTTTATGCTTCTGTTTTTCTCCTTTAGATGTTCCAAGCATACCCTTCTGGCTATGCCAAAGACCCAGCTGGAGACCTTGCTCTCTCCTCTAAAAGTGCCCGCATTTCTGTAAATCCTAAAAAAAGTCTCCATTGTTAGCTCCTCTGCGTCCTCTTGGTTTTCAAGCAGTTTATAAAAGTAGTAGTAAAGCCTGTTTTTGTAGATGTAAAAGAAGGTTTGAAAGGCGTTTTGGTCTTTTTTTGCAATTTTGGCTATCAGTTCCCTCTCGTCTATCATAGGGTTTTATTTTATCTCTCTCCATAAAGTATGTGGCTTTTTGCCTAATGGTGGTTCATGTGGTATAATAATATCCTATACCTCGGGTGAGAAATTATTTAAACAGTCAAGAATTCTTGAAGAAACTATAAATGGTATAACCCTGAAAGCTGTCCGCAAGCGCCCCAAACCACAAACTCTTTTGATACCTTATCTTACAGGCTTCACTTCGTGGTAGCGGGAGGGATGTAGGCAAGCTATTTGTAAGTCTGAAGCTGTTGGTAGAGATGGACAAAAGGAGAGGACTTTTCCAGCTTTTCTGAACTTCTCACCCAGCGTATGTGGTATAATAATATCCTATGAGGGCTTTGGTGTTTGGTTTGGCTTTGGTTTCTCTTTTTGCCTGTCAGAAGAAGGAGGACTACATAAAGGTCAGCTGTCCCTCCGAGAAACAGATGGTGGAGGGTCTAAAGAAGTTCAACCCGGAGCTATACATAAAGATAGAGAAGGTTCAACAGTTTGAGAAGGTCCCCCTCTGCGAGGTGGAGCTCTGGGCGGGTGCCAGGTATGCGATCCTATACACAGACCCAAAGGCTAAATACCTTTTCCCCACTGCCTTTGATGCGTCCACTGGAGAGGATGTGATCGCCAAGAAGGCTTCCCAGCAGAGAAACCTTCCGAAGGATATTTTGGAGCAGTTTGAAAAGCATGTGAATTTTGTGGTAGGAGATGGCAAAGACTATATCTATCTGATCACAGAGCCAAAAAACGAGAAGGCGGAGGAGGCTTACAAAAACCTGCTCCAATGGGCTAAGGAAAAGAACATGAAGATCAAGATCATAGTTAGACCCGGAGACTTCAACATGGAGGGCTACAACACAGCCATAAGTGCCCTATGTAAAAAGCAGAGTTTTGACCAGATGTTAAAAGGCTACTATGACGCATCCGCCGACTGTAAGGAAGGCAGGGCTACCCTTGACCAAAACATGAAGTTTGTAAACGCCCAGATGGGGCTTGCCTTTCCAAACCCCATAATCATAACCAGCAATGGGAAGCTCTGGGTAGGTCAGTTAAACAAGGACCAGTTTGAGGCGCTTTTGAAATAAACCAGGTTGGAAACAAGGTGTAAAAAGCTAACAAAAGCCAAGGACCTTGTTTTTTGATAGGCAAAGCCAAAAAGAAGGGAGGGAAAGAAAGTAAGCAGGGAAAGGATGCCGGGGTTTAAGATAAAGTGGGGGATCACAAACATAAGAGAGACCTTCAGGTTGCTGAACCTTTTCATAAGGTATGCCCTGAAGAAGAGCTCCTCCGCAAAGGCAGAGAGGGTCATGCCCAAAAGCCAAAGGGCATCAAAAAACAAAAGGGCTGTGGGATAAAGGAGCCAAAGAAGAACCCACCTGTCCAAAAGCCTTATCTCAAGAAAGACAAGGGGGAAAAGCAAAAAGAAAATGGAAAGGTTTGGAATGTCCAAAAACTTGTGCAAAGATACGGAGAGTAGCACAAGCAGGTAAAGGATGGGCTCAGAGTAGCTTTTTGTAAAGGATCTTATCTGCTTGCCTGTCATAGACCACCTCAAAGACCGCCGACCTCTCCCCGCTCCTTAGCTCCATCTTTATGTGAAAGGCGGAACTTTTTACATCTATTAGATCTTTGATATTGTAAAGGATATCAAGGGTCATGCCATCCACCATCAGCAAGTCTTCGGGCTTTTTGAAGGGTTCTCTGCTTCGTCTTTCCATTATCTTGCTCGCCAAGGTTTCGTCTATTCTCTGGTCAAGAGCCATCAGCACATAAAGGCTTGCGGTGTTTATGTTGACCTTTCCTTTGGAATCCACTGTGGTAAGCCCTAAAAGCCCCGGGTAAAACTTCCCGCCCAGCTCCTTTCCCAGTAGGTCTTGCTTATCAAAGCCCATGTAATAGAGCTCCTCCTTTGCATCCAAGGGTGCCCTCTTGATGGGATAGTCGGTGTTTATGGTGCCCTTTGATTTGCCAGTCCAAACCAAAAGGTTTTCTTTATAGGATGGGTCAATGGCAAGGAGCCTTAGGAGCCTTTCAAAGAACTTTCCGTATGGACCCTCTTCCACCGAGTTTAGGTTTAAAAATCTCTCTTCGTCGTATATGGTAGCCCTCAGCTCGCCCCTCTCCGTTCTAAAGGTTAGCTCCTTTGCCCAGCTGTCTTGAAGGCTATCCACGGAGGGGTCATCCTTTTTTAAAAGGTCAAGGACGAATGGCAGTGTGTAAAAAAAGACATAGCTTGCCTGCACCTTAAAGGATACTTCCTCCACAACCTTCTGGGCAGACTTGGTGGTAGAGTGTGCATCCAGCACATAATAGGCGGACATCAAAAATAGCATCAGGGCAAGCAATGGGATCATCTCAAAAGCAAGTATATTTCAAAGAGCCCCTGTCCGGTGTTATCCACCGCCCTGAGCTTTTGCACGCTTATGCCCTTCTCCTCCAAGGTATAGATCAGGTAAGGAAGCCTTTCTCCGGGCAGGTTTGTCCCCTGCACCTCGTAGCCCGCCTCCGTTTGCCTAAAGGACTTGAACTCCCCCTGATATTGGGAAAAGAGCCCTCTTACCAACTGCTCGGTGGGTGCTTCCCTCTTTCTCCCTTGGTAGTTTGCCAGCAAAAACATAATTTCTTTGTGCTTTAGGTAATCCCCGTAGTAGCTGTCCCTTAGTTTGTAATACCGGTCTAAGAGCAAAAAACCAAGCAATCCATAGAGTAAAACAAAGAAAAGGATCGCATACCTCTTTTTTAGTCTCATCGCAGTTCCAACTCAAACTCCAAAGTGCCCGATGGTGTTTTTTTAACAGACTTGGGCGAAAGCCCTCTGACCACCTCCTCCTTTCCTTCGCCCTTGACCAAAAGGCTGTCCTTTGAAAATTCCAAAGAGTACAGCTTTAGGTCCGAGGAGAGCTTAGTAGATAGTTCAGAGAGCTTTTGGGAAAGCTGGAAGGACTCTTCCTTGCTTGCCTTGGAGAGGACCTGTTCCCTTACTGCCCTAACTGGCGCGTTAGGAAATAGCTTTTTGAACTCAGTTCTTTCTTTTTCCCTCAGAGGTTCCACAGACCAGAGCCTTTCTGTGCCAAAGTATGCCAAGCCAAAGAGCAACAACCCACCCACCAAAGAAAAGCCCGCCCACCTAAGCTCCTGAGGAGAGAGCTCCCTCTTCACAAAGTCTGGGTAGGGAGTTTTTACCACATACTTTAAGCTGGCACCAAAGGCGCTCGTGTATTCGGGCTGGCAGTATGGGTTTTCTATAAGCCTGCCAAAGAGCTGTCTTAACCCTTTCAGCTTAGCACCGCCACCGCTAAGAAGGATGGGCATGCTAATATCCACTCTCAGGTTAGACAGGATGCCCTTGAGCCCATCCTCCACCTCCTTTAACTCCAAGCCCTTTTCTATCTTCAACCTCTCCGCCCTCTGTGGTTCCTCCAGCCCTATCAGAGAGTTTAAATAATCTCCACCCCTGAGTAGCACCCTGTAGCGAGAGAGAATGCCACCCTCTACGCATACCAGTGTGCTCTTTCTTCTGCCAAGGTCCAGCACGCATCCATCCACCCCAAGCAGATGCAAAACCCTCGCCAAGGAGAATATCTCAAGGTCTATGTCCCAGCAATCTTCCCCCTCAAAGTTTTTATAAACGCCCAAGATAGCAAGGTCCCCATGCAAAGAAACATCCCACTCCACCTGCCCAAACTTTTCGGAAACCTCCAACCGGTAATAATCCCTAAGGTCCGCAAGCTTTTGAGAGAGAGCTTTTTCAACCTTTACAAAGCAATGGTCTGAGGGCACCACGCATATTTTTTTGCCAAGCTTTTGGGTAGGAGACCAGCCCTTGCCCAGCAGGGACTTATTCACGCTAAAAGATTTTTTACCGTCCACTCCCGTGTATATCATTGGACCTTTATAGCCCTTATTAGTTCTTCCGAGGTGGTTATGCCCTGTAGCACCTTATCCACGCCGTCCTGTAGCATGTCCTTAAAACCTTTTTCTTTGGCAAACCTTTTTATGGCGGTTGCGTCTTGGGTTTTTAGTATAAACTGCTTTAGCCCTTCGTCCAGCTCAAGCACCTCAAAGATACCCGTCCTTCCCTTGTAGCCTGTGCCCATGCAGTGCTCACAGCCCAAGCCCTTGTAAAAGATGTAATCTCCCTCCAAACCAAGCTCTTCCAGCTCCTCCTTGGATGGCTTGTATGCGGTCTTACACTGGTGGCATATTTTCCTAACCAGCCTTTGGGCTATAACCCCCTCCAAGGAGGATGCGATCAAAAAGGGCTCTATTCCAAGGTCTGCAAGCCTTGCCACCGCAGAGACTGCGTCGTTGGTGTGAAGGGTAGAAAGCACCAGGTGTCCAGTGAGCGCCGCATGGACTGCAATTTCGGCAGTCTCCGCATCCCTTATCTCCCCCACCATGATCACATCCGGGTCCTGCCTGAGGATAGCCCTGAGCCCGCTGGCAAAGGTGAGCCCTACCTTGGGATTAACCTGAATTTGGCTAACGCCCTTCACCTGATACTCGGGCGGGTCCTCTATGGTGATGATGTTTTTCTCTGGGCCTTTTACCTGCAGGATCATGGCATAAAGGGTGGTGCTCTTTCCAGAACCAGTGGGACCCGTAGCCAAAACTATGCCGTAGGGTTTTTTGGCGAGCCTTTGGACCTTTTGCAGGTCCTCCGCAGAGAGCCCCAAATCCTCCAAGGTTAGCATCTGATTGGAACGGTCCAAGAGCCTGAGGACAACCCTCTCTCCAAAGACAGTGGGCACCGATGAGACCCTTATATCCATCTCCCTGCCACCCACCTTGACCCTGATCTTTCCATCTTGGGGCACCCTTTTTTCCGCCACGTTCATGTTAGCAAGAATTTTTATACGAGAGACCACCGACTCGTGCAAAGAGAGTGGTATGTTCATATAGTCGTGCAAAATTCCATCAAGGCGAAACCTAACGTAGGATGCATCCTGATAGGGCTCTATGTGGATATCCGAGGCAGAAAGGGTGGTTGCCTTTATGAGCATAGAATTCACAAAGCTAACCGCGGGGCTCTTGTCTTCCTCAAGCAGGAGGTCCTTTAGGGCTTCCGCCTCACCTTCCTCCCCTTCCACCACCACCTCCTCTTGGGCGAGCCTCCTTTGGAGTTCCTGTGCAAAGGTGTTTTGATCCACAAGGACCACATCTATTTCCTTTCCCAGCAAAAACCTAAGCTCTTCCAAGAGGAGAGGGTCATATCCCTCGGGAGCCAATAGCTTTAGCCTTTTCTCATCCTCCTCAAGGGGGATCACCCTGTAATCCTTCAGCACATCCACCTTCACGAGAATAATTATACTTCACCAGAAAACCGTCTTATAATATCCATACGCATACGTCGGGTGAGAACTTCAAAAAAGCTGGAAATCTCTTAGGAAAAATGCTTTGGCAAGGAGGAAAGGGATTAACATGGGGGTAATTTCTCACCCAGCTTGAATAGGCAGGCTTTATGACTCATCTCATATTTTTCCCTTGACTTTGGTTTAAAGTTTTATCTAACAAATAAAGGGAGGTTTAACCATGCGAAAAAGGGCGTTTTTAGTCCTCGTGCTGATTGTGGGTTTGTTATCTTTGCTTTGGCTTGCAAGTAGCCAATCAACCGCCTTAGCGTCCTCCCCCACGACAGAATACAGGCTCACAATGTATTTTTACGGAGACGGGGATTTTAGCATAGACCCTGAGAATCCTGATAGTATTCTTGATGCTGACTGTAGCCCTGATGGTTCCTGCTATATAACCTTTTCAAAACCACAAAATGTAACACTTGAAGCTGAACCAAGTGACGGCTACACCTTTGCAGGATGGAGAGGTGATTGCTCCAGTTGTGGCACCAATCTAACATGCACCATCACAGTGAATAGTCCCAAAACATGCTCCGTTAACTTTACAGCAATCGAGGGTGGTGGCGATGGAGGTTCCGGTGGTGGTTCCGATAGTGGAAGCGGTTCTGGATCTGGTGGCGGTGGCGGTTCTGGCACTGGCAGTGGTGGTGGCGGATGTTCTATGACTGGCTCTGCATCTTCTGTGGCGGGCTTGTGGAACATCCTTTTGTGGCTGTCTGTTCCACTCTTTGCGTTGGTAAGAAGGATAAGAAAGAAGTAAAAACCTTGGGTCTCCTCCGGGGAACCTTTGATAAAATCTTTTGTTAATGCCGGTGTTGATCCTTTTAAACCTTGGATGAGAAATTCAGAAAAGCTGGAAATCTCTTAAGAGAAAAGTTTTGGCAAGGAGGAAAGGGATTAACATGGGGGTAATTTCTCACCCAGCTTGAATAGGCAGGCTTTATGACTCATCTCATATTTTTCCCTTGACTTTGGTTTAAAGTTTTATCTAACAAATAAAGGGAGGTTTAACCATGCGAAAAAGGGCGTTTTTAGTCCTCGTGCTGATTGTGGGTTTGTTATCTTTGCTTTGGCTTGCAAGTAGCCAATCAACCGCCTCAAGAAGCCTAACAAAGACAGATCCTTCAACCGCTCCTTCAATGCCCTCAAAGGAAGCCGTCTCTGCCAAGCTTGCGGACTTGGAGCGTGGATGGGTTAAAAACGAAGGACAGTGGGACCAAAGGGCACTCTTTTCTGCCCCAGGATACTTTGGAACAACATGGATAACTAAGGACGGCGAACTCTTACACGTAGCAGTCAAGAAAGAAGAGTGCAAAGAAAAAGCTTGCCCTTCCAAAGGCTGGGTAATTTCTGAACGCTGGGTGGGTGGCAAAGTTCAAGCCATAAAGGGAGAGGAGGAGCTTGAAACAAAGGTAAGCTACTTTATAGGCAACGACCCTTCCAAGCACAAATCTGGACTTTCCACCTACAGGTATGTTTCTTTGGGTGAAGTGTGGTCTGGTGTGGAGGTCCAGCTGAAAGCCACCCAAAAGACGGTGGAAAAGCTGTTTTACGTCAAGCCCGGTGCGGACCCTTCTAAGATTGTGGTGCAGGTGGATGGTGCAGAAGGTTTGAAGCTTTCTAAGGATGGAGAGATAATCATTCAAACTGGTTTGGGAGATCTAAAGCTATCTAAGCCCATAGCATGGCAGGAAAAGGATGGCAAAAAACTTCCAGTGGAAGTCTCATACAAGCTAATCGGCAAAAACCGCTACAGCTTTGAGGTAGCCAAAGCAGACCCAAGCTTGCCCATTGTGATAGACCCAATCCTCCAATCCACCTACTTGGGAGGAAGGGGTCACGATAGAGCCTTAGCCCTTGCCACTCATCCCACAACGGGCGAGGTTTATGTGGCGGGGTATACCTTTTCCACCAACTTTCCTAACACTACTGGCGGGGCGCAGGGAAGCAAGAGCGGCATCTACAGCTGGGACGCCTTTGTTGCAAGGCTGAACTCAAGTCTTACCCAAATTCTTCAATCCACCTATCTGGGAGGAAGTGGTAGCGATAGTGCCACCGCCCTTGCCATTTCAGGGGGCGAGGTCTATGTGGCGGGAGAGACCTTGTCCACCAACTTTCCTAACACTACTGGCGGGGCGCAGGGAAGCAAGAGCGGCATCTACAGCTGGGACGCCTTTGTTGCAAGGCTGAACTCAAGTCTTACCCAAATTCTTCAATCCACCTATCTGGGAGGAAGGTATGACGATAGAGCCTTAGCCCTTGCCATTCATCCCACAACGGGCGATGTCTATGTGACGGGATGGACCTCTTCCGACAACTTTCCTCGCACTACTGGCGGGGCGCAGGGAAGCAGAGGAGGAAGCTTGGACGCCTTTGTGGCGAGGCTGAACTCAAACCTTACCCAAATTCTTCAATCCACCTATCTGGGAGGAAGTGGTAGCGATAGTGCCACCGCCCTTGCCATTTCAGGGGGCGAGGTCTATGTGGCGGGAGAGACCTTGTCCACCAACTTTCCTAACACTACTGGCGGGGCGCAGGGAAGCAAGAGCGGCATCTACAGCTGGGACGCCTTTGTTGCAAGGCTGAACTCAAGTCTTACCCAAATTCTTCAATCCACCTATCTGGGAGGAAGGTATGACGATAGAGCCTTAGCCCTTGCCATTCATCCCACAACGGGCGATGTCTATGTGACGGGATGGACCTCTTCCGACAACTTTCCTCGCACTACTGGCGGGGCGCAGGGAAGCAGAGGAGGAAGCTTGGACGCCTTTGTGGCGAGGCTGAACTCAAACCTTACCCAAATTCTTCAATCCACCTATCTGGGAGGAAGTGGTACCGATTATGCCTGCGCCCTTGCCATTTCAGGGGGCGAGGTCTATGTGGCGGGATGGACCTCTTCCGACAACTTTCCTCGCACTGCTGGTGGGGCGCAGGGAAGCAGAGGAGGAAGCTCGGACGCCTTTGTGGCAAGGCTAGACTCAAGCCTTACCTCCATTTCCCAATCCACCTATCTGGGAGGAAGTGGTAGCGATAGTGCCATCGCCCTTGCCATTTCAGGGGGCGATGTCTATGTGGTGGGGTATACCTATTCCACCAACTTTCCTCGCGCTACTGGCGGGGCGCAGGCAAGCTATAGCGGCCGGGGGGACGCCTTTGTGGCAAGGTTGACTGCTGATTTGGCGGCGGCGAGCTCTTACACCCTATCCATCAGTCCAACGCCCACAAACGGTAATGTTACATCAAGCCCTCCGGGTATAAACTGTAGCTCTGGTGGTTCCACATGCTCTGCAAGCTTTATTTCTGGAAGCACAGTAACACTGACTGCTACACCGGATTCTGGTTATACATTTAGAGGATGGGCTGGTGATTGCTCTGGTTGTGGCGCCAATCTAACATGCACCATCACAGTGAATAGTCCCAAAACATGCTCCGTTAACTTTACAGCAATCGAGGGTGGTGGCGATGGAGGTTCCGGTGGTGGTTCTGGTGGTGATAGTGGTTCTAATGGTGAAAGTGGCGGTGGTGGTGGATATTATATGACTGGCTCCGCATCTTCTATGGCGGGTGTGTGGAACATCCTTGCGTGGCTGTCTGTTCCAGCTTTTGCGTTGGCAAGAAGGATAAGAAGGAGATAAAACCCTTGGGTCCCCTCCGGGGGACCCTTGATAAAATCTTTTGTTAATGAACCTGTTGATCCTTTTACGCCTTGGATGAGAAATTCAGAAAAGCTGGAAATCTCTTAAGAAAAATGCTTTGGCAAGGAGGAAAGGGATTAACATGGGGGTAATTTCTCACGCGAGGTATCAGAAAACTGCCTTATAATATATCCATACGCATGAATGTACATCTTTTTGGCTATATGTTCCTTCTGCTTACCATATGCTTTTCCTTGCCCTTGTTGATTTACTCTAACCTTATTAGCAAAGGGATAAGCTCGGTGCCAGTGATGAGGGTGGAAAAGCCGAGGGTGGCGGACTTTAGCCCTGTGTTCAAAAGGGAAGAGCAAAAGCAACAGAAAGAGGTGTCCGTTAGCCTGCTCGCTACCGCAGTGGGGGGCGTAAATTTGGCACTTATTGACGTGGATGGGCAGGTTAAGACGGTCCGGGTGGGCTCTGAGGTGGGTGGCTACCGGGTTGCACATATAGACAGGAACTATATAATCCTTTCAAAGGGTAAAGAGAAAAAGGCAATAGGCTTTAGCTTTGCAAAAGCAGAGGCTAAGACTACAGAACCTAAAGCCATAGCCCAAGAGGGCACTCAAACCCTTCAGGCGGTAGTCCAAAAGAGGGAAATAGAAAACATTACCGCGGACCCTGGAGTTATGTTCAGACAGATAAGGCTTGTGCCCTATGTGCAGGATGGAAAAACTACGGGCTTTCTCTTTGAATGGGTGGACCCTCAAAGCATGTTCTCAAGGGTGGGCATAGTGCCAGGAGATGTGCTCGTTAGCATAAACAACCAGCAGATAAAAAGCGGAGATGATGCCTTTAGAATACTGCAGGTTCTGAGAAATGAGAACAGTTTTAAAATAGGTCTGTTCAGAGAGGGCAAACCAGTGGAACTTTTGGTGAGGGTAGAGTAGATGCTAAGGTTAGTCCTGTTTTTGCTTTTGGGTTTATCTGTATGTGTTTATCCCCAAACTGCGGAGGAACTCCAAAAAACAGCCCAAGAGCAAAAAAGGACGGGCAGGGTCTTTTTAAACTTTCAAGATGCGGACATATCCCTCGTGGTTAAGTTCATGTCTGAGCTTATGGGCAAAAATATAATCTTGGACCCGGCGGTAAAGGGCACCATTACAGTGAGCTCCGCAAAGCCCGTCAGCGTGCAAACTGCATGGGAAATATTTCTCTTAGCATTATCCCTGCAAGGCTACGGAGTGGTAGAGGAGAAGAATTACATAAATATAGTGCCCCTGCAAAAGGCTACATCCCTGGCGGGGTTAAAAAAACCCTCCCACTCAGGAGAAGTGGTCGTATACGTCTACAGAGCGGAAAACACCCAAGCCCTCCAGCTTCAGCAGGCAATCCAGCCCTTTCTCTCCCCTAACGCTAAGTTTGCGGTGCATGCCCCTTCCAACAGCCTGATCATTGCAGACGTAGCCAAAAACATAGAAAGGTTAAAGGAGCTTTTGAAAGAGCTTGACTCTCCCGAGAGGGGCTTGGGCGTCAAGATGTATAAGCTACAGAAGGCTAAGGCGGAAAGCGTCTTTCAAAGCATTCAGGCTCTGAGTTCTGCCTTTCAACAACAGTTTGGCATACCCATTTTTATAACCTTCAACAAGGACAGCAACTCAATAGTGGTGGTTGCCAATGAAAAGGCTCAAGGTTTAATAAAGGAAGTTATAGAGACCCTTGATAGAGAAAGCCTCGGTCCCTTAGAGAGGGGCTTTTACATCATAAAGCTAAACCATATCTCCGCAGAGGAACTATACAGAAGCTTACAGACCCTCTTTGGGGGCGGACTTCCCACAACTCAAGCGGTCCAACCTCAAGAGCGTAGGACAATGCCAACGGATACGAGGGGTACGGAGACGCCGCCGAAAAGGGAAGAATACAGAACACCCCAAAGGCAGGCGCTTCTTTTAACAGCCATAGAGACCAAGGAAGGGCTCAGGATAGGCTTTGACAGGGGCACCAACTCGGTAATAATCTTTGGCACCCCCCAGGAGTATGAGAGCTTAAAGTCCTTCATAGAAAGGATAGATGTTCGAAGGAAGCAGGTGTTGATCGCCGCTACAGTGGTGGAGATGAGCACACGTCAGGCTTTGGAGTTGGGCGTCCGGTGGCAGATACTTGGAACGCAGGGGGGGTCTGCCTTTGGTGGCTCAAGCCTTCAGGATGTTTATAATGCGCTCCTTTCGGGAAGCTTTGTGATGGGTGCCATCAGCAAAAGTGGCACCTCTGTTACCGTAGGCTCCACTACCCTCTTCTTTCCAGACCTAGTGCTTTTGTTCTCCCTTTTGGAAAAGGGTAGCGGTTTTAACATCGTTTCTAACCCAAAGGTGCTAACACTTGACAACCAAGAGGCGATCATAAAAGTGGGTCAGGTGGTGCCCTTTGCGTCGGGGGTCAAGTTTGACATAAACGGACAGCCCATCATCACCTACGACTACAAGGAGGTAGGATTAAGCCTCAGCGTTATGCCTACCATCTCAGGAAAGGACCTCAGGCTTTTGATCAATCTCAACCTTCAGGAGATAATAGACTTTCTTAGACCACAGATAGGGACCCTCAGCTATGCAGTGCCCGTCACCTCCAACCGCCAGTTGAACTCCGATGTGGTGGTGGAAAACGGACAAACCATAATAATCGGTGGGTTGGTGAGCACAAGGACATTAGACAACATAGAAGGTGCGCCGGGGCTGATGGATGTACCGATCCTTGGCTGGCTCTTCAAGAGAAAAACCACCTCCGAGGACAAGGTGTCCCTGTTCATATTCCTAACACCCTATGTGATAGAAAAGCCAGAGGACCTATCAAAAATTACGGAGGAGCACCAAAAGCTCGCACAGGAGCTGAGAAAAAAGGCGGAGGAGGCAAACAAAAAGAAGAGAAAAAAAGATGAAGCTGAAGATTAAAGAGGTTCTTTTGCTGGCAGTTCTTTTTGTGCTTTCTTCTGTTTTTATTTTGTTTATTACCCTCCCCAAGTTTTTACTGCTTGATAGGGCACTGATGGAGAGGGGTATATACCTTATGGCACAGGGTGTAGAGGAGGGTCTGTTTCATGTAAAGCTCAGTAAGGTCCAGGTCTATGATAAAAGCTCAAAGCTCGCGGAGCTTGACTCTGTGGTGTTTTCTATAAAGCCCTTTTATCTCTCTCTGAAAGGCACCTGTCAGGGTGGTAGCTTGGAGACAAGACTCTCCTTAAACAAAAAGATTGAGATAGAAGGGAAAAGCTTTGGTTGTTTGAAGGGGGCACGCGTAAAGTTTGTAAGCTTGGAGCTGATGGATGGCATAAGGGGAAAGCTTGAGCTTGAGGATATAAGGCTCAAGGACCTGAAGGTGGATGGGCTGACGGTGGAGTTCAAGGGCAGAGCCTTCAGCGGGCAAGCGAGGGTTTTGGATTCCCTGGTCGTAGGAGATGGTGTGGTTTCCTTCAACAGGGCAGACCCGCTTCGTTCTTCCATCAACGGCAAGCTAATAGGCATGGGTTTGAGCCTTCAGCTTTCTGGAACCCTTCAAAATCCATCGGTAGAAGTGGTGCGATAAGCTACCGAGGCTGTGCTAAAAAATCCCTCATCGGGACGGTCCCCCCAGCGGATAAAGGAGCTAACCCTTCCTCACCCTATCCCATACCCTTTCTACCATTTAGCATGTTGTATGCGACCCGGATGGCAGAGTTCAAGCTTTAACTGCAGGCTAACAAACATCAAGCTCAGGTTTTAGCGGAAAAACTCTTGTGCATCAATAGGTTTGCATTTTTAGAACAGCCTCAATTATGGGTAGCCTTTCCCTTTCCATAGCTTTTAAATTATAGCCTTAAGACGGTTAAGACGGTTAAAATATTCTTTGATGATAAAAATATACGCCAACTCCACCTTTGGATTTACAGAACACTCGGTGGACGAGTTTGGAACGATCCCAAAAGACAGAATTTTATGGATTGATGTGGAAAAACCGACGGAGGAGGAGATCTTCTGGCTTAAGAGTGCAGTTGGCTTTGAAATGCCACCGAGGGAGGTCTTTGGAGACATAGAGATAAGCAGTAAATACAAGGAGGAAGGTGAAAAGATCTTTATGAATTTCTCTTTTGTCATTCAACAAAAGGAAGACATACTGGTAGAGCCTGTCTTTTTCTTCCTCAAGGGTAGGTTTATGGTGACCATCAGATACAGAGATATACCGACCCTTCTGATCTTTCAGAGAAGGGTTGAAGTTCAAAGGCTTGTCTTCCAATTTCCAGAGGAGATGTTCTCACAGATCATACACATAGAGGTGGATAGAATAGGAGATAGGCTTGAGATCCTCGGAAGGCGTATAAGAAACCTTAGGAAGGAGGTCTTTGAAGAACAAACGGAGGAGATCTTGAAAGATGTATCCTACTATGACGAGCTGAACATAACCCTAAGGGAGACAATAAACGAAAAGCTCAGAATTCTCTCCCACTTTGTAAAGAGCCCAAAGATCAACGCCCAAACCAAGAGGGAGGTAAAGGTGATCCTTGAGGACCTCCATACACTCTTGGATTATACATCCTTTTACATGGATAAAATAGACAGCATACAGAACACACTGATAGGTCTTATAAACATAAGGCAGAACGAGGCGGTAAAGGTCTTTACAGTTTTGGCAACCATCTTCCTGCCCGCAACCCTCGTAGCAAGCATCTTTGGTATGAACTTTGAAAACATGCCAGAGCTTCACTGGAAGTATGGCTATGTTTATTCCCTTGCCCTGATGGTTGTAATCACGGTAGTTCTCATCTTTTGGGTAAAGAGGAAGGGATGGCTTTGAGAAAACTTAAAGGAATCAAGATTGAAGATGTGCTTTTGGGCTTTATAGTTTTGTTTGCCATTCTTTACCCTCTCATCATAGCCCTCATCATATACAAGTCAGACCAGCCCACGGAGGACGAGTTAGTAAACGCTGTGGTGGAATACTTCGAAGAGGGCAAATGCACCTTGGACGGTCCAAAGGGGCTAACAGTGGAAAAGAGAGAGGACTTAGAAAGGCTTACAGCCCTATGCCGAAGGTTAAACCAAGAGGGCTTTGAGCTGAGAAAAAAAGAGCTTGAAGAGGGAAAGGCAATTCTGTTTTACGGAAAAAAGGTAAAGGGTATGGAAATAAAGCTGATCCTTGAGCTTACCCTTGAAGGAGAAAAGATCACAGGTATAAGAGACTATGAAAAAGGGCGTTGATGTAGGGGGAACCTTTATAAAGGTCCTTTGGGAGGATGGCAGAAGGGAGAAAGTCTATGTTAGGGATATATCCCAAAACAAGGGGGAGTTTGTCAAAAGGCTAAGGGAAGTTATAAAGGATGGCAAACCGTCCAGAGTGGGCGTGGCGGTGGCAGGATTTACCTCCTTGGAGGGCGTGGTGCATAGGTCTCCAAACATCCCAGCCCTGGATGGGGTTGACGTGGGGAAAATTTTGGCGGAGGAGGGAATTGAGGGGATTGTTATGAACGATGTAAATGCGGGTGCCTTTGGGGAGTGGTTTTATGACCATAGGGATAGTAAAGGTTTGCTCTTTGTGGCAATTGGCACCGGTCTTGGGGCGGGCTTTGTCCATGAGGGGAAGGTATTTTTGGGTAGCTGTGGTAGTGCCTTGGAGCTAGGACATCATATAGTGGAAAAGGGAGGTTTTCTCTGCAATTGCGGTAGAAGGGGCTGTTTGGAGGCATACTGCTCCTCCTATGGTTTAGAAAGGTTGTATGAGGTTTTTTCCGGAAGGAAGCTGAAAGACTATCAGGTCGTCCAAAGGGCGAAGGATGGGGAGGAGGAAGCCTTAAAAGGCGTAGAGACCTTTAAAGAATACCTTGTCTTGGGTTTGATGAACGCGGTTCATATTTTTAACCCTGATTTGGTGGTGCTTGGTGGGGGTTTGATAGACCAACTGAGGGAGTTTTTGGAAGATTTAGAGGTCAAGCTAAAGGACGCGGTGGAAAGCTTGCCCTCTAAGTGTCTTAGGGTTAGATTTTCTGAGTGTGGTGAATTCTGTATGGCACGGGGGGCTTTAGCACTTACCTTAAGGGACGATCTTTAAGGTATGGAAATTCGTCGCGTAGAAGGGGTGTTTTTACAGCACGCTTTGGAGACTGCCCAAGGGCTAAAAGCGGAAAACATCAGCAGGCAGATGAACTTAAAGCTTCTGACCACTGTTCCGCAAGCCCTCCTTGAAGCTTTTCCCGAGGGCACCCTCTTGGAAGGGCGTGTGGTTCAAACCCAAGGTAGAACCCTAAGGGTGATGCTAAACAACCAAGAGCTCGTTGCAGAGAATCTGTCTGACCTTGAAATAAAGGAGGGAGATCAGTTAGGGCTAATGCTTGAGGGTAAAAACCCAATTACATTGAAGATTGTATCCCTCCAAAGAAGGTTAAACATAGAGCAGGTTTTACAGTTTGTGCTTGATTTTCAGGAAGAACCACCCATAAACTTAGACTTACAAAAACTTCAAGCACTGGTAAAAAACTCTGGGCTTTTTTACGAAAGAAAACTGTTGGACTTCCTTACAGGAAAGGTAGATTTGAAAAGCATTCTTGAGGACACAAAGGCACAACTGCTCAGTAATATCTTTAACTTAGCAGGACAAATTCATGGCGGAGAGGTTAAGGACATAAAAACTATAGACCAGCTGTTTGGGACGGTGCTAAAAAGGACAGAGAACCTAAAGGAGATAGGGAATCTTTTAAGGACACTCTATCTTGAGAACCTAAATCACTGGGAATATACACAGTTTGTGAGGTTCGTTGAAAGTACTGGGAAAAGGGAAATTTTGGAGGCTTTAGAAAAGGAAGACAAGGATACCCTCCTGATCCTTTTGAGCAAAGAGCTAAAGAGCATAGAAGACACGCTCGCCGGCAAAAGCTTTAGCTTAGCCTTTGAAAGGTTAAAGCAGTTTAGCCTTTTGGTCAAGGATGAAGAGCTTGGTAATCTGCTCAGAAGCTTTTTTGAAGCGGTGGAAAAGGAGGATGCCAACGGGCTTAGAGAAATTCATAGAAAGCTTGAGAACTTCATAGAAGAGGGTAGAAGACTTTTGCCCTTTAGAGAGAGGATCGAGAAGGATGGTCTCGTATGGCTCCAGCAGTTAAACACCATCTCTCAGATGCAGAGGCTCATGGTCAATGAGGGCACGGTGGTGCTACCCTTTAAGTGGGAAGGGCACAGGGGCGGAATGCTAATAAGGACGCAAAAGAACGAATACAGAGTTTTTATAAACCTAAACTATCCGGAAGGTTTTGTAAGTGCCCTCCTCTCAAGCCCGAAGACGGAAAGGGTAAGAGCCATAAGCTTAAACTTATACACCAACAACGAGCTTTTTTATAAAAAGATGGAGGAAGGAAAAGCTTTGCTGGAAAGTATGCTTAAAGAGGAGGGTCTCCAGCTTAGAGATTTAAAGCTAAACCTACTGTCCTCTTCTCAATCTCTGAGGGAGGTTTTGAAGGAATATTTTTACGGAGCAAATTTATATTTGGTGGTTTGAAATGGAGGAGAGAAAGAAGGCGGTAGCCCTCAGGTATGACCCAGAGAAGGACAACGCACCCGTTGTTTTGGCAAAGGGCTATGGTGAGTTGGCGGAGAGGATCATAAAAATAGCAAAGGAAAGGAACATACCCGTAGTGGAAGATAAAGACCTGATATCAGCCTTGATAAGGGTGGAGGTTTTTGAGGAGATTCCTCCCGAGCTTTACCGGGCTGTAGCTAAGGTTTTAGTTTTTATAAAGACGTTGAGAACTTAACTCATGCTCTGATAGGATCTGGATGCAGAATAGAGGTAATACCTAAGCAGTTGATAGACCTTAGCCATATATTGGCTTGCGGTCCTCACCTTCTCCTCATCCCAAGCCATGAGCATATCCTCCAACAGAACAACCACCTCTTCTATATCCTTTGCCAACTCTTTGTCTGCAAACATGGGAGACATGGCACTTAAGAAGGGAAGGGACACTAAGGTCAAAGATAGAGACTCCAAGGCAAGCTCCAACAGGTAGGATTTTTTATTTTCTTCTTCTAAAAATTCTATGTTGCTTAAAAGTTCCGAGAGCATTTCAAATATATCTAAATAAAAAAGGGATACGCGCATGGACACCTCGGAGGAGAGCTTTATGCTTTTAGCCTGCAGGATGATATTAACAGATTTTTCCTGCAACAGCACCAACTCCTCCAGCCTCCTTATGAAGCTATAAATGTAGCCCTCCATCACAGTATATATCTTGAAAGCTCCACATCCTTCACAAGGTTTGAAAGCTTTGCCCTCACAAACTTGTTGTCTATTATTATACGTTGTCCAGCCAAGTCCGGTGCGTTGAAGGATATATCCTCCAAGAGCTTTTCCATTATGGTGTATAGTCTCCTTGCACCTATGTTCTCTGTGCGGTTGTTTATCTCCTCTGCGATGCTTGCGATCTCTTCTATGGCATCGTTGGTAAATTCCAGGTCCACACCCTCCGTCTTGAGGAGCTCTGTGTATTGCTTTACCAAAGCGTTCTTTGGCTCTACCAATATACGCACAAAGTCTTCCTTGGAGAGGGGCTTTAGTTCCACCCTTATGGGAAATCTTCCCTGCAGTTCAGGAATTAGGTCAGAGGGCTTGGACATGTGAAAGGCGCCTGCTGCAATAAAGAGGATGTGGTCTGTCTTCACGGGTCCATACTTGGTTCTAACCACTGTTCCCTCCACTATGGGCAGGAGGTCCCTCTGCACACCCTCCCGGGAAACGCCCGGACCCACTCCCGGCGTCTTGACTGCGATCTTGTCTATCTCATCAATGAATATGATCCCGAAGTTCTCCGCCCTGAAGATGGCCTCCGCGGTTATTTCCTCTTGATCTATGAGCTTTTCAGCTTCTTCTTGTTCCAAAATCTGAAGGGCTTCTTTTACTTTGACCTTTCTCTTTCTTCTCTGGGGGACCATGCCCCCAAGTAGGTTTCTCAGCTGATCCTCCAACTCTTCCAAGCCGGGGGGACCCGCTATGCCCACAAACGGTGGCAACTTTTCTTGAACATCTATCTCCACGTACTTTTCATCAAGTTCTCCCCTGCGTAGCTTTTCCTTGAGGGAAGAACGGTTAGCGGTAGTTTGGGTGATCCTTGTCCCAAAGCTGAGCTGTTGGGGTGTTAGGTAATCTATGAGCCTGTCTTCCGCGTTCTTTTTTGCCCTCTCTCTTACCTCCTGCATCTTCTCTTGCTTTACCATCTGATAGGAAACCTCCACCAGTTCCCTTACCATAGACTCCACATCCCTTCCTACGTAACCCACCTCTGTGTATTTGGTAGCCTCCACCTTTATGAAGGGTGCCCTTATGAGTTGGGCAAGCCTGCGGGCGATCTCTGTCTTTCCTACACCCGTAGGACCTATCATCAAAAGGTTCTTTGGTGCCACTTCGTCTCTCATATGGGGCGGAAGCTTTTGTCTCCTCCAGCGGTTCCTGAGGGCTATGGCTACTGCCCTTTTTGCCTCCTCCTGACCTATCACATACCTGCTCAGCTCTTCCACGATCCTCTTTGGAGTTAGCTCCTCCAAGGTGGTGGGTAGTTCTTTCATTTCCATCAAGTGCCTCCAGTTTTCTTCCTAATATCAAGGGTTCTAACGAGTTTTTCAAGGTATGCGTCTAAGTTCTTAGGAAAGGGCTCCAAGCTAATGCTAAAGGGATACACCCTGTTTATCACGCTTAAGGGTGGATTTCCCACGCCCATGGCGGGCACTATCTCCTTTGCTCCTCTTCTCCTTGCCTCCTCATAAGCCAAACGGTAAGCTGTCCTGAGGGCATCCTCCAAGTCAGAAAATCTCTCTATTTCATCACCCAACTCATACAGAACTATGTGTTTTGCACTTTTGCGGAGCAAATCCCAGTCTAATACTTCCTTTATGTAGTGCTTTCCCTCCAGGTCCATAATTTCAACGCAGGAAAGGTCTTCCAGCCCAAAGGTTACGATGTAATAATCCACCAGCTCTCTGTCTGCATAAACATCGGGAAAAAAGAAAAACTCCACCTTAATAGAATAGTATAAGCCAAAAACCTTAAAATGTTATAGATGGTTCCATCTCATTGGTTTTCCTCCGCCCAGAGGTATTTGACAAACCCAAAAAAGGCTGAGGAATCCTTTAGAGAGCTCCTGGAGAGGCATCCTGAACCCAAGAGCCTTTTGGATTACCTAAACGAAAGAAGGTTTATCCTCCTCTTGAGGCTTTTGGACCACTCCGAGTGCATGAGAAAGTTCCTCATCAATCATCCCACCGACTTTCAGAATGTTATACAGGGGCTTTGGTATGTTTCAAAGAGAAAGGAGGATTATTTGCGGGAGTTGGAGGAACTGGTCAGCCTGCACTCGGAGGATAAAAAGTTTTCGGAAAGGTGTGCCTATTATCGCCACAGGGAACTTATGAGGCTCCTTTCGAAAGAGTTTCTTGGCACCGCAAAGTTTGAAGACATACTCAGGGAGTATTCGGAGCTTCCGGATGCCCTTTTGGAGCTTGCCTACAGAAGGTCCCTTTTGGAGGCAATTGACCTTTACGGGGAGCCATTGGAGGAAGACCAAAAACCCGCCATGGCTTGCGTAGTGGGGCTTGGAAAGCTCGGAAGCTACGAGCTCAATTATTATTCAGACATAGACATAATGTTCATACACTCTTCCGACAAGGGAAGGGCAGGTAAGCTAACTCTGAATGAATTTTTCAGCAAGGTATTTCAGAAGGTGGTAAGCCTTATGACAAGCATCACACCAGAGGGCAAACCCTACGAGGTAGATTTGGACCTCCGACCCTTTGGAAAATCTGGACCCATCTCCATGTCCCTCAGAGGTGCGGAGCTCTATTACGAGAGCTACGGTAGAATGTGGGAAAGGTTTGCCCTCCTTAGGGCTCGCTACAGTGCGGGAGACCAAGAGCTCTACAGAGCCTTTGAAAGGGAAGTCAAAGAGCCCTTTGTATTTAGAAAATCCATAGACTACAGGGTGCTGGAGGAAATAAGGCTAATAAAAGCCCAGATCAATGCCCAGGCAAAGAAGGGGCTCTTAAATAAGATAAACGTCAAGACGGGAGAGGGTGGCATAAGGGAGGTGGAGTTTATGGTGCAGGCTATGGTTTTGCTCTTTGGAGGAAAGTTTCCCTTTCTAAGGGAGAGCAACACCATTAGGGCTCTGTGGAAATTATACCAAAAGGGCGTTTTTTCCATGGAGGAGGTGGAATTTTTAGAATCCGCCTATGTGTTTTTAAGGAAGTTGGAGCACCGGATCCAGATGAAAAACTGCGTGCAAAATCATGCCTTTAGCCCACAGGAGGTTCCTCTCTTAGCCAAGCTCATGGACATGGATGTGGAGGAGTTCCAGCGTAGGTTTCAAGAGTACACCAAGAGGATAAGCCAAATGTTTTATAACCTACTACCAGCCCAAGAGGAGAAGGAGTTGAATCCCATAATGGCATATCTTTTGGAGGGAGATCATGAGTCTGGAAAGGAGCTTTTGGCCTCCTTGGGCTTTAAAAACCCTACAAGGGCTTTTAACATACTCCTAAACTATGTGCAGGGAAGCCTTGGAATAAGTCTATCCTCGGAGGAGAGAAGACAGCTTTATGAACTTTTTCCTCAGATGGTGAAGATGATGGCAAGCACGCCGGACCCAGACGAAACCCTAAACAACTTTGACAAATTCTTTTCTAACCCAACTGGTAGGAGGGTGATCCTCAGCAGTTCCAAGGAGGATTTTAGGGTAAGGCTATGCAAGGTGTTTTCCCTATCCTCTTATCTTTCTACTCTTATCAGCAGAAACCCAGACTTGGTGGAGGATGTGCTAACTTTGTATCAGGATTACCCAGACCAAAACAGATTAGAAGAAGAGTTTGAAAAATACAGAGAAAGGCTACCTTTGAGCCCTGAGAATTTATTCAGGAGGTTCAAAACCGTTTGGGAGGTGCGGAATGCTTTAGTTTATTTAGTAAAGCAAGAGGACAGATACACAAAGCTTGAAAAGTTCTTTTTGAGCCTGAGCGAGCTTGCGGACTTTTTGATGAAAAAGTTGTGGCAGTTTTCGGAAGGTGTATGCCTTTATGCCCTTGGAAAGTATGGTAGTCAGGAGCTGACGGTAGGTTCAGACCTTGACCTTGTTTTTGTGGCAAGGTCGCCAAGCTTAGAGGAGGTCAGGTTAGCCCAGCAGATGATCAGGTTCATTACCCTGCATACCTCAGAGGGATATCTTTATAAGTTGGACTTTAGACTGAGGCCCATGGGCAGTAAGGGGGAGCTATTGCCATCCATAGACTTTTACAGGGACTACTTTGAAAAGAGCGCTCGCACTTGGGAAAGGATCGCATGGACACGGGCAAGGTTCATAGTAGGAGACGTAGCCCTAAGGGATGAGTTTGAGGAGGTTATAGAGAACTTTCTTTTCAGCAAACCCATAACGGAGAGAGAAATCAGAGAGATAAGAGACATGCGCTTTGCCTTGGAAAGCAACGCAAAAAAAGACAAAGAGCTGATAGATATAAAGTTCGGCAAAGGTGGGCTCATAGACGGAGAGTTTTTAATCCAGCTTTACATACTCAGAGAAAAACTCAGAGAACCCTCCATGATCAGGGCTTACAGGGTTTTAGCCCAAAAGCACTCCCTTTTGAAGGAGGCTTTTGAAACATACATGTTCCTTAGATTGGTGGAAACAAGGCACAGGCTCTCCAAAGAGCACGGCGGTTCTGTGCTTAACAAAAAAGACAGAGAGAGGGTTGCCAGCTCTCTAAATATGCCCTCTGAGGACTTTGAGGACAAACTGAGGGAAAGCCTAAAAAGAATGCGGGAGATATTTTTGGAGGTTTTTGAGGTATGAGAAGAAAAGACTTAAAGCCAATCGCCAAAAGGATAAAGCTCTTTTTGATGGATGTGGACGGGGTGCTTACCGATGGAAGGCTATACTACACAGAAACGGGCGAGGAGATAAAGGTTTTTGATGTTAGGGATGGCTTGGGGATAAAACTACTGCAAAGGTCGGGCATTGAGGTGGGAGTTATCTCCGGACGCTCTTCAAAAGCCCTGCTTAAAAGGCTTGAGGAGCTTGGCATTGAAGAGGTTCATACTGGCAGGAACGATAAGCTGGAGGTTTTGGAGAAGGTCCTCAAGGAAAAGAACCTAAAGGCGGAGGAGGTTGCTTACGTGGGAGATGATTACTTGGATTTGCCGGTTTTAAGGGTAGTGGGCTTTCCTGCTACTGTAAAGGATGCACCGCCCTTGGTAAAAAGGCATGCCCTCTATGTATCAAAGAGGGAAGGAGGCAGGGGTGCAGTCAGGGAAATTGCGGAGTTTTTGCTAAATTTGAGGGGAGAGTTAAAGGGACTTTTGAAGGGCTATCTATGACAAAGATCATGCTTGTTTCACTGCTTTTGATTTTTATGGCGTACCTTGGCAACCGATGGGTCAATTCCTACGAAGTGATCCCAGAGCCTACCAAAGGGGTGAGTTTTCTGGAAGGAGTTCAGGTGAGAGTCTTTGGTGGAAAAGGGGAGGAGTGGCGGGTTTATGGCAGTAGGGCAAGACTTGAGGACAGCAAAATTTTTATGGAAGATATATTACTCCAATCGGGGGAAACCACCTTAACCGCAAAGAGTGGTTCCATAGATAGGGACACGGGCGAGGGATACTTGGAAGGGAACGTGGTTTTGCGGACAAAGGAGGGAGTTTTTAAAACAGACAGGGCGGAGTTAAAGCTAAAAGAGGGGCTTGCCTACGGAGAGGGAAAGGCGGTCTTTGAAGATGGACCCAATGTGGTGGAAGGGGTAGGGTGGCGGGTGGAGTTTAAGCCTACAAGGGTTATAATAAATCAAGCTAAGGTGAAACTGCAATGAAAAGTCTGTTTTTCCTGCTAATGCTGTTTATTTTTGCTTACTCTCAGCCAATATCGGCAGAGTCTGATAGGATGGTCTATGAAAAGAACAGCATAATTTACATAGGAAATGTTAAAGTTACCAAGGGCAATGAGGTGCTTACCGCCGATAAAGTGATCATCTACTTGGATGAAAACAGAAAGGCAAACTCTGCGGAGGCGGAGGGCAAAGTTTTATACAGGGATGAAAAGAGAACCGCAAAGGCAGATAAAGCATTCTATGACTTCAAAAAGGATATTGTCCAGCTTATAGGCAACGCAAGGGTGGAGGAGGGACCCAACTTTGTGGAGGCAGACGAGATCGTCTATTACAGAAAGGAAGAAAGGGCTATAGCAGTAAGCAAAAACAAAAAAGTTAGAAGCTTTTATGTGGAAGAGAAGGAGAAAAAATGAACAAGGGACAGCTTATAGATAAAGTTTCAAAGGAGTTTAACTTAGATAGGGCAAGCGCAAAACAGCTTGTGGAGTGCATTTTAGAAAGCATGGTGGAAATCTTAATGAGCGGTAAAAGGATAGAAATGAGGGGCTTTGGTGTTCTCAAACTGAAAAGGCTAAAGGGCGCCTTTGTAAAGAACCCGAGGAATGGCATAGAGGTCTTCGTAGGAGAAAGATACACCGTTAGGTTTAAACCCTCAAAAAGGCTCTTGGAAAGGTTCAATGAGAAGGCTTAAGTGTGAATTCTTGGTGGTGGGTGGAGGACCGGCAGGATCAACCACCGCTTACAAGCTGGCAAAGGGGGGTGCAAAGGTTTTGGTGGTGGATTTCAAGAGAAAAATAGGTACGCCCGTTCAGTGTGCGGAGTTCGTTCCCATACAGCTCTATCATCAGTTTAAAGAGTTCTTTGACGAGGAGGGCATAGCCCAAAGGGTAAATAAGATGGTGCATTTTACTCCCTGGGGAGAAATGGTTTCTATGGAATCTCCGGGCTTTGTTCTAAACAGGGAAATTTTTGATTACAAGATACGCCTTTTAGCCCTCCAAAGGGGTGCGGAGTATGTGCTCAGAACTCGGTTTTTATCCTTAGAAGGAAAATATGCCCTGCTGGAGAACATAGACACAAGGGAAAGGCTTGTGGTGGAGTTTGGGCTTTTAATAGGTGCGGACGGACCACGCTCAAGGGTAAGCATCCTAACGGGAGAACACACTAAAGACTTTTTAACCACCGCCCAGATCACTGCGCCCTTGAAGATTCCAGTGGAGGACCTTCTTATCCTCTTTAAGGACTACATACCGGGGGGCTATGGGTGGCTCTTTCCGAAGGGTTCTACTGCCAATGTGGGAGTGGGCTTGGACCCAAGCTTTGGAATAAATGTGATGGACGCTCTGAGGAGGTTCTTTAAGGAGGTTGTGGCAGAGGGCTTTGTGGAGAATAAAATCCTTAAGAGAACGGGCGGATGGATCCCTGCAGAAGGACTTTTAAAGGTAGTCCGAGACAGGGTTATGTTGGTGGGTGATGCGGGAGGATTTTGCCATCCCATAACAGGAGGTGGCATAGCAAACGCAGTGCTCTCGGGAAGCATGTGTGCGGATGCCATCTTGGAAGGTTCTCCGGAGGATTTTGAGGAGCTGTCAGAAGACATTTTCGGCGAAACCCTCAGAAGGGCAAGCTTAAAGAGAAAAAAGCATATGAAAGAATGGGATGTTTTGGAGGATAGGATAAAAAAGACTTGGATTGCTTTTAAGGAGTATTGGGAGGATTAGTTATGAGGCTGTTCTAAAAATCCTCATTGGGACACCCCTCCAGCGGATAAAGGAGCTAACCTAATGAGTTTTTGCTTACCTTCCCTCTTTAGTTCAAGCTTGAACTGCAGGCTAACAAACATCAATCTTAGGTCTTAGCGGAAAAACTATTGTGCATCAATGGGTTTGTGTTTTTAGAACATCTCCTTCTGAGGGTTGGCTTTCTGTTGGCTTCTGCCTCCTTTATTCTTCTGACCGGTGTAGTTTTTGGACTGGTTTTTACCTCTTCCGGGTCCTGTTGAAGTATTTCCTTTATGGCGTTGGCAAAAGCCCTTAAGGTTCTTGGGCTCTCTGTTTCTGTGGGTTCAATCATGAGTGCATCCTTGACCACCAAGGGGAAGTATATGGTGGGTGCGTAAAAGCCTCTGTCCAAAAGAGCTTTAGCTAAGTCTGTAGGGCTTATGCCTGTTTTTTGCATAGAGAAGACAACTTCGTGCATTTTGGGTGAGCTTGGGTATGGATCCCACAAAACATCCTTAAGAAGGTTGTGCAAATACCTTGCGTTCAAAACTGCATGTTTTGACACCTTGTCTATCTCATTACCGTAGGAAAGAATGTATGCCAGAGCCCTAAGCATCACACCCACATGTCCATAAAAGGCAAGCACCTTACCCACGCTTTTGGGAATGTCCCAATTGAGGTAATATTTCTGACCGTCAAACTCCACCTGTGGCACAGGTAGGTAGGGCTTTAACCTTTCTGAAACTCCTACGGGACCAGCACCCGGACCACCCCCTCCGTGGGGCGTGGAGAAGGTTTTATGGAGGTTAAAGTGCATAACATCCACTCCCCAAGTAGCTGGCTTTGCTACCCCAACTAAGGCGTTGAAGTTGGCACCGTCCATGTAAAGGAGCGCATCCCTTTGGTGCAGGGCATCTGCGAGCCTCTTTACCTTTCTCTCAAAGATGCCCAGGGTGTTCGGATTTGTTAGCATAAGTCCCGCGGTTCTGTCGTCAAGTTTTTTTATAAAGTCTTCCCAGTCTAACTCTCCGTTTGCGTCGCTTTTTACGCTTACCACCTCCAAACCGCATATGCTGGCAGAAGCTGGGTTTGTGCCGTGGGCGGAGTCTGGCACCAGTATTTTGTTTTTGTGGGTGTTTCCTCTGTCTCGGTGATAGGCGGTTATGAGCAGTAAGCCAAGGAGCTCTCCCTGTGCACCGGCAGCGGGCTGAAGGCAAACCTCCGCAAAACCGCTAAGCTCCTTTAAAAGCTCCTTAAGCTCATACATAAGCCTGAGGGTGCCTTGGACACAATCCTCTGGAGCAAAGGGATGCATCTGTGTGAAGATTTCAATCCCAGCCAGTTCTTCGTTGATCCTGGGGTTGTATTTCATGGTGCAGGAGCCAAGGGGCACCATGGTGGTATCTATGGCGTAATTTCTCTGGGAGAGCTTTGTGTAATGCCGTATCAGGTCAAGCTCCGAAACCTCCGGGAAGTTTAAGTCCTCCCTGTAGTATTCATCAAGGTATTGGGCTACATCCACCGCCGGCACGTCCAATTTGGGTAGCTTGTACCCTTTCCTTCCTTTCTCGGAAAGCTCAAAGATCAGCTCCACACTTCTACCTCTTTTGCTCTTTTTTCTCTATGGGTTGTTCCGGAGTTCGTGGCAATTTCTCCGTTAGGGGCTTACAGCTTACTGTGTTTATTATGAAGGTATCTCCAAATGTGGTATAGCATCCGTAGGCGTTGTATGGCACGCATTCATCGGTTTCCGCCACAATCAGCCTATTCTTCTGGGCTTCAAAGGTGATATTGCACCTTCCACATGCCTGAGGTCTAAGACTTTCCTTCTTCAGCAAGCTCTCGCAGTTTTCCACGTTTTCTATAATCGTAGTGCGCAGGTTGTATTTATAAAGTCCCTCTTCACCCGTTCTTACTGTTCCACAGGAGACAGAAAGTATTAGCAGGGCTAAAGGTAGCTTCTTCATGGCTATAAAAGTTTAACAGAAAAGCGTTTAAAATTTTACGCATGCTCTCTCCCGAAGAACAGTTGGGCATTATAAAAAGGGGTGTTGTTGAGATCATTGAAGAGGAAGAGCTTTTGAAAAAGCTGAAGGAGGGAAGACCACTAAGGATAAAGGCAGGCTTTGACCCAACCGCACCGGACTTGCATCTTGGTCATACGGTTCTGCTTCAAAAACTAAGGCAGTTCCAACAGCTTGGACACGAGGTTTATTTTGTGATCGGAGACTTTACCGCCATGATAGGGGACCCAACGGGCAGGAGCGAAACAAGACCCCCCCTTTCAAGGGAGGAGGTGCTGGAAAACGCCAAAACTTACGAACATCAGGTTTTCAAAATCCTTGACCCAGAAAAAACCAACATAGTTTTCAACAGCACATGGCTTTCTGGGCTTGGAACGGATGGGATAATAAAGCTTGCAGGAAAATACACGGTGGCAAGGATGTTAGAAAGGGATGACTTTTCAAAGCGTTTTAAAGAAGGCATTCCTATATACATTCATGAGTTCATATATCCTTTACTGCAGGGCTACGACTCGGTTTTTTTAAAAGCGGATGTGGAGCTCGGTGGCACAGACCAAAAGTTTAACCTTCTGGTGGGAAGGGACCTGCAGAGGGCTTTTGGACAGGAACCGCAAGTTTGCATAACCCTGCCACTGCTTGTGGGCTTAGATGGTGTTAGAAAAATGTCCAAATCTTACCAAAACTACGTAGCCATACAGGAAGAGCCAGAAAGTATGTTTGGCAAGATCATGTCCATCTCAGACGACCTTATGTGGGACTACTACACCCTTTTAACCGACTACACAGAGGAGGAAATAGAGAACTTTAAGAAAAACTTGCACCCAATGGATGCCAAAAAGAAGCTTGCCCACTTTATCGTAGAGCGCTTCCATGGTAAAGAGCAAGCGGACAAGGCTTTAGAGTTCTTCGTTAAAACCTTCTCCGAGAGAGAATTCCCTGAGGATGCTCCAGTCATAGAGGTTCCTTATGGTCTTAAAAGGAGGGCTTACGAGCTTTTGTTTGAGCTTGGTATAGAGAGCTCCAAAAACTCCGCCAGAAGGGTGGTTGAAGGAGGAGGCTTAAGGATAAACGGTGCAAAGGTGGAGGACCCAAACCAAGAGATAGAGATAAATGGTGAGCTTCGCCTTCAGGTGGGTAAAAAGAGATTTTACAGGGTGGTGCCCAAATGAGGTTTAACTCTAAGGATATTGAAGACTTGGTGGGTGGTTTGCTTTTTGGTGAGAACTTAGAACTTGTAGGCGTGTCCTCTCTGGAGAACCCAAAGGAGAGAACTTTGATCTTTTGCCCCTCCGAGAGGGATGCGGAAAGGGTAAAGGATGTAAAAAACACTACCTTGGTGGTCTCAAAGTCCGTAGAACATCCAAGCTACATACTGGTAAAAGACACAAAGCTCGCATTGGCTATAGTTCTGGAAAAGCTATACCCAGAAGAGCATCCCACCGGCATCTCCGAAAAGGCCCATGTGGAAAGCTCGGCGGTGTTGGGAGAGGATGTTTATGTGGGACCCTTCGCCTACATTGGAAAAAATGTGGTCCTTGAAAGAGGCGTAAAGGTTTATCCTTTCAGCTACATTGGAGACCACTCCTTTGTGGGAGAAAATACGGTTATCTTCAGCGGAGTTCATATATACCCAAGGACCGTTATAGGAAAGAATGTGCGCATCCACAGTGGGGTGGTCATAGGGGCAGACGGCTTTGGCTATCACATAACCAAAGATGGGATAATCAAGCTGAACCATATAGGTAATGTAGTAATTGAGGACAATGTGGAGATAGGAGCAAACACCACCATAGACAGGGCAATGCTTGACAGCACCATTGTGGGAAGAGAAACCAAGATAGATAACCTTGTTATGGTTGCCCACAACTGCGGTTTGGGAGAGAGAAACTTAATAGTAAGTCAGGTTGCGCTTGCGGGAAGTGTAAAAACTGGCAGAGATGTCATTCTTGCGGGTCAGGTGGGCGTGGCAGACCATGTAAACATAGGCGACAATGTGCAGGTTGCCGCAAGGTCCGGGGTCTCAAAGGACTTGGAACCCAACAAGATCTACGGAGCAAACCTGCCTGCTGTAGAATGGAGCAGGTGGAAAAGGATCTACATTTATCTTTTAAAACTTCCGGAGCTCTTTAAGAAATGATCCTAAAGGTTATTCCCGTGGGACCTTTAAGTATGAACTGCTCTGTGATAGTGGATGAGAACACAGGGCAGTCTGTGGTAATAGATCCGGGGGCGGATTTGGAGGTGATTTTAAGGGCATTGGAGGGAACCACGCCTAAGTATATCCTTGCTACACACGGACACATAGACCATGTGGGACAGGTTAAGGGTTTAAAGGAAAGGTTGGGTGTTCCCTTTTTGGTGCATAAGGAAGACCTTTTCTTGCTCAACGACCCAATATGGAAGGGCTTTGACCTTTATGTAGGTGCAGACCTGCCCTGCCCTGAGCCAGATGGCTTTTTGGAGGAGGGTATGGAACTTAGCTTTGGAAAGATAAGGTTGAAGGTCCTGCACACACCCGGGCATACACCCGGACACTGCTGTTTTTACTCAGAAGAAAAACTGCTTATTGCGGGCGACTTGCTCTTTAGGGGTTCCGTAGGGCGGTGGGACCTACCGGGTGGTAGCTTGGAGGATTTGAAGAAATCCTTGCTTAGGGTGGTTTTGGAGCTTTCTGAGGATGTGCGCGTGATCACCGGACATGGAGAGGAAACTACCATAGGAAGGGAGAAAAGGTTCAACCCACTGCTGAGGGAGATTTTGAGCCATTGATGGGTCTTTCTGTTTTGATCCTAACAAAAAACGAAGAGAAGAACATAAAAAGGGCGATTGAAAGCGTGAAAGACATTGCCGACGAAATTGTAGTTCTTGATTCTGGCTCCACCGACAGAACGGTAGAAATTGCCAAAAGCCTTGGAGCAAAGGTATTTTTCCACCAGTGGGATGTATATCCACAACAACTCAATAGAGGTATAGGGCTATGCTCAGAGGATTGGATTCTGGTCTTGGACGCAGACGAAGAAGTCTCAAAGGAACTGAGAAATTCTATATCAAAAGCCATATCTTCCCGCACTGCGGAAGTTTATATGGTTTGCAGAAAAACCTACTACCTTGGTAAATTCCTTGAGCATACCTGGTATCCCGAATGGAGGGTTCGGCTTTTTAAAAAGGGTCTGGTAAGGTTTGAGGGGTATCTCCACGAGCAAGCCATCTTCAAAGGAGAGGCACACAAGCTAAAGGGAGATCTCTATCATTACTCTTATGAGAGCCTCTACCATCAGTATGAGAAGACCTTAAAGTATGCAAAGATAATGGCGGAATCCTACCATAAGAAGGGTAAAAAACTTAGACTTTATAACCTTCTGTTTAACCCACTGTGGAGCTTTTTTAAGGTTTATTTTCTTCAAAAGGGCTTTTTGGATGGTGTTAGAGGCTTTTTGGTAGCCTTTTCCTCATTTTTTTATACCTTCTTAAAATATATGTTTCTCCTTGAGCTTGAGCTAAAAGAGAAACACAAAGAGAACCTTTGGAAGAGATAATTACCTGCTCAGCACACTTCTTAGCCATCTAAAGGCAAAGCCAGAGAGAAAAAGAACAGTTATCAGACCTATGAAAGCTAAGATCAAAAACCACTTCAAAGCTCCACCTCCGCATGCCTTGACGCATGGCATTGAATATTCACCGCTACAGGCAAAGACGCTATATGGCATGGATAAAGCTCCACTTTTACATCAATGGCAGTGGTTGTGCCACCAAAGCCCATGGGTCCCCATCCGACCTTGTTGATCTCCTCAATGAGCTCCTCTTCTATCCTTCTTGCCACAGGGTCTTGGCTTCTCTCTCCCACTGGTCTGAGCAAGGCTTTCTTTGCAAGCAACGCACAATACTCAAAGTTTCCACCTATGCCCACACTCACCGTAAAGGGAGGGCACGCATTGGGACCTGCCAGCTTTACCGTTTCCAAAACGAACCTTTTTACTCCCTCCCATCCATCGGCGGGCTTTAGCATTGCCAAGCGTGAAGTGTTTTCTGAACCCGCACCCTTTGGGGCAAAGATGAGCTTTAACTTATCACCGGGGACAATCTCGTAGTGTATTATGGGTGGTGTGTTGTCCTTTGTGTTTTTCCTTTCAAAAACAGGGTCATAAACCATAGAAGCCCTAAGGTAGCCCTCCGTGTATGCCCTCCTTACGCCCTCCTCTATGGCATCCCTCAGAGAACCTCCCACCACGCAGACATCCTGCCCTATCTCCACAAAAACCACCGCCACACCCGTGTCCTGACAGTAAGCCATCTCCTCCTTTTCTGCGGCCTCTGCGTTTAGCAAAATCTGCCTGAGAACCTCCCTTCCCACTTCAGACTCTTCCCTTTCCAAGGCTTGCTGAAAGGCAAAAACCACATCTTTGGGCAACTTATAGTTTGCCCTAAGGGCAATTTCCTTCACTGCCTCCACTACCTTCTCATATTCAATTTCCCTTGGCATAGCTTATATATTAATGCATTCCCGAGGCTGTTTTAAAAATCCCTCATCGGGACGCCCCTCCAACCTCTAAAGGGACTAACCTACTCCTCACCCTATCCCACACCCCTTCCACCAATATAGGCTTCAGAGGGGACAAATCCCTTGGTGGAATTCGTCCAAGAATAGGGAAGAGGATGGCTACCCTCAGAACTTGCCAAGCGGATTGAGAGACCTTTTTAGTTTCTCTCTGCTTGGGATTCCTTCCATCGGCTCCCTCGCAGGAGCTTGGTTCGCTCTGAAGGCTTTGGACGAGATGAGTTAACAGCTTCTTTGCATTCTCTACACCTTTTAGCTCATGCTTTAATGCATTACCCTTGTATTGGTTTGTCTCCTTCTCTATAAGTTCCGTAAGTTCTTTTTCTCTCTCTTCATACCTCTTCAGGGCAAACTCTAAATATGTTTTGTCTTTTAAAAGTCTTTCGTAATTCTCAGGTGTGTCCTCTTTAAAACCCAGTGCCCTTCTGCCTATCACATATGCGGATGCTATGTCTTTGTCTATGCTTAACTGCGGTGCATACTTTAGTATGCCAATAACTGAGGTATAGGCGGGATTTACCTCTATCACTTCCACTCCCTTTAACATTGCTACTATTTTTAGCTTTTGCATAAACTTTTTGGCATTCCATTGATGAAGCCTTTTTCTTAGTGTAGCCTTTCCATCTCCACGATTTCCTTTTTTGAGTTTCTTTAGGTTCTCTATGGCTATGGCTTTGTTTCTCTGAATGGCTAAATCTAGTAGCTGATGGGCTAATATCCATTCCTCATTGTCTTTCCTGTTTTTGGATAGCCATAAAAGGTGGTGTAAGCTAATAGTCTGATAGCTTAGTAGTTCTCCAGTTTTTGAGACATCTGCTACGGCTAAGTGGATGGGTGATGCGTTTGTGTCTATGGCTTAAAACTCTTGTGTGTCAATGGGTTTGTATTTTTAGAACCCCCTCAATCCAAGTTCTGCCTTAGCATATCTCAGTTCTTTATTATACTAAGTCTGTTTGACTATGATCATCTACGCCTTACTAAAATGGGTATAAAATTTCCCTATGGCTAAGGTGAAGATCAACAGGAAGACCTTTGAGATCCCACCGGGTGTTAGGTTTGGAGAACTGCACCATGAGATAGAAAAGGCAGGTGTGGAGTTTGGATGCACCGACGGACAGTGTGGCGTGTGCGTCTGCACTGTGAAGAAGGGTTTGGAATGCCTTGCGGAACCCTCAGACACGGAGGAGGAAACCCTCTGGAGGATCGGCGAATACGAGGAGAACAGAAGGCTAACCTGTCAGTTGGTGATAGAAAAGAAGGGTTGCGAGATAGAGCTTGAAACGGATTAAACGGAGAGGGCGGGATTCGAACCCGCGGTAGGGCTGTTAACCCTACAACTCCTTAGCAGGGAGCCGCCTTCGGCCTCTCGGCCACCTCTCCTAACGGGGAATATTATAACCTTTCTTCATTTAAAATAAAAGCCCTATGAGTAAAACTTTGGTGATGAAATTTGGCGGAACATCGGTGGGAAGTTTGGAAAGAATAGAGAACGCTGCAAGGCGGGTGATAAAAAAACTACAGGAGGGCTATAGGGTAGTGGTGGTTTCTTCCGCCATGGCGGGTGAAACGGACAGGCTCATAAACTTAGCCAAGCAAATAGACCGCTTTCCCTCGGAGAGGGAGGTGGATATGCTCATAAGCACCGGGGAACAGCAAGCCATAGCCCTCTTTGCCCTCACCTTAAACAAACTGGGGGTGCATGCAGTTAGCCTTTGCGGATGGCAGGTGCCCATAATTACCGACAAGGTGCATACCAAGGCAAGAATAAGAAGGATCGGCGTTCAGAGGATCAAAAACCTCCTTGAGGAGGGATACACGGTGGTGGTGGCGGGTTTTCAGGGGGTCTCGGAGGATTGGGAGATCACCACCCTTGGTAGAGGTGGTTCTGACCTTTCTGCGGTAGCTTTGGCACACGCCCTAAACTGCGACTGTGAAATATACACCGATGTGCCCGGTGTCTTTACCGCAGACCCAAGGATTGTCGCCAAACCTAAAAAGATTCCCTACATATCCTACGAAGAGATGTTGGAGATGGCTTCCCTTGGGGCAAAGGTAATGCAGGCAAGGAGTATTGAGTTTGCTATGAAGTATGGTGTTAGAATACATGTTAGAAGCTCCTTTTTGGAGGAGGAGGGAACATGGATCGTGCCGGAGGAGGAAGTTATGGAAAAGGTGGAGGTTAGGGCTATAACCTTGGACACAAAGGAGTCCCGTTTGACGGTGGTTAGGGTGCCCGACAGACCGGGCATAGCCTACAGCCTTTTTAAAGCCCTTGGGGATGCCCACATAGTGGTGGATATGATCGTTCAGAATGTGTCTCATCAAGGCTACACGGATATGTCCTTTACGGTAAATAAGGCTGATGCGGACAAGGCGGAGGAGATCGTCAGAAAGGTGGCAAAGGAGATCGGCGCTGAAGGCGTGGAGAGGGATGACAAGGTGGCAAAGGTCTCCGTGGTGGGTATAGGCATGAAGAGCTCTTATGGTACTGCTGCAAAGATGTTTGAGGTGCTCTTTAAAAACAACATAAACATAATGGCTATATCCACATCCGAGATAAAGATCTCGTGCCTCATAGAGGAAAAATACGGAGAGTTGGCGGTAAGAGAACTCCACTCCGCCTTTATAGAAGAAGGGGAAGAGGTGCAGGTTATAAACAGTTGAGCTTGGTAGTTCTGCTCACGGACTTTGGCGAAAGGGACGGCTTTGTGGGCGTTTTAAAAGGGGTAATGCTCTCCATAAATCCTTCCCTGAGGTTTGTAGACCTCACCCACCACATAGAACCTTTTAACATAACAGAGGGTGCCCTTGTGTTGAAGGCACATTACAAGTATTTTCCAAAGGGTAGCATATTCCTCGGCGTAGTAGACCCGGGGGTCGGCTCCCAAAGAAAGGCGGTAGCTATCCGTTGCGGGGATTACTTTTTTGTAGGTCCTATGAACGGTCTCTTTGACCTTGCCTTGGAGGACATAAAAAAACCTATAGATTGCAGGCTGATTGAAAACTTTACCCTGCCAAGGGTCAATGAAACCTTTCATGGGAGGGATGTGTTTGCACCGGTCTGCGGCTACCTTTCAAAGGGTGTGCCTTTAGAGTTGGTGGGCAGGAAAGTAGAATACGAGTTTTTGCTCCAGTGGGAGAAGGCGGTGGAGTTTGAGGGTAGAGTGGAGGGAAAGCTTACATATTTTGACAGATACGGAAACGCTATAACCAACGTGCCATGCACACGCTATTCCAAGGCTGTTTTCAGAGGAGAGGAAATAAAGGTAGTTAGCCACTTTTTGGCGGGGGAGAGGGGAAGGCTAAACAGTCTGTGCGGTAGCTTTGGCTACATGGAACTTTTTGTCCCACTGGCAAGTGCCAGAGAACTCTTTGACTTGGAGTTGGGGGAAAAGGTTGTATTTTACTTTTGAGGTCTGAAGGCTTTCAGGCGGTGTTCATAAGTGGTTATGTAGGGACCGCCAATGAGATCTATGCAGTAGGGAACCGCAGGAAATACTGCGTCAAGGCACAATTTTATAGACTGAGGCTTTCCGGGAAGGTTTATGATCAGGGTGGAGTTTCGGATGCCCGCAGTCTGCCTTGAGAGGATGGCGGTGGGGACCTGCTGAAGGGAGACCTGTCTCATCAGCTCACCAAAGCCCGGAAGCATTTTTTGACAGACTGCTTCCGTAGCCTCCGGCGTCACATCCCTTGGTGCGGGTCCCGTGCCACCGGTGGTAAGTATCAAACAGCACCCTTCCACATCTGCCATGTGTATGAGGGCGCCCTCTATGAGTTCCCTCTCGTCGGGAACTATGCGGTAAATGACCTCAAAGGGCGAAGAGACCACCTCCTGGAGATACTCTATTATGTATTTTCCGCTTATGTCCTCATACTCTCCTCTGCTTGCCCTATCTGACACTGTTAGCACACCAAACTTTACTTTTTCCATCTTAAAGTGTATGTTTAAAATATTATACTCTTTTTTTAAAGGAGTGTGAAATGACAGTGTGGGAACATGATGCATGCGGAGTTGGATTTGTATGCCACACAAAGGGTGAAAGAAGCCATCAGATCGTTAGGTGGGGCATAGAGGCGGTCAAAAACCTAACCCACCGGGGTGCAGTGGGTGGAGATGGCAAAACCGGAGACGGTGCGGGCATCTTGCTGGAAATTCCGAGGAAATTCTTTGCGGATTACATAGAGGAAAACGGGCTCTCTATAAGCTCTTTGGACAATCTGGCGGTGGGTGCGGTCTTTCTTTATGAGGATGTGCGTTCCGCGGTGGAGGAGCACATCAAAAAGTCTCCCTTCAAGCTTGTGGGCTGGAGGGAGGTGCCCGTGGATAAGTCTGCGGTGGGAGAGTCTGCCCTAAAGGTTATGCCAAAAATTTTTCACCTCCTTTTGGACTGCGAGAAGGTGGAACCCTCCCTCAGGGAGTTGGAGCTTTACCTTTTGAGAAGGTCCATAGAAACAGACAGAAAGCTTGGCAAAAAGCTTTACTTTGCCTCTTTGTCTTCCAAGAAGCTGGTATATAAGGGGATGCTTGTAGCTCCCCAGTTGGATGTATTTTATCCGGAGCTTTTGGACAAAAGGCTAACCTCTTGGTTTTGCCTCTTCCACCAAAGATATTCCACCAACACCTTTCCCAACTGGAACTTGGCACAGCCCTTTAGATACCTTGCCCACAACGGTGAGATAAACACCCTTTTGGGAAACAGAAACTGGATGCTTGCCCTTCAGCACGAGTTTGGGCACGAACTTTTTGGAGAACGTATAAAGCTCGTAAAACCTTTGGTCTCTTACGATGAAAGCGATTCTGCCTCCTTGGACCGGGTATTTGAGCTTTTGGTTGTGGCGGGCTATTCGCCCGAGCATGCCATAAACATGCTCATCCCACCCGCCTGGGAGTCTGTGCCCTGGCTACCAAAGGAGGTCATTCAGTTCTTTGAGTATCAGTCCCTTTTGATGAAGCCCTGGGATGGACCCGCCGCCATTGCCTTCACCGATGGGGAGGTGATCGGTGCCCACTTGGACAGGAACGGTCTTAGACCCTCCCGCTACATCCTTACCGAGGACAACATACTGGTGCTTGGCTCTGAGGTGGGAATGATAGACCTCTCTGGGAGAAAGATCAAGGAAAAGGGAAGGCTCGGTCCCGGAGACACCCTTTTGGTTAGCCCTAAAGAGGGAAAGATAGAAAAAACAGAAGAAATACTTAAAAGGCTTGCAGACCAAAAAACTTACGGAGAGTGGCTCGAAAGACACCTCAAAAGGCTAAAGGACTTTGTCAAAGGTCAAGCCATTGACATAGAAGAGTACAGAGAGCTTATAAGAAAGCAAGTAGCCTTCGGCTACACGCAGGAGGAGATAAAGAATGTTCTTTCCTACATGGCGGAGGAGGGAAAGGAGCTGACGTTCTCTATGGGAGACGACACACCCATACCTCCACTCTCCGAAAAGCCTGTGCTTTTGTTCAGGTACTTCAAGCAGAGGTTCGCCCAGGTTACCAACCCACCCATAGACCCAATAAGGGAAAGGGCGGTAATGTCCTTGCGTATGAACCTGGGCTACAAGAGGAACTTTCTCAAGGAAACTCCAGAGCATGCAAAGAGGCTTCAAATAGATAGCCCTATTTTACTGCCGGAGGAGTTTAAGGCTATCCTTGAGCAGAAGGACTTGAAGGTTGCCTGGGTGCCCATGACCTATCCCAAAGAAAGAAGCTACTGCGTTGTGGAGCTTCAGGATCTGGCGGGTGAGCGTAGGATCACGGACATTTTGTATGACGCTATGTATGAGGGTGCTACAATATGCGACCTGAGGATGGGTGTGGAGATTGTGTGCAGAAGGGTGGAATCGGCGGTGCGCGAGGGTGCGGAGATTGTGGTGCTTTCGGATAGGAACATAAACAAATACCGTTTGGCGGTGCCAAGCCTTTTGGCTGTTTCTGCAGTCTTTAAATGGTTAGCGGAAAGACAGCTCTCCAACAAGGTTTCCATAATAGTAGAAACGGGAGAAGCAAGGGACACCCATCACATGGCTTGTTTGATAGGCTACGGTGCGTCTGCAGTGTATCCATACTTGGCATACCAAACCATAAAGGAGCTCTGTCAAAGGGGAGAGATCAAACAGCCCTTTGAGAAGGCAATCCTTAACTACAAGAAGGCTTTGGAGGATGGACTTTTGAAGATCATGTCCAAAATGGGTATATCCACCCTTAACTCCTATCAGGGTGCAAAGATCTTTGACACAGTTTGCCTAAATAAAGATTTTGTGGAAGAATACTTCCCCGGCACACCCGTCACCTTGGAGTCGGACGGCATTTTTGAAGTGCAAGAGAGCTTGCTGATAAGACACGATGCAGGCTACGAGGTGGATCTGCCCCAGCTTGATTATGGAGGGCAGATGAAGTTCCGCAAGGGTGGAGAGTGGCACGCTTGGTCTCCCTTTGTGGTAAGGGCACTTCATAAGTTCTTGGAAACAAAAGACTACCAGGATTACAAAGAATTTTCAAGGATTGCCGACGGAGAAAGACCGACCTTTATAAGACACCTTCTAACTTACAAAAAGGCAGACCAGTTTATTCCAATGGAGGAGGTGGAGCCAGAAGAGAGCATTCTAAAGAGGTTCGTCACTGGGGGAATGTCCTTGGGAGCCCTATCTCCAGAAGCCCACGAGGTTTTGGCGGAGGCTTGCAACAGGCTTGGTATGAAGAGCAACTCGGGAGAGGGTGGAGAGGACCCAGCAAGATATTGGACCATAAAAAACTCTGCCATAAAGCAGGTGGCGTCCGGTAGGTTTGGAGTAACGCCCACCTACTTGGCATCCGCCAAGGATTTGGAGATCAAGATAGCCCAAGGGGCAAAGCCCGGAGAAGGTGGGCAACTGCCCGGGCATAAGGTCAGCGAATACATCGCAAAGCTCAGGCATGCCCAACCGGGCATAACCCTAATATCTCCCCCACCCCACCATGACATCTACTCCATAGAGGATCTGGCACAGCTCATAAACGACTTAAAGGAGGCAAACCCCCAAGCCAAGGTGTGCGTAAAGCTTGTGGCAGAAACGGGAGTGGGCACAGTCGCAGCGGGAGTAGCCAAGGCGTACGCAGATATAGTCCAAGTTAGTGGAGCGGAGGGTGGCACCGGTGCAAGCCCCTACAGCTCCATCAAGAACGCGGGCAACTACTGGGAAATCGGGCTTGCGGAAACCCAAAGGGTTTTGATGGAAAACAACCTGAGGGACAAGATAAGGGTGAGGGTGGATGGGGGCATGAGGACGGGCAAGGATGTGATCATTGCCGCCCTTTTGGGTGCGGAGGAGTTTGGCTTTGGCACCGCCGCCATGATAGCGGAAGGGTGTGTGATGGCAAGGGTGTGCCACACAAACCAGTGTCCTACGGGCGTTGCCACCCAAGACCCCAAATACAGGGAAAAATTCAAGGGCAAGGTGGAAAATGTGATGGCTTACTTTAAGGCGGTGGCAAGGGAGGTAAGGGAGATCCTTGCGGAGATGGGCTTTAGGAGCCTGGATGAGATCATAGGAAGAAGGGACCTTTTGGAGGTTGTTAGCTTTGACCACATACCCGGCTCCAAGCGTGTAAAGCTTGAGGAGCTTTTGAAGGAAGACTATCCAAAGGACAAGCCCCTCAGGTGTTTTGTGGAAAGAAACGACAACCCACGCAGGAGCACCTTAGCCAAGCAATTGGAGGAGGAAATAGTTCCTTACATAGAAAAAGGTCAGAAGGTCTATAGAGAATACACCATAAGAAACATAGACAGGAGCGTGCCCACGCGCCTCGCCTACTACATAGCCCTAAAATACAGGGATGAGGGGCTTCCGGAGGATACCATAAACTTGGTCTTTGTGGGCACTGCAGGACAGAGCTTTGGTGCCTTTAACCACAGGGGTATGTCTTTGACCCTTTTGGGTGATGCCAACGACTATGTGGGCAAAGGTATGTATGGAGGAAGGATCGTCCTAAAACCCTTAGATGTGGAGGACACCCAAAACTATGTGATCATGGGCAACACATGCCTTTATGGTGCAACGGGCGGAGAACTCTTTGCGGCGGGAAGGGCAGGAGAACGCTTTGGAGTAAGAAACAGCGGAGCCATCGCAGTTGTAGAAGGGGCTGGTATGCACTGCTGTGAATACATGACCGGGGGCATAGTGGTGGTTCTTGGTTCTGTGGGCTACAACTTTGGTGCTGGCATGACCGGAGGATATGCCTATGTGTTGGACCAAGAGTTGCCAAAGAAGATCAACACCTCCTATGTGTTGGCAAGAAGGCTCATCTCCGAGGCGGAAAAGGAAGAGTTAAAGGAACTAATAGGCAAGCACTACAAATACACCCAAAGCCAGTGGGCAAAGTATATCCTTGAGAACTTTGAGGAGTTTGCGGAGAAGTTCTACAGGGTGGTTCCCTTAGAGACTTGCAAGAGGGACACCTTTGGGGCTACCGATGTTTGCGAGGTGGAGGTAAAGTCATGAATAGGGTCATCTTAGCCTACTCGGGAGGGCTGGACACCTCCGTAATAGTGCGTTGGCTGGCGGAAAGGGGCTACGAAGTGATCACCTACACCGCCGACGTGGGACAGGGAGAGGAGCTCACAGAGATCCCACAGAAGGCTAAGGCTTCCGGTGCGGTGGATGCCATAGTGGAGGACCTAAAGGAAGAATTTGCAAGGGAGTATTGCCTGCCCACCCTGAGGGCTTTAGCCCTCTACGAGGGAAGGTATCCTCTGACTGCGTCCCTCTCAAGACCGCTCATTGCCAAAAAGCTGGTGGAGTATGCAAAGAAGTTTGGGGCTGACTTTGTAGCCCACGGCTCCACAGGAAAAGGAAACGACCAAGTGAGGTTTGAGCTGTCCGTTTGGGCTCTGAACCCGAACCTGGAGGTTTTGGCACCGGTAAGGGAGTGGGAGTTCAAATCTCGGGAGGAGGAGGTGGAGTATGCCCTGCGTCATCAAATACCCGTTAAGGCTACCAAGGATAAGCCCTACTCCATAGACAAGAACCTTTGGGGCATCTCCATAGAGTGCGGACCCTTGGAGGATCCCTGGACAGAGCCTCCCGAGGACGCCTTTGAATGGACCACATCCCCAGAGAAAACCCCCAACGAGCCCGAGTATGTGGAGATCACCTTTGAAAAGGGAGTTCCCATCCAGTTAAACGGAAAAAGCTACGAAAAGCTCAGCGAGCTGATCCTTGAGTTAAACCAAATTGCAGGAAGGCACGGGGTAGGGCGTATAGACATGGTGGAAAACCGCCTTGTAGGTATAAAGAGCAGGGAGGTTTATGAGGCACCCGGGGCAACGGTTCTATACAAGGCATACCAAGACCTTCTTTCTTTGACCACAGACAGATGGACTTTTCACTACTTTCTGACCCACATACCCTACGAATATGCCAAGCTTGTTTATGAAGGGCTCTGGTTTTCTCCTCTAAGGACTGCCTTGGATGCCTTTACAGAAAGCATAGCCCAGCTTGTTAATGGCACCGTAAGGCTCAAGCTATACAAGGGTAATGCCCAAGTGGTGGGAAGGAAATCACCCAACTCCTTGTATGTGGAAGATCTGGCAACCTACTCGGAAAAGGATGCCTTTGACCACAAGGCGGGAGCCCAATTTACAAAGGTCTTTGGACTTCCTCTAAAGGTCCTTGGGAGGATAAAGAATGCTCATAGCGGTTCCTCTGACAGATAAAAACTTTGAAGAGGACGCAAGGGCTATAAAGGATTTAGGTGCGGATGCGGTTGAGGTTAGGGTAGACCTATTTGAGGACAAGAGCCCGGATAAGGTCCTTTGGTGTTTGCAAAAGGCAAGGTCCTTAGGTCTTTTGACCATTCTTACCATAAGGAGCCCGCAGGAGGGTGGCAAGGAGGTTCCAAACAGGAAGGAGCTCTTTGAGAGGACTTGCCCCCGTTCGGACTACACAGACATTGAACTTTCCTCCCAAGACCTCCTCCCATTTGTGAGGGATTTAGTGAAGGGCTCAGGGAAAAAACTCATCATCTCTTACCACAACTTTGGGCTAACACCCGCCAATTGGATTTTGAGGGAGGTCTTCAGACAAGCCAAAAGGTGGTCCGCAGACATAGTAAAAGTGGCGGTAAAAGCCAACTCCTACCAGGACACCGCAAGGCTCTTGTGCCTCTGCGAAAAGGAAGAGGGAGAGAAGGTCATAATAGCTATGGGCAAATACGGAAAAATCTCCCGCCTGGCAGGATACATTTTTGGTAGTGTGATAAGCTACGCCTTCTACCGGTCTGCCACCGCAGAAGGTCAGCTCTCCCTGGAAGAGATGGTAAGGCTAAAAAGAGAGTTTTACCCTTGAAGAGGGTCCTCTTTACCCGTTCAAAGGAAGATATAGAAAGGGACAGAAAGCTGTTTGAAAAGGAGGGTTTTGAGGTTATAGCCCTGCCCCTCATACAGGATGTGCCCTTGGACTTTAACGTGCCAGAAGGTCCCTTTGACTTTGTGCTCTTTCAAAGCCAAAAGGCGGTAAAGCACTTTTTCGCTAAATGTTCTCTAACAGGGAAAGAAAAGATCTTGGCGGTGGGGGAAAAGACAAAGGCAGAAGTGGAAAAATACGGCTACAATGTTTGGGCGGTTCCCACCGAGTTTTACGCAGAGGAGGTTTCAAAGCTTTTGCAGGGCTACGGTGGAAGGGTTCTGATTCCAAGGTCCTCCGTAGGAAGGGAGGAAGCAATTGAAAGCCTAAGAAAGCTTGGCTTTGAGGTGGTCCCCCTTGACGTCTACGAAACCAGGCTTTTAGACTACCCGGCGGAGGAATCTGAAGCTAAGGTAAAGCTCTCGGATTTTTTAGTCTTTGCCAGCCCATCCGCGGTTAAGGGCTTTTTTGCAAATTTGCAAAAGCTAAGAGACAAAAGCCTTTTAAAGGATAAAAAAGTTGTATGCATTGGCAAAACTACCAAAGGGGAGTGGGAAAGGACCTTTGGCACATCGTGTGAAACACCAGAAAAACCAACAATGGAATATATTCTAAGGCTCCTAAAGAAATTGGCATGATATTTGCATTCTTTGAATAAAGAGATGAAGAAAGCTACCATAAAACAGGAGGTTGGCTTTGAAGGTGTGGGACTTCATTCGAGTGAGTTTTCAAGGATTGTTTTACACCCAGATGATGGTGGCTCTGTTAGGTTTTTGATAAAGGGTGAGGTGATCCCTGCCCATTACCAATATGTGGTGAATACCAACCACTCTACCGACCTGGGAAAAAACGGTGTGGTAGTAAAAACGGTAGAGCATCTTATGGCTGTTCTTTACATCCTTGGCATAGACAGCTTGGTGGTGGAGTTTTTGGAAGGTTTTGAAGTGCCCGCCATGGATGGCAGTGGTTATTACTTTTACAAGTCTCTGAAGAACATGGTCTGTGAGATTGACCAAGAGAAGGAGTTTTTAAAGATAGAAAAGCCCATAAGCGTTAAAAACTGCACCGCAAAGATTGATGCCCTGCCGAGCAAGGGCTTTTCGGTGGAGTATATCGGGGGCGTGGAAGGTGCCCTCAAGGACCATCGGGTTAAGTTCAGAGGAAACGCCAAGGACATAGTCTTTGCCAGAACTTTTTGCTACGATTATCAGGTGGAAGCCCTCAGAAGTATGGGCTTGGCAAAGGGGGGCAGTCTAAAAAACGCAGTGGTGCTAACCAAAGAGGGCAAACCTTACAACCAAGAGGGTCTAAGATGCAAAGATGAACCCATAAGGCATAAGCTTTTGGACCTAATAGGAGACCTTTCCCTTTTGGGCAAAAGGCTAAAGGGCAAGGTTGTATCCCATTACGGAGGGCACAGTCTTAACTATCAACTGGTGAAAGCCCTGTCTGAGTTATAATATTACTTTCCATCCATGGCAAAGGAAGAGAGCCTCTTAGAAAAGGGTCTTTACTTTTTAACTGCGCTCGTTATAAACCTTATCCTTTTTACACTGCTTTCCGCCTACCTTCTGTTTGCAAGACTGAGCTACGAGGTAAACAGACCCATTACCTTGCTTTTGGAGGAAATACCCAGAGAGGAGAAGGTGATTTTTGAGAAGAGAACACAAAGGGCAGGAGGAACTAAAGAAAAGCTTGAAAGGGATAAAGGGGGCAAGCCTGTTCCTTCCCTTCCCCCAGTGGCAACCAAGGGTGGGGATGTCCCAATAGCCTCAAAAGAAACCACCGAGGAGTCCATTCTCTCGGAGATAGAAAAGAAGGTTAAAAACCAAAAACCTGAAATTACCCAGGGCAAACCTACTGTTAGCGAGAGCTTTGGTGAGCTCAGCGGGGTGGTCTCAGGAAGTGGGGTGGATCTGGCAAAAGGTGCCACGAGAAAGATCTTATACATTCCTCCCTTTCCAAAACTTAGGGCTACCGAACTGCCCTCCACCTTTCAGGCTAAGCTCTGGGTGGAGCCTTCGGGTAGAGTTTCTAAGGTTGAGGTTCTAAAAAGGAGCGGAGTGCCAGAGATAGACAGTGCTTTGGTGCAACTTTTGAAAGGTGTAAAGTTTGAACCAATAGAAGGTAATATAATACAAACAGGCATTATAACCTTTAGGTTTAAAGGAGGCGAAGGATGATCGGTAAGTTGGTGAGGCTTGAGAGGATCATAAACAGGGAGACAGGTAGAACCATAATAGTGCCCATGGACCATGGGGTAAGCTCCGGTCCAATAGAGGGTATAGTGGATATTAAAAAGGCGGTGGATGATGTGGCGGAGGGTGGTGCGGATGCGGTAGTCCTCCACAAGGGCATGGTAAAGGCAGGACACAGAGGGCGTGGCAAAGACATAGGGCTCATAGTGCATCTTTCCGCTTCCACCGATTGGGCTCCCACAAAAAACGACAAAACCTTGGTATGCACTGTGGAGGAAGCCATAAAGCTTGGAGCGGACGGAGTTTCCATACACGTAAACCTTGGGGCAGACTTAGAGAGGGAGATGCTCAGGGACTTTGGCATAGTCTCCAAAGCTTGTGAAGAGTGGGGCATGCCCCTTCTGGCAATGGTCTATGGCAGGGGGAAGGATATGAACCAGTATGACCCAAAGGTGGTTGCCCACTGTGCAAGGCTGGGGGCGGAGCTTGGGGCAGACATAGTAAAGGTTCCCTATACGGGTTCTCCAGAAACCTTTGCCCCTGCGGTGGAGGGTTGCCCGGTGCCGGTGGTTATTGCGGGTGGTCCCAAGATGAAGACGGAAAGGGAGGTCCTTGAAATGGTCTATGGTGCACTGCAAGCCGGTGCCAAGGGGCTATCGGTGGGCAGGAACATCTTTCAATCCAAGGACAGGGTCCAAATGGTAAAAGCTTTGTATAAGTTAGTTCATGAGAACGCCTCCGTGGAGGAGGCACTTAGCCTGTTGGAAGGAGGTAGATGAATGGGTCTTTTGGAGGGCAAAAGGGCACTTATTACGGGCATTGCCAATGAAAGGAGCATAGCCTACGGCATAGCTCAAGCCTTTCACAGGGAAGGGGCAGAGCTTGCCTTTACCTATGCCAACGAAAAGCTCAAAAAGAGGGTGGAGGAGGTTGCAGAGGAGTTTGGTTCAAACCTGACCTTTGAGTGCGATGTGTCCAAGGACGAGCATATCAGGGCGTTAAGGGAATGGCTTGAAAAAAACTGGAGGAACTTTGACATAATAGTCCATTCCATAGCATACGCACCAAAGGAGGAGTTTAAGGGTGGCGTAATAGATACCTCCAGGGAAGGCTTTAAAATTGCAATGGACATATCTGTTTACTCATTAATAGCCCTTACACGGGAACTTTTGCCCTTGATGGAGGGAAGAAACGGAAGTATCATAACTCTATCCTATTATGGAGCGGAGAAGGTGGTGCCACACTACAATGTTATGGGTATAGCAAAGGCGGCCTTGGAATGCACAGTCCGATACTTGGCTTACGATATTGCCAAGCACGGACACAGAATAAACGCCATATCTGCAGGACCGGTAAAGACCCTCGCTGCGTATAGTATTACCGGCTTTCACCTTTTGATGGAACACACCATAAAGGTTAATCCCTTTGGCAGGGCGATAACCATAGAAGAAGTGGGAGATACCGCAGTTTTTCTGTGCAGTGATTGGGCAAGGGCTATAACGGGAGAGGTAGTCCATGTGGATAATGGCTATCACATTATGGGCGTCTTTGGTAGAGAAGAAGAGATCAAAAAGGAAGCCTTCGGTAAAGGTGAATGAGAAAATTGTTTCTTATCCCACTGTTGGCTTTGCCCTTGGTCTTTCTGACATGGTCTTATCTACATCGTGAGCCAAAAACTGCGGTTGCCCAAATAAAAGAAGTTAAAAAGTTCGTGTATGCGTCCGGATATGTGGAGCCCGAGGACTTTGTGCTGGTAAAGGCAGAGGTCTCTGGGGTAGTGGATGCGGTTTATGTAAAAGAGGGGGACAAGGTAAAGAAGGGTCAGGTGCTTGCCAAGATGTCTGCTCAAGAGTTGGATAGTTCCATAAAGGACATACAGGCAAGGCTTAGCTTGGTGGAAGAACGACTGAGAGAAGACTCTCCTTACCTTAGGTCCTTGAAAGAGAAGGTGGAAGCGTCCGAGCTACAGCTCAGGCAGGCAGAGAGGGAGTATGAAAGGAGAAGGGATTTGGCTGAGAGGGGGCTAATTCCAAAGGAACAGTTTGAAAGGTTCAAAACCACCTACGAAACCTACCGCAAGGAGTATGAAGCAAACCTAAGCCAATACAGGGATGCTGTAAAGGGCTTGCAGACGGAAAGCAAAAGCTTACGGGCACAGATGGAAACGCTGAACGCCCAGAGGGGAAAGTATCTCATAAAAAGTCCAATTAACGGAGTGGTCCTGTCTAAGTTTGTAAAGGAGGGAAGCTACATAAACCACCTATCCCAAGAGAATGTTCTGTTTGGTGTGGGAGACCCAAACAGCTTGGAAGTGATCTTGGAAATAGACGAGGAGTATGTGGGGCTGATAAAGGAGGGACAAAGGGTCTTTCTCTCCATTGATGCCTTCCCGGGGCAAACCTTTGAGGGCACCATTTACTCCAGAGAGGGACAGCTGGACAGGACAAGGAAAACCCTAAAGGTGAAAGTCCGGGCAAACCTTCCACCCAACACGCCCGCCTTTGCCACAGTAGAGGGTAAGGTCTTAGTGGAAGAGAGGTCTGCCCTACTGGTGCCAAAGGAAGCGGTCAAAGATGGAAAGGTGCTAAAATATGAAAGGGTTCGTTCTGTGGAGGTGCCCGTTAAGTTGGGTGGAGAGTATGAGGGCTACGTGGAGGTCTTGGAGGGGCTCAGGGAGGGTGATAGGGTAGTTTTGCAATGAACCATGTGCTCTTTTTGGCACTAAAGCTCCTTTTGGAGAGAAAGCGTCAAACGGTCATATCCTTTTTGGGTGTTAGCATAGGAGTTTCTGCCTTTGTGGTGATGAGTTCTCTGATGCTGGGTTTTCAGTCTTACTTTATCCAACAGGTCATAGACTTGGAACCTCACATAAGGATAAAACCCAAGGAAAGTGCGGAGGACCGCCTAAGGCAGGGTTTTTCTGTGGTCCTTGGGGCAAAGCCAAAGGAGGAGGAAAAAATTCTGGGCTGGAGGGACTTGATGCAGAGCTTAGACAAGCACCCTGAAGTGGTGGGCTCTGCGCCGAGGTTAGTGAGCAGGGGCATAGTTCAATACGGCACCAAAGAAAAGCCCGTCAATTTGCTCGGCATAGACCCAACAAGAGAGCCCAAGGCATCTATAATAGAGAGGTTCTTGGTGTATAAAAACCTTAAAAGCTTGGAAAACAGGAGGGATGGAGTCATCCTCGGAGTGTTAGTTGCCAAAAGTTTGGGTATAAAAGAGCTGGGCGGAAAGGTGGTGATCACCACACCCAACGGCACCTCCTCCACCTTTCGGGTCATAGACATCTTTAACTCTGGCATTACAAATTTGGACGACACAAGGGTATATATGCACATAAACACCCTGCAATCCATCTTAGGCAAAGAGGGGCAGGTAAACGAGATCGTTATAAAGCTAAAGGACCCAGAAAGGGCAGAAAGGTTAGCCAAAGTCTTCAGTGCAGGGCTCAGCTACGAAGTGGAAAGCTGGCAGAAGGCATACAGGAACTTTTTGAGCATCTTTAAAATTCAGAACACAATAACTTACCTTATTGTCTTTGCAATACTGCTGGTTTCTGCCTTTGGAATCTTCAACATAATAATGATGACCGTGTTGGAAAAGAAAAGGGATATTGCTATTTTGATGGCTATGGGCTATTCAAGGAGGGATGTGCTTTTGATCTTTTTGGTGCAGGGAGTTTTTGTGGGCTTGGTGGGTGCGGTGCTCGGCTCCATAATCGGTTATGGTTTGCAAGAGTATTTGGAATCTATAAAGTTGGATGTGGAGGGGTTCACAAGGACCCAGGGCTTTGTGCTTTACAGGAGCTTTAGCCTTTACATCTACGGCGGAATTTTTTCTGTCCTCTTTGCGGTGCTTGCCAGCCTTTATCCCTCCTACAGGGCAAGCAGGCTAAACCCGGTGGATATATTCAGGAGTGCTTCTTAACAAAATCTTAACAATTCTTTTCTAAAATCTTAATCAGTAAAACCATTAGGAGGTGTTTGATATGAGAAAGCTTGCGTTGGGGGCTTTTGCCCTTTCCACCTTTGCCTTTGCGGGCACAAACCATCCCGCCATTGACACGATCCTCTACATACTCATGGACAAGGGTTTGATAACACCCGAGGAAGCCCAAGAGTATGCCAAAGAGCTTAGAAAGAACATGGACGAAAGAAACAAAGAAATTGAGTCCATGATCAAAAAAGCTATGGAACAAAAATCCAAGTGAGGAGGTGAAGCCATGAAGAAAGTGCTTTTAGCCACTGCAGTTTTCAGCGGAGCAGTTTTAGCCCTTGAGATCACGGGTGCCGGGGCTACGTTCGTCTTTCCGATCATGTCCAAGTGGGCCTTTGAGTACAACAAGGAGACAGGACACAAGGTAAATTACCAGTCCATAGGCTCCGGTGGTGGCATCAGGCAAGCCATCAACAGGACGGTGGATTATGGGGCTACCGACGGACCCCTAACACCCGAGGATGTGGAAAAGCATAAGCTCCTCCAATTCCCCGTGGTTATAGGTGCGGACGTGATGGCCTACAATATACCAGAAATAGGGAATACCGTACTAAACATGGACCCAAAGGCGGTCTGCGACATCTACATGGGCAAGATCACAAAGTGGAACGACCCATACCTGCAACAGCTCAACCCCAATGTAAAGCTCCCCGACAGACCCATAGTGGTGGTCCACAGGTCCGACGGCTCCGGAACCACCTGGATCTTCACCAACTGGCTGTCTAAGACGTGCCCTGAGTGGAGGGAAAAGGTGGGATATGGAACTTCCGTCAAGTGGCCCACGGGCGTTGGTGCAAAAGGAAATGAAGGCGTAACAAACTACGTGAAGAGGTCCCAGGGCGGTATAGGATATGTGGAATACATCTATGCCAAGCAAAACAACCTACCCGTTGCAAGGATCAAAAACAGGGAAGGAAACTTTGTGGAGCCGAACGTAAGAACCATGCAAGAGGCTGCAAAGAACGCCAAGTGGGATAAGTCCAAGCACTTCTACGAAGTCCTCACAGACCAACCGGGCAAAGATGCCTACCCAATAACGGGTGCAACCTTTGTGCTCATTCCCAAAGACCAACCCGAGAGGGCTAAGAAGGCAAATGTCTTCTTCAAGTGGGTTTTTGAAAAGGGAGACAAGTATGCCCAACAACTTGAATACATACCCATGCCCGAAAACGTCAAAAAGCTCATCTTTGAATACTGGAAGGAACATGGCGTAGCACCATAAGGGTGGTATAATTATGGAGAACGTGGCGGAAGCACAGAAGAGCCTAAGGGAGATCAAAACCCGCGGGGAGTTCTTAGAGAGGTTTTTAAAGATTAGCCTTGGTTTTTGGGCCCTCTTCGCGGGGCTCCTCTTTCCAATACTTGCGGGGCTTATCCTTCTCTACGAGGCAAGGCTCGCCATAGAAGAGTTTGGCTTTATACACTTTTTAACCTACACCAACTGGGACCCTGTGAGAGAGGACTTTGGCGCCGCCACCATGATCTTTGGCACGGTGGTTAGCACCATTCTCTCTATGCTCATTGCCGCACCCGTTGCCATAGGCATAGCCATCTTTATCACCGAGCTGGCACCCAATTGGTTTAAACCCATAGTCTCCACTGCGGTAGAGCTCTTGGCAGCTATTCCAAGCATCATATACGGACTTTGGGGCTTTTTTATCCTTGCCCCTATAATGGCAACCAAAGTGGAGCCTTGGCTCCAAGACAAGCTGGGAGATGTGCCCCTCATAGGAAAGCTCTTTCAGGGTGCGCCCACCGGTGTTGATGTATTGACCACCAGCCTTGTGCTCTCCATAATGATCATACCCTTTATGGCTGCGGTTGTGAGGGATGCCTTTAACATGGTCCCTCCCATAATGAAGGAGTCTGCCTACGGGCTTGGGGCTACCAAGTGGGAGGTTATAAGAAAGGTGGTGATCCCCTACACCGCATCGGGCATAGCTGGAGGTTTAATTCTTTCCGCAGGAAGGGCGCTGGGAGAGACCATGGCGGTAACCTTTTTGGCAGGAAATCGCCCAGAGATCCCCAAGTCCCTGTTGGCGCCATTTACCACCATAACCGTTGCCCTGGCAAACCAATTCACCGAAGCAGACACGGATGTGTATCTCTCCGCCCTTTACTATGTGGGGCTTTTGCTTTACTTGGTATCCTTTACCATGCTCGGTATTGCCAAGTTTATGGTGCTAAGGCTTGAAAAGAGGTGGAAGACATGAGCAGGAAAACCCGCAGAAAGCTCTTTAGCAATTTTATGCTCTTTGTATCCTTCCTTACCGCCGCCTATGGAATTTTTTGGCTCTTTTGGATCCTTGGCAGTCTTTTTATAAATGGCTTTAAGTATCTTAGCCCAGAGCTTGTTTATTTGGACCCTACACCACCCGGAGAAGAGGGAGGAGGTCTAAGACCCGCCTTTGTGGGACACCTGATCATCACCTCCCTTGCCACCATAATAGGAGTTCCCATAGGTATAATGGCTGGTATATACTTTGCGGAATATGGAAGAAATAGCAAGTTCTTCATGACCCTCAGACAGATCACAGACATAATGGTTAGCACCCCCTCAATCTTGATGGGCGCTGTGGTTTATGCGGTGCTGGTCAGACCTGTGGGACACTTTAACGGTTTTTCTGGTGCAGTTGCCTTGGCACTCCTGATGCTACCCGTTATTGCCATCACCACCGACGAGATGCTAAAGTTGGTTCCAAAAGAAATGAGAGAAGCAGCGTACGCTTTGGGGGCTTACAGGTGGCAAGTTATAAAGAATGTGGTCATGAGGGCGGCAAAAGTGGGAATATTGACGGGTGTGATCCTCGGTGTTGCACGTATTGCAGGAGAAACTGCACCCTTGCTCTTTACCTCCTTTAACAACAACGTTTTGACCTTTGACCTTGGGGACCCAATGGCATCCTTGACTGTAACCATGTTTAACTATGTGATGGGACCTTACCACTACTGGCACCAGCAATCTTGGGCTGCGGCGTTTATACTGACCATGAGTGTCCTGTTGCTTTCCATATTGGCAAGGGTTCTACTTCACAGAAACCTACTTGAACCTCTTTTTTATATAGTGCGCTCCATAACAGGTAAGAAAGGAGGATAAACCATGGTGGAGCCCCAGACCGCTTTAAAAACCCGCATGGAAGTTAAAAACCTCAACTTCTATTACGGCTCCAATCAAGCCCTCAAAAACATAAACATGCCCATATACGACAGGAAGGTAACCGCCCTCATCGGACCCTCCGGCTGTGGAAAGACCACCCTTTTGAGATGCTTTAACCGTATGCACGACCTGTATCCTGCCAACAAATACGAAGGAGAGATCCTCCTTGGCAGTGAAAGTATATTCAACATGGATATAATAGACCTCAGGAGCAAGGTGGGTATGGTTTTCCAAAAGCCCACACCATTTCCCATGTCCATCTTTGACAATGTAGCCTTTGGTCTAAGTCTAAAGGGTATAAAGGGCACCGAGCTAAAGGACAGAGTGGAAAAGGCTTTAAAAGACTCCGCCCTCTGGGAGGAAGTCAAAGATAGGCTCAAAGACAGTGCCTTCTCCCTCTCGGGAGGACAACAGCAAAGGCTATGTATAGCCAGGGCTATTGCAGTGGAGCCTGAAGTTTTACTTTTTGACGAGCCCACCTCCGCCCTGGACCCCATATCTACCGCCAAAATAGAGGAGCTCATAGTGGAACTCAAAAGGAAGATCACCATAGTGATCGTCACCCACAACATGCAACAGGCTGCAAGGATATCTGACTATACGGGCTTTATGTATTTGGGTGAGCTCATAGAGTTCAACCCCACAGAAAAGATATTCACCAAGCCAGACAAAAAGCTCACGGAGGAATATGTGACGGGAAGGTTTGGCTAAGCCTTAGCCTTCCCTCCAGATCTTTTATAAACTGATAAGCGGTCCTTCCGGAAAAACTGCCCCTTTCGGTAGCCCAAAGGAGTGCCCTCTCTTCCAACTCCTGCTGGGAAATAGATATTCCTCTCTCCCTTGCGTAAGTTTTTACGATCTCTAAATATTGCGCCTTCTCAAAGGAGAAAAATCCAAGCCTAAGCCCAAACCTTTCTACCAAAGATATCATCTCTCTGTGGTCTTCTTCTGGGAACTTTCCATCCCTATCCCTGTTTGCTACAATGTTCCTGCGGTTGGAGGTGGCATACACCAGTATGTTTTCTGGTCTTTCTTCTAAGTCCCCATCCAGCATGGATTTTAAAAGCCTGTATTGGTCTTCCTCAGGTTCAAAGGAAAGGTCGTCAAAGAAGAGAATAAAGCGTTTTTTGCTGTCTCTGAGCAGTTCATAGAGTTGTGATAGGTCTTCCACTTGAGCTTTATAAACTTGGATGAGCCTTAATCCTTCTTTGCCAAAGAGTGTTAGCATGGACTTCACAAGGGAGGACTTTCCGGTGCCCCTATCTCCCCAAAGGAGGGCGTCGTTAGCAGGATAGCCCTTTACAAACTGTAGGGTGTTTCTTTTAAGCTCTTCCTTTTGCCTGTCCACAAAAAGAAGGCTTTCAAAGCTTGGCATGTGTGGATGTGCTATGGGTTGGAGTTTGCCCTCTTTGAACCTGAAGGCTAAAAACTCTTCAAACATAGCGAATAGTTTAAAATAAAACTCTATGAGGAAAAAAGTCCTTTTCCTTTGCTTTTTACTTTCTTCCTGCGGCGCGGTTAACCAAGAGGAGCTAAACGCCAGATTAGCCCAGATCAACAGACGTATAGAAAAACTGGAGGAAGAGCAGAAAACCATTAAAGCCCAGCAGATAAAGACCGAAGAGAGAGTGGATGCCCTATCACAGAATCTGGCAAGCTTAAGGCTTGAGATGGAAAGATTAAAGGTAGAGGGAAGAACCAGCATGCCACCACCTACCCTACCAAAGCCGGAAAATATATCCCCGCCCCAACCCGCAAAGGTAGAAGAACAACCCAAAAGGGAGCCTCCACAACCTGAACCACTTGCCCAAAAATCCCAAGAGAAACAAAAAGGCACAGAGGCTACTTCTTCCGACTACGAAAGGGAATACAAATCTGCCCTTGACCTGTATAACCTAAGACAGCTAAATCAGGCAAAGGAGAAGTTTATTGAGTTTATAAAAAATTATCCAAAGACACCTCTGACGGATAACGCATACCTTTGGTTAGGTGTTATTTATAGAGATTTGGGAGATAGGACTAAGGCGGAGGCGGTGTGGCGCACCTTGGAAGAAAGGTGTAAAAGGGGAGAAATGGTGGATTGCAACAAACTGCCCTCTGCTTACCTACAGTTGGCAAGGCTCTACGAAGCAGAAGGAAACAGTGAGAAGGCAAAGGAGTATTACGAGGCAATCCTGAAGGAATTCCCCCTTTCGGAGGAAGCGGAGGTAGCAAAGAAAAAGCTTGGTAGATAAAGCCCTATTCCTGGGTTAGTCTTTTGTATAACTCCATCAAGCTTGAGACACTGCTTTCAAAATCGGCGGGAGTTGTGTAATCTTGCCTTAAAAAGTCCTTTATGAGCCTTTCGTGCTTGATAACCCTATCCACAACCGGGTTTGTTCCCTTGGTGTATAACCCAAGGTTCACTAAGTCTTCTACCGATTCGTATGCACTCAAGAGCTCTTTTAAGTAAAGGGCAACCCTCATGTGCTCTTTTGAAACGACCTGAGGCATGAGCCTGCTGAGACTTCTCACAGGGTCTATGGCTGGAAACAGACCACTGTTTGTCAACTTTCTTGAGAGGATTATGTGTCCGTCCAGCATACCCATGAGGGCATCAGCTACAGGATCAAGGCTTATGTCGTCCCCCTCCACCAAAACGCTAAATATACCCGTTATGCTTCCTCTGTTAAAGTTTCCACAGCTTTCCACTATCTTTGACATCAGATAAAAAACGGAGGGTGTGTAGCCCTTTAGGGTGGGAGGCTCTCCCGCGGAAAGTCCCACCTCCCTCTGTGCCATCGCAAACCTCGTCAGAGAGTCCAAAACCAGCAAAACATTCAGCCCCTTCTCCGCAAAGTACCTTGCATGCACCAAAGCACTGATGGTACCTTTAACCTTTAATATGGGCGTCTGGTCTGCGGTAGTGGTTATCACCACGCTTCTTTTTATTGAATTCCCAAGAATATCCTCTACAAACTCTCTGACCTCTCTTCCCCTTTCCCCGATGAGCCCAAGGACCACAACATCCGCCTTGCTAAATCGGGTGATCATTCCAAGAAGGGTGGTTTTTCCCACACCCGCCCCAGCAAATATGCCAACCTTTTGCCCCCTGCCCAAGGTGAATAGGGCGTTTATGGTCCTCACGCCCGTGTCAAAGACCTCCCTTATTCTCTCTCGTTGTAAGGGATTTATATCCTTTAGCTCAATGGGTCTTTTCTCTCCAGGTATCAACCTTCCGTCGGAAATCCTCCTACCAAAGGGGTTCAGTATTTGCCCCAAAGCTTCTTCACCCACAACGGTGGATACGGGTTCCATCCTTATCCAAACCCTGTCTCCTGTTTTAACTCCCAATAAACTATTAAAGGGCATAATAAGGCATCTGTTCTCATGAAAACCTATAACCTCGCCCTCCACATCTCCCGTCTCTGTTTTTATGATACACTGGTTACCCACCGCACCTTCTGGCACCGTTGCCTCAAGATACACACCGCTTACCTTAACCACCTTTCCGTAAACCCTAAAAACCTTGTCCATCCCATCTCAGCTTTGGCTTCATGGCTTTTCCAAAAAGACCACCGAAACGCCCGCCCCTCCTTCCCTTGGGTATCCCTCCCTACGAAAAACTACCAAATCTGAACCTTCCAAAAACTCCTCCGCCACCCTTTTTAAAACCCCCGTGCCGTGGATGACTTTTACGCTCTTTACCCCGAGCGCCTTAGCCTCCTTCAAGAAAGACTCAAGCTTATAAAGGGCTTCCTCCGTGCTAAGTCCTATTAGATTTATCTCCGTAGGAAATCTCTTATTGACTTCAAGGGAGTATTCCTCCTGCTCCGCGGGTGGATGTGCTTTTTTCAGCTTTTGTTTTTCCACCCAAGCCTTTACACCACCAAATGACACCTGCACTTTTTCCTCCTTTACCTCCAGAACCCTTCCCCTTGAGCCCATAAACTCCACCCAATCGCCCACCTTTACCGGTTCTTCCTTTAGTTCTTTCATAACCTCTTGCTTTTTTTCCTTAACAAACTGCTTTATCTTTTGCCTTTCCCTTGCGCTTTTTAAAAGCTCCTCTGCTTCTCTTTCTATCTCCTGTAAATACTGCAAAGCCCGAGACATTCCCTCCCTGTAAGCCCTTTCCTTGATCTCCTCCGAGAGGGCAAGCAAGGACGAATATTCTGCCTTCATCCTTTCTAGCTCTTCCTTTGCCTGCTCCACTTCCTTTAGCTTTCCCTGATACTCTTTTATTAGCTCTTCTAAGTCTTCCTTAGCCTTTGAGAATCTTTCAAACTCTGCGGGCATCTTTTTGCGGGCGTATTCTAAAACCTCCCCTGGCATACCGAACCTTTTGGCGATCTCAAAAGCCATACTGCTACCCACTGCATCGTAAAGAATATGGTACGTGGGCTCTAAGGTTTCTTTGTCAAAGGATACGCTGGCGGGTGTGTAGTAGTCAGATTCCAAAGCATAAAGCTTGACGGGTGTATGGTGTGTTGTGGCAAAGACATAGGCATTTTTGTCCTTTAAATACTCAAGGACGCCTATGCTCAGGGCAGAGCCCTCCATGGGGTCTGTGCCAGCGCCCAGCTCGTCCAAAAGCACCAAGCTTTTTTCATTAACCAGTAGCAAAAACTCTGCCAAGTTTGAGACATGGGCAGAAAAGGTGGAAAGGTTCTGCTCTATGCTCTGCTCGTCTCCTATATCTGTGTATATGCCTTCAAAAACCGGCAATTCTCCCTCCTCTATAGGGATGGGCAGTGCAAACTGGAACATGAGGGCACACAGCCCAAGGGTCTTTAAGGCTACCGTCTTTCCCCCCGTGTTGGGACCGGTAAGAACAAGCCCCCTCTTACCCTCAATCTTTATATCTATAGGCACCACATGGTCCTTGGTGAATACCAAAAGGGGATGCCTGACGGACTTTAAAAAAATCTTAGCATCCGAAATTTTGGGGAACTTGCCCCCTATTTCCTTGCTAAAGCGGGCTACCGCCTTTAGGTAATCCAACTTTAGCAGGGTGTAGTAGGCAGACATAAGCTTTGTGCTGAACTCTCCTATGTAGGAGGTGATCCGCTTTAGAACCTTTTTGACCTCCTCTTCCTCCTCCTCCTTTAGCACCACAAGGCGGTTGTTTAGTTCCACCACACTGTGGGGTTCCAAGTAGGTGGTGTATCCAGAAGACGAAGTGCCATGCACTATGCCTACGATCTTGTTGATCTCCGTAGTCTTTACGGGCAAAACATAGCGGTTATTTCTTATGGTTATGATCCTGTCTGAGAGAAGCCTGTCTGCATCGGGACGGTTGAGGATGTTTTCCAACCTTTTGGTGACCTCCTTTTCTAAATCCCTGATCTTCTTTCTGATGGTTGCTAACTCTTGGCTGGCACTGTCTTTAACAAAGCCCCTCTGGTCTATGGTGCTCTCTATGATGCCTTCTATCTGTGGAAAGTGATGGAGGGTTTTTAGAAGGTTTCCCAAACCCTTCCTAAGGGGCACATGGGCACCAAGGGCTTTTCTCGCATCCCTTATGAGTTTTATAACTTTGTATATCTCTAATATTTCCTCCAAGCTGAGGGTTGCATCCTGCAGGACGGATTTTTTTACATAGGGTTCTATGTCTCCAAAGGGATAAAGAGTCAAAGATTCCTCCACCGCAAGAAAGTCCTCCACCAGCTGAATTTCTTGCCTTAGCCTCTCCACATCTGTGTAAGGTTTTAGAGTTTGCAAGAATTTCTCCGTTGCCTTTGAATTGAAGTATCCCTTAAGCCTCTCAAAGACCTTCCATAGCTCTAAGTGGGAAAAGTCCTTCTCCCTCACAGAGAAAAATTTTATATGCAACTCTCAAGAAATAAGGAACTAACCCGTTCCTCACACACCACTTCCCTTCCATAAAAATCCGCCAAGACTTCCGTGTGTTAATTAGACTTGACTTTAAATTAAAATCAACATAAAATAATGGTGATATTAATAAAGGAGGTAAGACATGAAGAGAACGTTTTTGCTGACCGCCATAGTATCTTTTGGCTACGCCCAAGAGATTTTGCTAAAGGAGGTGGAGTTAAAGGCTAAGAAGGAGACATTCAAAGACAGCTTGGAAGTAAGAGAGGTAAGAGAAAGCTCTGCGAAGGATGTGGGAGAAGCCCTTACCAAACTGGAAGGTATCTGGAAAATAAGGAAGGGCGGAATAGCAAACGATGTGGTCCTCAGAGGATTTTCCAGGGACAACATAAACGTGCTAATAGACGGTAGTAGAGTGTATGGTGCCTGTCCCAACCGAATGGACCCGCCCGCATTTCATGTGGACTTTTCACAAGTAGAGAGGATAGAGGTTATCAAAGGACCTTTTGACGCAAGACATCAAGGGTCTATGGCAGGGCTTGTAAACATAATCACCAAAAAGCCCGAAAAAGGCTTTCACTTAAAACTCAACACATCTGCCGGTTCCTTTAACTTTATCAACCTTTCTCCGGTGGTTTCTTACGCAGATGACAAGCTTGGCATCCTTGTGGGCTACTCTTACAGATATTCTAAACCCTACAAAGATGGCGATGGAAGAAGGGTTACCGAATCTGCCAACGGCTCACCGCGCCCATACAAGTCCCAGTTTATAAACTCAAAAGCCTTCGAGATAAACACATACTGGACTAAACTTGGCTTTAAACCCATTGAAAACCACAGCGTAGAGTTTTCTTATACAAAACAGGACGCAAGAAACGTCCTTTACCCATACCTTCATATGGATGCCATCTACGATAAGACGGATAGGTTTAACATGAACTACCAAATAGATGGCATATCAGACACGCTAAAAAGCCTGAAGTTTCACTTCTACTATACAAGGGTGGACCACTTTATGGATAGTAGCTTCAGAACTGGTATGTATATGTGGACGGATGCCAAATCAAAAGCATACGGAGGCAGGCTTGAAGCTAACCTTGGTGATCTCACATTAGGCTTTGAGGCTTACAAAAGAAACTGGGATGCCTTCTCCTCGGTGATGGGAGGGCAGCCCTCAATACCCGATGTGGATACTGAAAGCTTTGGTCTTTACGGCGAGTACAAGAGGAACCTTTCGGACAGGCTAAGGTTAGTAGCAGGGCTAAGGCTTGATTCCACAAAGACACAAGCAGACAGCTCAAAAGCAAACACAAACTTGTACTTTGCTTATAAAAACACCAGAAGCACATCAAAAACAGACACCTATCCCTCTGGAAACATACAGCTCTTTTATGAACTTCAAAAGGGCACTGAACTGCTTGTAGGTTTGGGACACTCGGTAAGAGTACCAGACCCTCAGGAAAGATACTTTGCCTTAAGACGCATGGGTACTGACTGGGTAGGAAATCCAGAACTCAAGCCTTCCAGGAATACGGAACTTGACCTAGGTATAAAGCACTCCACCGACAGAGCCCTTATAAAAGCAACAGCCTTTTACAGCTATGTGCAGGATTACATAACAGTTCATAACCAAAACAGAGTTAATAGTGTTCCGGGTGTTATGAACTCTCAAGCGCGCTCTTATGAAAATGTAAACGCTCAATTTTTCGGCGGTGAGGTGGATTTAAGGCTCTCTTTAACTCAAGAGCTCTTTCTCTTTGGTGGAATGTCTTATGTGCAGGCAAGGAAAGAAACCAAACCCGAGAAAAACATAAACAGCTCCAATGTTGCAGAAATTCCACCCCTTAAAACAAGGATTGCCCTTCGATACGACAGAGGCATGTATTTTGGAGAAGTGGAAACGATCCTTTCCGCAACTCAGAATAGGACAGATACAGACCTGAGAGAGCAAAAAACTTCTGGTTACGGCGTGGTAAATGTTAAAGTGGGCGGGAATTTCAAAGGATTTACTATTAACGCAGGCATTGACAACGTATTTGACAAAAGGTATTTTGAACATCTGTCCTATCTAAGAGATCCTTTCGCAACTGGTGTTAAAGTGCCAGAGCCCGGGAGAACTTTCTATATAAATGTGTCTTACACCTTCTGAATAAACTCGTGGGGGAAGGGAGGGGAGCTATCAATTATGGTTAGGACCTGAAACAGTTTTTATTGGAAATGAATTACTCCAGCGGTGCGTTGCAAAAGGACATGGCGTCCTGAGGAGAGGTCTCAAGACACCTGAGGATACACTCGGAAGCCCTGCCTAACACCGCATACAGCAAAGGCTCCTCCTCGGGGGAAAAGGGAGAGAGCACATAATCCACCACCTTGTTTTTATCTTTGGGTCTTCCTATGCCTATTCTAAGCCTTACAAAGTTTTCAGACTTTATTTCCTTTATTATGGACTCAACGCCATGATGACCTCCGCTGCTACCCTCAAGCCTCAGACGCATTCTCCCCAAAGGTAGATCCAGGTCGTCGTAAATTACCATCATCTCCTCTGGGTTGATTTCGTATTCTTCAAGGATGTTTAAAACCGCAAGCCCCGAGTTGTTCATGTAGGTTTGTGGCTTTGCCACCAAAACCTCCCTATCAAAAACCTTAACCCTGAACATATGAGAAAGACACTCCTCCCTGTAGTCCCTCACCCTCAATTTTTTTAAAAATTCATCCACCACCATAAAACCCACATTGTGCCGGGTTTTCTCGTACTTTTTCCCCGGGTTTCCAAGACCTACCAAAAGCCTTATCATTAAGCAGTGGTAGTCTCTTCAGTGGGTGTCTCTTCCACTTCAGGTTCTAAGACTACCGCCACCACCTCCTCGGGGTTGTCTAATATGACACAGTTGGCGGGTAGTTGTATATCCCTAACGTGCAAAGAATCTCCAAGTCCCAACTTGCTAATATCCACTACAATCTTGTCTGGTATGTTTTCCACGCTTGCCCTTACAGTAAGGGTGGAAAGAATTATCTCAAAGGTTCCACCCAAGGATACACCCTCCGGCACGCCTACAAACTCTACGGGCACATCTATGTCTATCTCCTTGACTTTAGAAATATCGTAAAGGTCTATGTGGATGGGGTTGTCTCCGAGCCAACCGTATTGAACCTCCTTCAAAAAGCATACTCTGTGGTCGCCGTTCAAATCTGCCACAATTAGAAAGGTCTCACCGTGAGGCAAAGCCAAAAAGGCCTTCAGGCTCATGTATGCGTGGGCATTTTCTACTCCCTTGCCATAAACCTCTACAGGGATATAACCTTCCCTTTTCATTTGTTTTTTTTCACTTTTGCGCTGGGATGTTCTGGGAATTAGCTTTACTTCTATCCTCTTCATGCTTTCCTCCTTTATGTAAATAGCATACTAACAGATTCTCCTTCGTGGATCCTTCTTATGGCTTCCCCTATGAGGGGGGCTATGGATACGATCTTGAGCTTTTCAAGGTTCTTGTGTTCTGCTGGTATGGTGTTGGTTATGACCACCTCCTCTATGGGCGATTTCCTTAGCCTTTCCACCGCAGGACCGGACAACAGCCCATGGGTAGCAACTACATCCACCCTGCTGGCACCCCTTGAAAGCAATAGCTCACTGGCAGCACACACAGTGCCCGCGGTGTCTATTATGTCATCAACGATTATAGCCCTTTTACCCTTTACATCTCCTATTAGGTCCAAAACCTCCGCCACATTGGGCTCGGGTCTTCTTTTGTAAATTATGGCTATGGGGCAACCTATTTTGTTGGCAAGTAGCCTTGCCCTTTCCACACCACCCGCGTCGGGAGAAACCACCACCGTCTCACCATCCACTTTATCCTTGAGATAATCATAAAGAACGCCCAAGGCGTGTAAATTATCAACGGGTATGTTAAAAAACCCCTGAATCTGGGGGGAGTGCAAATCTACGATCACCACCCTTTGGGCACCAGCAACTGTTATAAGGTCTGCCAAAAGCCTTGCACTTATGGGAACCCTCGGCTTGTCCTTTCTGTCCTGTCTTGCGTAGGCATAGTAGGGTATTACCGCGGTGATCCTGCCGGCGGAAGCCCTCTTTATGGCATCCAAGATGAGAAGGAGCTCCATTATGCTCTCGTTTATGGGAGGGCAGAGGGACTGGATCACAAAGACATCCTCGCCCCTCATAGACTCGTTTATCTGAACCCTTACCTCTCCATCGCTAAAGCGTGAAACAAATGCGTCAGAGAGGGGGATGTTTAAATAATCAGAAACTTCCTTTGCCAGATTTTGATTGCTGGTGCCGGTCAAAAGTTTAATAGAAGCTATCATAATCAAACCTCTAAGTTTTTATGGGAAAGCTGGGGTGCCTGGATTCGAACCAGGAGCCCCCGGATCCAAAGTCCGGTGCTCTGCCAGTTGAGCTACACCCCAAGCTTTCCACCTCATAGACTTGCCAACCTCTCAATTGACAAGCCCTTCTTAGGCTCTCTTCTAATTCTCCCACAAAGAACATGCAGGAACCACTTCCACTGACAAGAGGTCTTTTGCCCAAACTCCTCAAGAACCTAACCACTTCGCCCACTTGGGGCACCTCTTCCGCACACAGCTCGCCCAACCTGTTCTCCAAAACCTCAAGCTGACCCTTTACTACGCAATCTATTATTTTATCACGGTCCAAGTTAGGTGTCAATTGTTTTTCACCCACCAGGGAGTAGATTTTCTTAGTGGAGACCGCGACCCCCGGATAGACCACCACAAACTTAAACTTGGGAAGGTCAATGGGCTGGACCTTTTCTCCTCTACCAGTGCCCACAGCAGAACCACCATACAAAAAGAATACCGCATCGGAGGAGACCGCAAACGCTATGGCTTTTAGCTCCTCAAAGCTTAGGGGCTCGCCCAAGAGTTTATTGACGCCCATTAAAATGGTTGCCACGTTAGATGAACCACCACCCAAGCCTCCGCCTATCGGGATAACCTTCTCTATGTAAACTTGGATCTCCAAGTCGGTGCCTAGGGCTCTTTCCATGAGCCTTAGAGCCTTATAAACCAAATTTTCCTCTTGGGGTATGCCTTTGGATGTTTCCACCCGCAGGGGACCTTTTTCTAAAATCTCTATCCTGTCAAAGAGGCTTATAGCCTGAAAGATGGTAAAAATCTCGTGGTAGTTATCCTGGCGCTTTCCTAAAAGCCACAGTCCCAAGTTAAGCTTGGCTGGGGACAAAAGCTCCATGGCTCAGTGTTCCGATTTGACTTTGTAGTAAAAGATAAGCACCGCAATAACCGCGGAGACCGCCAAACCAAAGAGGAGAGTGTCCACCGGGTTTTTCCACTCTACAAATTTCTTTGTAAAGGTGATGGCAAGGATCAGCACAATCACGCTGGCGAGCTTGGACTTTAGCTGGTCTATGTTCTCTATCTTTAGCCACTCGGGGACTTGAAGCTTTCCCACAAAGAGTTCATAGAGCCCCACCGCAAAGATGTATAGAACTACAGAAAGGAGGTGAATGTCCATCACCGATATGAACTTGGTAGCCAGGATGGTGCTATCTCTGGTGGTCTCGTCAGTAAATGCCTTGTATAGGGTCTCAATTAAGATATAAATGCCATAAAAGCCCAAAAAGACCGCCCCCACAAACAAACTAAGAGACGGCAAGAGGGCTATTGCCTTACCGCTCTCCAAGATTCTTCTCCACATAACCGAGCTCCTCCAGGTCCTTTATAAAGCTCCTCCTGAACTCTTCTCGTAGCTTATGGGACCAAAAGGATATTTTAAGGCTGTTTCCCTCTATCCTTGCCCAAACTTTACGGTGAATGGTGTAAAAGGCTAAGATCAGTCCCAAGACCAAAAGTATAGAACCTCCCCAGATCAAGGGAGTGCCCGGGCTGTAGGAAACCTGCAGACCACTGAAAAATTGAGGTCTAAAGTCCTCTAAGAAGAATATGTAAGGAAAGTCAGATAGTTCCTCAAGTTGAAAGAAGGCAAAGATGGTAAGCTCAGGGGAGTAAATAACTGGCACATCGTAGGACTTTCCATCCTTTAGCACCTTCACCACCAGTGCAGGCTTTAGATGTTCTGTGTCCTCTGGGTTCTCCAAATTCAAAACAGACCTGTCAATGGAAAGGAGCATGTCTTTGAACTCTGCCACCTGCCCAGCCCTGAGCTCCACCGTTCCCAAAAACGCCCTTTGGGGGTCCTCCGGAAGGACTCTTCTGTCAAAGACAGAAAGCTTAACGTAGCCCGCACTGCCCGTTAGCCCGTAGGTAGCCTGGAATATTCTGTAGGCTCCATACTCAAAGGGACTATTTACCGCAACTGTTCCCTTGGCGACCACCCTGCCGTTCTCTACGATCTCTATTTCACTTTCAAAGCTGGCAATGGCATCCTTTATCTTTGGGTCTCCTTTAAACTCTTTACCCTTTCTCTTTGCCTCCTCTTCGTAGGAAACTATGTGAAAGGCATTCACCTTAATTTGAAAGGGAAGCTTATAGACCTTATCCTGGCTAAGGCTTGTCATTATGTTTTCTCTTGCACCCTCTGGCACGATGACCATGCCCCTCTTTCCAAAGAGCCCGTCCGTTAGTCCCCCCGCCATTATCACAAGGAGGGCTATATGGACCACATAAACCCCAAGCCGGGAGTATTTACCCTTTTCTCCATAAAGGTAAATCCTGTTTCCTTCTTCCTCCGCATAAACTTTAAAGCCCTTTGACTGGAGAAATCTTATGACCCTTTCCTTGTCCGGGTTTATCTTGACCTCTATGGGTTTTAGGTGTTTTTCTAAGTGCTCGTCCAATTTTTGAAACCTCTCCTTTGAAAAGGTATGCTTCCACACGCTGGGGAGTCTCTTGTAAGAGCAAAGGATCAGATTTAGGGCAAGCAAGGCAACAAACAGGATGTAATACCAAGAGTGGAAAACATCGTTTAGCCACAGCTTCCAAAACCACTCTGCCTTCGCCGGACCATACTTATTCACATAAAATTCAAAGGGTCTGTTCTGTTCTATGTAGGTGGAACCCAGCATAGAGAGAATACCTATGGCGATCATCAAAAATATGGCAAGCTTTAGACTGGCGAAAAACTCAAAGAGAAAGACTGGAAGACTGTTGAACTTTTTGTAATCTTGGTAGAGTGCCCTTAGGCTATCCCAGAGGAACTTCAAAAAGGCTCCTGCAAACAGAAAGCCCGAGACAAACAAAAGGGCAAAATAATAAACTCCAACCTGCTTGAGATGAAATAGCCCTGCAATAACTACCCCAAGAAAAAAAACTGAGGAGAGGATCAAAAAGGCATAACCTTTAAGCATTCTCAAGAGCCTTATAGTAATCTACTACCTCCCTCCTTATCCTGTCAAGGAGGGTCTTAGATTTTATCTCTACCACCGGGTAGTCCTTTCCACCTTGATTTATGGCTGGCAGTTGGATAAAAAGTCCTCCGTTTTTTGCCTCAAAGAGCTTTATACCCCTTATTATTATCTCGTCTATCTTAACATCCGCATAACCCAAAAGGCGGGGTCTTTTGGCGCTTACCTCAAAGGGGTAAAACTTCAAAAGCTCAACCTCAAGTGCCCTGTCGTTGGAGTTTGGAGTATCTTTCAAGGGCTAACCTCCTCTTAAGACCGTTTACCCTGTCTATAAAGGTGATGCCATCCAGATGGTCTAGCTCGTGCTGGAATACTATGGCGGGAAATCCCTCCAACTCATACTCTTTTATCTCTCCATTTAGGTCCATTGCCCTGAACCTTACCTTTTGGTATCTATCCACCTCCACCGTAAGACCGGGGAAAGATAGACAACCTTCCCTGTATTTTATGCTACCCTGTCCCTCTAAGAGCTCGGGGTTTATGAGCACCAGCTTTACAGGAGGAGACTCCTTTTTTGGGGATGTATCTATGACCATTATGCGGAGGGGTTCTCCTATCTGATTTGCCGCCAATCCCACACCCTCTTCATGATACATGGTTTCAAACATATCCTCTACAAGCTTTACTATATCTCTGTCTATAACATCCACCTTTAGGGTGGGGGTTTTCAAAATGGGGTCTGGAAATCGGACAATCTTCCTTACAGCCATAGTGTGAATAATTTAAACCATACAGTGTTAAAATACACCTCCAATGTGCGGTATAGTTGGATACACGGGCAAAAGGAGGGCGGTCTTTATACTTTTGGAAGCCCTTGAACGCCTTGAATACAGAGGCTACGACTCCTCTGGTATTGCCCTTCTGGAAGATGGGCGGATTTTTGTGGATAAGAAGGTAGGTAAGATAAGGGAACTAATAAAGAGCCTGTGGGGAAAGGAGCTCAACGCCACAACCGGCATAGGGCACACCCGATGGGCTACCCATGGGGGCGTATGCGAGCTAAACGCCCACCCTCACACCGACGGTCAGGGAAAATTTGCCTTGGTGCATAACGGCATTATAGAAAACTACCGGGAGCTAAAGGAATATCTCCTCTCAAGGGGTGTAAAGTATGCTTCCGAGACAGACACCGAAGCCATAGTGCATCTGATTTCCCTTAACTATGAGGGAGACCTCATAAGGGCTGTGCTGAAGGTTCTACCTATGCTAAAGGGGGCATATGCCTTTGCGGTAATCAGTTCTATGGAGCCGAACCGCATAGTGGGTGTGAGGTATGGAAGTCCTCTGGTGGTGGGGCTCGGAGAGGGTGAAAACTTTCTGGCTTCGGACATTCCAGCTTTGCTCCCCTTTACCAAAAAGGTTATACCTTTGGAGGATGGAGAGATAGCGGACCTCACTCCGGATGGTGTTAGCATCTACGACTTTGAGGGCAACCTAAAGGTAAAGGAATCTATAACCGTCCATTGGGACCTGCTATCCGCCGAGAAGGGAGGTTTCAAACACTTTATGCTAAAAGAGATCTTTGAACAGCCTCGGGTAGTGGCAGATACAATAAAGGGCTACATTTCCCGAGACTATGAACTGCCCCTTTCCCTAAGGGACTTCAGGAGGATCGTTATAACCGCTTGCGGAACATCCTATCACGCAGGACTTATAGGCAAATACTGGCTTGAAAGGTTTGCGGGCATTCCTGTGGAGGTATCATACGCCTCGGAGCTCAGATATTCAGACACCCCCGTAGGAGAGGGAGACCTGGTGATTGCCATATCCCAATCGGGCGAAACTGCGGACACACGCTTTTCTGCCCTATCTGCCAAAGAGAAGGGTGCGGTTTTGTTGTCCATTGTGAATGTAATGGGTAGTGTCCTGAGCAGAGAGTCTGATTACACTCTATACACCCATGCAGGACCCGAGATAGGTGTTGCAGCAACCAAGACCTTTACCTGTCAATTGGCGGTACTCTTTTCCTTAGCCATAAGCGTCCATCCAGAGAGAGAAAATCTTATAAACCAGCTTTTGAAGGTTCCCCACCTTATGGAGGAAGTTCTGTCAAAGGCTGAGGGCATAAAGGAGGTGGCGCTTAAATATCCCCAAAAGAAGAACCTTCTCTACTTGGGAAGGTATCTAAGCTACCCGGTTGCCTTGGAGGGTGCCCTAAAACTGAAGGAAATTTCTTACATACACGCGGAGGGTTATCCTACGGGTGAGATGAAGCACGGTCCCATAGCCCTCATAGACCAGCATATGCCCGTTGTTGTGGTAGCCCCAAGGGATAGGGTTTATGAGAAGATCCTCTCCAACATAGAGGAAGTTCTCGCAAGAAAAGGTATAGTTATATCCGTTGGTTTTGAGGGCAATGAAAATCTTAAAAGGCTCTCAAAGGACTTTATTGAAATTCCCCAGGTGGTGGAGGAACTGAGCCCCTTCTTGACAGTGCTCCCCTTACAGCTCTTTGCCTACTATATTGCAGACTACCTGGGCTTGGATGTGGATCAGCCGAGAAACTTGGCAAAGACCGTCACTGTTGAGTGAATAGAAGCTTTAAAAGCCCCATTTGGGCATACACCCTGTTCTCCGCCTGCGTAAAGATAAGGTCTGCAAACTTCTCAAACACATCCTCAGTGATCTCTTCTCCCTTTTTTGCAGGCAGGCAGTGCATCACCAGCACGGTGTCCTTTGCATGCTTCAAAAGCTCACTGTTTACTTGATAGCCTTTTAGGGCTTGCAACTTCTCCTCATCTCTATTTTGGTTCATACTCACCCAAACATCCGTATATACCACATCTGCGTCCTTTACCGCCTCCACTGGGTTGGGAGTCAGATATATGCTACCGCCCGTGATTTTGCAAAGGTCCTCACCCGCTTGATAGTAGTAGGAGGAAGGCTCATAACCCTCCGGAGTAGAAACGAAAAGTTTTAGACCAAAGAGCCCCGCACCCACAAGCCAAGTGTTGCAAAGATTATTACCGTCCCCCACATAGGCAATCTTGAGCTCCTTTATACCCTCCCCAAAGCGTTCATAAAGAGTAAGGACATCACTCAGCACCTGACAGGGATGGGACATATCCGTCAGGGCGTTTATCACCGGAATGGATGAATAACTGGCAAACTCCTTGAGCTTTTCGTGAGAATCGGTGCGCACCACTACACCGTCCAAATATCTTGAAAGGGTCCGTGCGGTGTCTTTTAGGTCCTCTCCCCTCACCAACTGAAGGTTGCTTTCCTGAAGGAACATAACCTCACCACCTAACTTTCTTATGCCAACCTCAAAGGATACCCTTGTGCGGGTGGAGGGTTTTGTGAATATAAGGGCAAAGTATTTACCTTCCAAAATTTTCTCTTGGTTTGTCCTTTCCTTTATCCGAAGGGACTCGTCTAATATTAGCCATCCTTCCTCTGTTGTAATGTCCCACAGGTCAATAAAATGTCTTATCATAGGTAGTATTATAAACCAAGCGAAGCAAAGGCTTTTGCGCAGAAATCTTCTGACCCTCTGAGGCTGTTCTAAAAATCCCTCATCGGGACATCCCTCCAGCGGATAAAGGAGCTAACCCTTCCTCACCCTATCCCACACCCTTTCTACCATTTAGCATGTTGTATGCGACCCGGATAGTGGAAGATTGCTTACGCATTAGCTGTATGAGTTTTTCTTTGCCTTCCTTCTTTAGTTCAAGCTTGAACTGCAGGCTAACAAACATCAAGCTTAGGTCTTAGCGGAAAAACTCTTGTGTGTCAATGGGTTTGTATTTTTAGAACACCTTTTCGATCTGATTTGACAAATGATTTAAAATTGTTTAGTATTTACAAAGAGGGAGATGGCGTCCTCCTTTAACCGCTCCCACCAGGGCTGATGACGTCTACCTACTCCTTTAAAGGAGGTGGTGGTAATGGAAGGTCTTTGGTGGGATGCTACAGTGTGGTTCCTTCTGGCACTCATAGCAAGCCTTATATCTCTTAGATTAGGTATATCTGCCGCCCTTATTGAGCTGATTTTAGGTATAGTTGCCGGAAACACGATCCATCCACCCATTACTCAGTGGATAACCTTTCTTGCCAGCGTAGGTGCGGTTGTCTTGACATTCCTTGCGGGCGCAGAGTTGGAAACAGAGGTAGTAAAGAGATACTGGAAAGAGTCTTTGGTTCTGGGTTTGGTAGGTTTTTTCTCTCCCTTTATTGGTGCATGGCTGATAGCCCAATACTTGCTTGGATGGAGTATGCCCCAAGCTCAGCTCGCAGGAATAGCACTTTCAACTACATCAGTGGCAGTTGTGTATGCGGTTATGGTAGAAACTGGGCTGAATGAGACAGACTTAGGAAAATTAATATTGGCTGCCTGTTTTGTGAATGACCTCGGAACGGTTATAGCCTTAGGGTTGATCTTTACCAAGCTGGGAGCAACCTTTTGGGTCTTTGTAGCGATAACCATTGTTGTGCTATTTGTGCTACCTTCCTTTACGCGTAGGTATTTTAATTATGTAAAAAACCATCCCAGCGAGCCAGAGGTGAAGTATGTACTGTTTGTCCTTTTTGCCTTGGGTTGGTTAGCCAGTAAAGCTGGCAGTGAAGCGGTTCTACCCGCCTATCTTGTGGGAGCTGTACTTGCCAACCTTTTTCTCGCAAACAGAGAGCTTGTGAAGAGATTAAGGGCATCCACTATAGCCTTTCTTACGCCCTTTTACTTTCTAAAGGCTGGTAGTCTTGTGGATGCAAAGGCTGTATACGCAAGCTTAGGACTAATTGTAATTTTCTTTTTCATAAAGAGCCTCACTAAGTTCCTTGGGCTATATCCAGCTGGTCTAATCTTTAGGTTTCCCTTTAGAACAAATATGTATAACACCCTTTTGGTGAGCACTGGGCTTACCTTTGGCACAATATCTGCACTCTACGGGCTAAACAACGGCATCATAGATAGAACTCAATACTCTGTGCTTGTGGTGGCAGTCATACTATCTGCTATAATTCCCACCTTAATAGCCCAAAAGTTCTTCTATCCTAAGGAAGATAGCCTATATATGAAAAAGCCTACTAAGGAGGTGCGCTATGTTCAGGAAGATACTTCTGGCTTATGATGGTTCGGAGGGTGCCAAGCTTGCACTCAAGAAGGCATTGTATCTTGCATCCCACTGTGAGGCTGAACTCTTTATCCTATCCGTGGGTAGAATACCGGAATATGCAGAAACCGTTTCGGAGACTGAAGAGGCAAAGGAGCAGGCAAACAGATATTACGCAAAGATCTTGCAATCTGCTTTGGAAATGGCGCAGGAGGAAGGTATCCAAGCAAGAACTCTTATAAGGTATGGAAAGCCGGGAGATGTGATAGTGGATGTGGCAAATGAGATAGGGGCAGACCTTATAGTTCTTGGCACAAGAAAACACTCTCCTTTAGTAAGGCGACTTCTGGGTGCAACGGCGGATAAGGTTGTTTATAACGCTAATTGTTCCGTTTTGGTAGTCAGGTAAACCATAAGGATTTGCTTGTTTGGTGTAGTCTAACAATACCCCTGAGGCTGTTCTAAAAAATCCCTCATCGGGACGCCCCTCCAACCTCTAAAGGAGCTGACCTACTCCTCACCCTATCCCATACCCCTTCCACCAACACTGGCTTCAGAGGGGAAGGGTCCCTCGGCAAGACCTTTCCAAGAATAGGGAAGAGGAGGGCTACCCTCAGAACTAACCAAGCGGAAGAAGAGGCAATACTTCCTCTTCCCTGCTCGGAATTCCTTCCATTGGCTCCCTCACATCCGCTTGACTCACTCTGAAGGCTTTGTATGAAATTGGTTAATAGCTCCTTTGCATTCTTTACTGTTTTAGCTTCACTTTCTAACGCATTCCTTTTGTATTGGTTGCCTTCCTTCTCTATAAGTTCCACAAGTTCCTTTTCTCTTTCTTCATACCTCTTTAGGGCAAACTCCAAATATGCTTTGTCTTTTAAAAGCTTCTCGTAATTCTCAGGCATGTCCTCTTTAAAGCCCAGTGCTCTCCTACCTATCACATATGCGGATGCTATATCTTTGTCTATGTTTAACTGCGGTGCATACTTTAGTATGCCAATAACTGATGTGTAGGCGGGATGGACTTCTACTACTTCTACTCCCTTCATCATTGCAACTCTTTTAATCTTATGCAAAAGTTTTTTGGCGTTCCAGCTGTAAAGCCTTTTTCTTAGCTTAGCTTTTCCATCTCCACGCATTCCTTTTTTGAGTTTCTTTAGGTTCTCTATGGCTATGGCTTTGTTTCTCTGAATGGCTAAATCTAGTAGCTGATGGGCTAATATCCACTCTTGGTGGTCTTTGCTGTTTTTGGAAAGTCCTAAAAGGTGGTGTAAGCTAATAGTCTGATAGCTTAGTAGTTCTCCAGTTTTTGATACCTCTACTATGGCTAAGTGTATGGGTGATGCGTTCGTGTCTATGGCTATTACTCCCTTCTCTTTTGTGTATTTCACTTTGGGCGCTGGAATTTCAAAGGATACACTTCCATAAACTTCTCCATTCCTTAGCTTTAACTCCACTGTGTAGGGAAAGTAGTTTTTTGTTTGCCAGCTTTCTAAAAGCATAATCATAAAGGTTATCCACTTGTCTTTGCTATTGCTTGGTTCCCTTAACACTTTTGCGTAGATAAACTCTCTGTTTCCTGTGGTAATTCTAAGGTGTAGCTGTCCGTTTATGTTTTCAAATCTTGTTAATCTGTTTCCTTTGTCTGCCTTTGACCCGATGCTTATAAGTGTTCCTTGTCTTAATTCTTTCCATTGCTTTTTAAGTCCTTCCCCTGCTTTACCTGTAAGGTGATTTTTACAAAGCTTTTCAAAAAGTCCTTTACCTCCAAATACCACTGGTTTATCTGTAGGATATTGTTTAGCTTTGTAAATGGCTGATTTAATATATTTGGTCGGCAGGTCAGGAAATGGCTGTCTTAGTCTGTGGTATATTTGGGAGTGAGGGTTTTTTGCTTTCTCTTTTTCCAACTCCTTTAGCATATTGTATGCGGTTCGGATGGCAGAGGATTGCTTACGCATCAGCTTTGTGAGTTTTTCTCTGTCTTCCTTTTTCAGTTCAAGCTTAAACTGTAGGCTAACAAACATCAGAGTTAGATTTTAGCTTTAAAACTTTTGTATGTCAATGGGTTTGTATTTTTAGAACAGTCTCCCGATACCCCTTGACAAATGAGAAAAATTTGCATATAATATATATTAACTAAAACCCTTTAAGGAGGTGAGCCATGAGCAAGAGCTTAGCAGGCACCAAAACCTTGGAATGCCTCAAGCACGCCTTTGCGGGCGAGTCCCAAGCCAATAGGAGATACCTCTACTTTGCCAGAAAGGCAGACATTGAGGGGTACCCCGACATAGCAAACATCTTTAGGGAAACCGCCGAGGGCGAAACAGGACACGCCTTTGGACACATTGAGTTTCTGGAAAAATACGGCGGTGGAGACCCAGCTACCGGCATGCCAATAGGCACCATGGAGCAAAACCTGGAGGCAGCAATAGCGGGAGAGACATACGAATACACCGAGATGTATCCGGGCTTTGCAAAGATAGCAAGGGAAGAGGGCTTTGATGACATAGCGGAGTGGTTTGAGACCCTCGCAAGGGCAGAGAAGTCCCACGCAGGAAGGTTCCAAAAGGCATTGGAAAGCCTCAAAGCCTGAACACTCCAGAGGGACCCCCGCGGTCCCTCCTTCTAACACACCAAAGGAGCGGTAAGATGAAAAAAATTGAGTTCGGAGAAATACTAAACATCTATGAATACGAGAAGGTAAGGGAACAAAAACGTAGAGAGATCATAGAGACAAAGAAAAAGAGAAGGCTCTTTGTGGGAGACCTTGTCCATTTGGTTTTTGAAAACAGAGATACGGTTTGGTTTCAGATTCAGGAGATGATAAGGGCAGAGAGGATGGTGAGGGATGAGGAGATCCAGCAAGAGATAGATGTTTACAACGAGCTTATCCCAGAGAAAAATCAGTTGTCTATAACCATGTTCATAGAAATTCCAGATGAGGAGGAAAGGAAAAGACTCCTACCACAGTTGGTAGGAATCCACGACCACCTTTGGTTCCACATTGGAAACAAGCACAGCGTTAGGGCGGAGGCAGACGAAAGAAGCAAAGAGGACTACCAATATGGCAAAGCGGCGGTTGTGCATTTCCTTAAACTGAACTTGACCCCAGAACAGGCGAAAGACTTCGCAGAATTGCCCGTTAGGGTGGAGATCAACCATCCCAACTACAAGGCAATGGTAGAAATGCCAGAAGAAGTAAAGGCGGAGCTTGTAAAGGACCTTCAAAGCGAGTGATATAAACTTTTTTTAATGGTCCGAACCTTTTTGTTTTCGAGTATTTTTCTCTTTTTTCTCTATTCTTGCGGAATAAAGGCAAGCACAAAACCCTTAGAACCAACACGGGTGGAGTTAAAACGCTTAGGAGAGGTTGTCTATCTAAGAAGCTTAGAGGGGGAGGTTATCCCGGAGGGTTTTGAAAAGAAGGAAGTGGGATGGGTCAAAAAATCTGCGCAGAGTTTTTGCTTTAAGGTTAAGAGATTGGAAGGAAAAAGCTCCAATCAGTGCGTGGGCGGGCTTTTAGAACAGGAGCCGACGGTAAAGATAGACTATCGGGAGGATAGGGCAAAGGTGGGCTTTGAGGGTTTTGATAGCTACGAGCTGTATTTTAGCTTGGAGGACCCTTGGAGTGGAAAGAAAACATCCCAGAGCTTTGAGTTAGAAAGGGATTATGTGGAAAGGTGCTACTTTGTGGTGGGCAAGAAGGATAAAGACTACTCAAAGCCCGTTAAATTTTGCTTGGAACCTTTGCCCCACCCACCAATAAGGGAGGTGGAAAGGCTTGAATACAGAATTTCGGGAGATAGGGTTTATCTGCTTTGGTCCTACGAGCCAGACAGGTTTTTTAAAGAGTTTGTCATTTTTGAAGGAGACAAAGAGGTGGGAACAACCACAGGATACGTTTTTGAGCTCAAGAGAAGGGATCGGGAGACCCTATACAGGGTCAAGGTAAGGAGCATATACGGAAAAGAAAGCCAGGGCGTTGGGGTTCTTTACAATCCGTAGTAGGCGGCTATGGCGGTGGATATTGCCAAGGCTATGTTTTCCGGGTCCCTTTCGCCCTCAATTTCAAAGTCGTAGGTGGAAAGCTTTTCCTCTAAGAACCTTATGCCAAAGTATCCGCTTCTGAAATCTGGGTCCCTGATGATCTCTCTGTGGAGGGGGATGTTGGTGGGAACACCACGGACTATAAACTCGTCTATTGCCCTTTTGCCCCTCGCTAAAAGCCTTTCCCAGCTCAGAGCCCACACGCTAAGCTTGGCGATCATAGAATCATAGTATGGTGGGATTACATAGTCCTTATACACGCCTGCGTCCATTCGCACACCCGGTCCTCCGGGAGAGTAGTAGGCGGTTATTTTACCGGGTGCGGGTGCAAAGTTTCTCCTTGGGTCCTCCGCGTTTATTCTAAACTCCATAGCGTAGCCCCTGAAGGTGACCTCGTTTTGTGTAAAAGGCAAGGGCTCTCCCATGGCAACCCTTATCATAGTTTCCACTATGTCTATGCCCGTAACCATCTCCGTTATGGTGTGTTCCACCTGAAGGCGTGTGTTCATTTCTATAAAGTAAAACTGTCCTGTTTTTAGGTCCACCAAAAACTCAAGGGTTCCTGCACTTTCGTATCCCACCTGCATCATTGCCCTGACCGAGAGCCCAAGCATTTTGTTCCTTATGGAATTGGGAAGAACAGGGCATGGGGTGATCTCTATGATCTTCTGATGTTTTCTTTGCACCGAGCAGTCCCTCTCTCCAAGGTGGACCACATTTCCGTATTTGTCTCCGAGGATCTGCACCTCTATGTGTTTTGGGTTGTCCAAATACTTTTCCACAAAGAGGTCCCCTTTCCCAAAGAAGGTCTCCGCTTCTCTGTAAGCAGATTCAAAGAGTCTTGGAAGTTCCTCCTCGGACCTAACTACCCTCATTCCTCTCCCACCACCGCCATAAGCAGACTTTAGAATGACTGGAAAGCCTATTTCCCTTGCGTAGTGCAAGGCATCTTCGTAGTTTTTAAGTGGTTCTGGAGAGCCGGGGATGGTAGGAATGCCCAGCTCCGCCATCTTTCTCTTTGCCTTCACCTTATCGCCAAAAAGTTCTATATGCTCTGGAGATGGACCTATGAAGGTTATACCCTGGCTTATGCAATACCGGGCAAAGTCTGCGTTCTCCGCCAAGAAGCCGTAGCCCGGGTGTATAGCATCTGCACCCACCGACTTGGCTAAATCTACGATCCTAACATAGTCCAAATATGCCCTTATTGGGTCCCCAGGGATCAAATATGCCTCGTCTGCCTTTTTCACATACAAAGACTTGGCGTCTGCCTCCGAGTATATGGCAACGCTCTTTATTCCAAGTTCCTCACAAGCCCTTATGATCCTGAGGGCTACCTCACCCCTGTTCGCTATGAGAATTTTCCTAAACATCTTAAACAAAATAATAAACGAAGGCGGTTATAACCACGTTTAGAATTGCCAAAGGAAGCATGACCTTCCAGCCAATTTCTGTGATGTCCTTTGCCTGAAACCTCGGTAGCGTCCAATGTAGCCAAAGGACAAAAAAGACAAGCCCAAACATCTTTATTAAAAACCAAAGGTAAGGAGACAAGGGTCCAAAGATGTGGGGACCAGACCAACCACCCAAAAAGAGCACCACCGCAATGGCAGACAATGCCATCACGTTCAAATACCACTCCGCCAACGGAAAAACACCAAAGCGCATACCACCGTATTCTACGTTGTAGCCCGTCACCAGCTCTGCCTCCGCCTCTTGGATATCAAAGGGAACCCTGCCCGACTCCGCCAGCATACAAAAAAGATACAGCACAAAGGCAATGGGTTGATAGACTATAAACCACACACCTCTTTCTATTTGAGCTTGAACTATGCCCGTGGTGCTCATTGTGCCCGCCAGTAGGATCACCCCAAGCACAGAAAAGCCAAGGACTACCTCATAGCCTATGATCACCGCCGCCTTTCTCAGAGAGCCTATAAAGGCATACTTGGAGTTGGAAGCCCACCCGGAGAATATGGTGCCATAAACCAACAGAGAACCAAAGGCAAAGACAAGAAGCACTGCAATGTTCACATCAGCCACTATGGGCTTAACCTCCACCCCAAAAAGCTTAAAGCTTGGACCAAAGGGAATAACCGCAAAGAGCATAAGGGCTGGCGCCACTGCCAAGACTACCGCCAGATAATAAACTATCCTGTCCGCATTGGCGGGGACTATGGATTCCTTGGTTAAAAGCTTTAACCCATCTGCTAGTGGTTGAAGCAAACCAAAGGGACCCACCAGCTTGGGACCGAGCCTTGCCTGTATGTGTCCTGCCAACTTCCTTTCAAACCAAGTCAAATAGGCTCCCACTCCTAAAAAAACACCCAGCACCACAAGGACTTTTATTACTGTGATGAGCAAGCTAACCAAGAGCTCTGTCATTTTGTTCCTCCTACCTGTCCGTTTCTCCCACCACGGGGTCCAAGCTTCCCAAGAGGGCTATGGCGTCCGCAATGGTTCTGCCCTCAATGAGCTTGGGAAAGATGGAAAGGTTATAAAGGGCACCAGACCTGATCCTAAGGCGGTAGGGCTTTGAGTCCCCGGTGGAGTATATGTAAAAGCCTAACTCTCCCCTTGGGTTTTCTCCGCTAACATAAACCTCTCCCTTGGGAGCCTTCTCTCCATGCACCACGATCCTAAAGTTTTTAACCATGTCCTCTAAGTCCTTAAATACTTCCTCCTTAGGCGCCATCACCGCCGGATGCTCTCTGTTTATGTAGGGGGCACTCTTTGGAAGTTTTTCCAGCTTGCTTACGCACTGTTCTACAATTCGTAGGCTTTGAACCATCTCCTCCATACGCACCAAATATCTGTCATAGACATCTCCCACTTCTCCCACGGGCACATCAAACTCCACCTCGTCATAAGCAGCGTAGGGCTCAAGCTTTCTTATGTCATAGGGCACGCCAGAACCTCTGGCAACCGGTCCCGTTAAACCATAGTTAAAAACATCCTCCCTGGTGATCACTCCCACATCCTTGGTCCTTCTGAGCCATATTCTGTTCCTTGTAAGAAGCTGATGGTATTCCTTTAACCTTTGAGGAAAGTCCTTCACAAAAGCCTTAACCACGTCCAAGGTCCCCTCCGCCAAGTCATAATGGACTCCACCTATACTCAAGAAGGCAGAAGTTAGCCTAAAGCCTGCGTTACCCTCTATGATGTCCATGATCTTTTCCCTTTCCCTAAAGGCATACAAAAAGACCGTAAGCGCTCCAAGGTCCAATGCACCCGTGCCAAGCCAAAGAAGGTGTGAGTTTATCCTTTGCAATTCTGCAAACATAGTCCTTATATACCTTGCCTTTTCGGGCACATCCACACCCAAGAGCTTTTCTACTGCGCTCACATAAGCCAGCTCGTTGCAGATGGCAGATATGTAATCCATACGGTCTGTGTATGGCAGAAACTGAAAGTAATGAAGATTCTCTGCGATCTTCTCCATCCCCCTGTGGAGCTGTCCTAAGATCACATCACACTGGACTACGTTCTCTCCGTCCAAGTCAAACAGAAACCATATGGTGCCATGGGTTCCCGGGTGCAAGGGTCCCCAGTTTAAAACCAACTGAGCTTTCTTTTGAAGCCTTGCCTTTTCTGTTCTTTCTAAGTCCTCAAGGGTGGCAACCCGCGTATGCAACAGCTCATAGTCATGACTGGGTGGTTCTGTCCTTCCGTGCATAAGCTCCGTAAGGGAGGGCAGTTCTACCTCGGGAATACCTTCCAGAGGAAAATCCTTTCGGAGAGGAAAGTAAGGATAGCCCTCCCACATGAACATGCGCCGGAGGTTTTCGTGTCCTTCAAACTCCACACCAAACATATCGTACGCTTCCCTCTCTGCCCACTTGGCACATGCCCATAGGTTCTGAAGGGAGGGCAACTTTCCGTCCTTTGCCCAGGTTTTTACGATCACCCTCTCGTTCTCATCGGGGTTATAGAGTATGTATACTCCCTGAAAGCGTTCCTTTCTGTCGGGGAAATCTATGCAGGAAAAGTCTATAAAGTGCCTGTAGCCTTCCCTGTTTTTGAGAAAGCTAAGAAGCTCCAAAAGTTTTTCTTTTTTTACATGGAGGTTAGTGGTGTGCTCGGTGTGTTCTACTTCTACCTCTTTGAACTCTTGCTTGACCCTATCTGCGGAAACCTTGTTCATCCAGGGCATAATAACACCTCAAACTTGGACTTCTGCAGGGATGAGCCCCTGTCTTTGCACCTCTCTGTTGAACTCTTCAAAGGCTCTGTCATACTTTTTAACGCCCATCTGCTTTATCTTCCTTTGGAGCTGAAGTATGCCATATATGAGCCCTTGGGGATTGGGAGGGCAACCTGGTATATAAACATCCACCGGGATTATCCTATCCACTCCCTGAAGGGTTGAATATGTAGGGAATGGTCCCCCTGCGGACGCACAACCTCCCATGGATATGCACCACTTTGGGTCTGGCATCTGTTCCCATATGAGCTTTAGCATGGGCGCCACCTTATTGACCACGGTGCCTGCCACTATCAGCAGGTCCGCCTGCCTTGGAGAAGCCCTAAATATAACTCCCAATCTATCTAAATCAAAGCGAGAGGCGGCAGCGTGCATCATCTCTATAGCACAGCAGGCAAGCCCTATGGTTACAGGCCAAAGGGCGTTTCTCCTTCCCCAGCTCAAAAGCTCATCCACCGTAGTCAAAACAAAACCGTTTGAGTTCAAGCTTGCCATAGTTGCACCTCCTTAGGGACTTAAAATTATAACCTACGCCCTTGGCTTTTCAAGCTCAGTCCTGCACTATGAACCCATAAATATTATGACCTTTTAGCCTTTGGACCTGAGCCTCTGCCTCTGCCCTGCTTTTAAAGCTCCCATAAAGAACCCTGTATATTCCAAGCTGTTCCACTATTGTCAGCTCCTTTATACCCAATTCCTTTTCTATTTTTTCCTTCCACGCCTTAGCCCTATCCTCGGAGGAAAAGGCACCCAGCTGGATCCTAAAGACACGCTCCTTTTGGACTTCTACGGGCTTATGCTCTGTTTTTCTTTCGGGCTTTGTTATTTCCGGCTCTGTCCGGTTAGTGATTGGCTCTTCTTTTGGAGGTCTCTCCTGGGTTTTTTCCTCTGCCTTGGGTTCCTCCCTCTCCTTTTGGGTGGAAACCATTTTCCTGCCGATCAACACCTCCTGCTCTTTCACTAATATCTGGCTGAGCAATTCGTATGCCTGGGACCTTTGACTGGCGTCCGCCTGTTTGTTTTCTATCAGTCTTTTTATGAAAAACTTCGCAGTTTCGTAATCTTCTATGTAAAACAGAAGCCTTGCCATACTTAGCTCTATCTGAGGTGTCCTTATGCCGTTGTTGAGAAGGTTCCTATACACATCAAGGGCAGACCCGTAGTCCCCCATCTCTTCGTAAGCATTTGCCAAATCTAACTGTGCCTCAAAAAACATAGGGTTGTATGCGGTTGCCTTTCTTAAATTCTCCAAGTATAGGTCCTGATTGTCAATGGCTTTGTATATCTTAGCTAAGTAGTAAAAGGCTATGTGTTTGTGAGGAAAGGGTTCATCTGCAAGGGCGGTTCTTATTTCTCTCAAAGCGTTCTCATAGTCTTTTTTTCTAAAATACATTACCCCCAAGTTAAGCCTTGCTTCGGTGAATTTTTTATCCACCTCAAGGGCTTTCCTAAAGGCAAACTCCGCCTTTTCGTATTCAAAAACTTCCATGTAGGCAATTCCCAAAGAGTTCCAGACCTTTGGCTCATTAGGTGCCTTCTGAGTGGCTATGAAAAAGTTTGCTATGGCTTCTGAATAGTTTTTTGCAGACAGGGCAGACATGCCAAGGTCGTAGTAATAAAGCCAGTTTTTCGTTTGATCTTCCTTTGTAGCAGATGCACAGGAGAAAAGGAAGACAAGCCAAATAAAAATTAACAGAAATCTCATTGCTTGATTATGGCACCGCCAAAGGCGGACCTCAACTCGGCTAAAACCTTCTTTGGATCATCAGTTTTTATCCTTACCCTCACCTTATAAAACTTATCTTCGCTCACAATTTCACCTTTGTAGCCCATACTTTTAGCCTTCTTTAAGGCTTTGTCTGCATTTTCTTTTGAGCTAAAGGCACCTATCTGTATAACATACTCTTTAACCTCTCCTTTTGGTTTCTCCGCTTGCTTTTCCTGTTTAGCTGCCGTGCTTTCCTGAATTTTTTCCTCTTTTGCCTCTTCTACTTTTTCGCTTTCCTTCCGAGTTTCCTGCTTTTGAGCTGTTAATTTTTTGCTCTCTAAGGTTTTCTGAACCTCTTTGGTTTTCTCTTCCTTATTTTTCTCTTCCTGTATCTTTTTGGCTATTAAGTCCTCTCTCTGTTTTTGGGTCTCCTTTTTCTCCTCTGCCTTTGGTTCTTCCTTAGCTTTTTCTTCTTGGGGTGGGGAAGTTGGTTGTGGAGAGGTGGGTCTTACCACCACGGGGGGTGGTGCGCTTTCTGGCTTGCTTTCAAGCCATTTGTTTAATCCCAAATAGAAGAATATCAGAGCTATTAGAATTCCCGACAGGATCAAAAGCCTTTCTTTTCTCATCTTTCCCTCCTTTTACATACGCTCCGGGGCATTCACACCTATTAAGTTTAAACCAAACTTTAGACCAATTTCAACTCCTTTCAAAAGGGATAGCCTACCCATCATAAGACTTTTATCCTCCACCATTACCCTGTGATGATTGTAGTAATTATGAAATAGCTTGGAGATCTCCAAAAGGTCGTAGACGATCAGGTGGGGAGAGAGGCTGAACACCGCATCCCTAAGGGTATCTTTAAAAAAGAGAAGCTTTTTCATAAGTTCCAAACCTTGCTGGTCTTTCATGTGTTCTGCGTATTCTGTTAAACTCTCTCTGTCTGGGTCTATGCCAAACCTCTGGCGCACTTCCCTGAAGACTCCCCTAACGCGGGCGTGTGCATACTGCACATAAAAGACGGGGTTTTCTGCGGTGTTTTGTTTAACAAGGTCTATATCAAAATCAAGGGGCGTGTCGGAACGCTTTGTTAGAAAGATGAACCTAACCGCATCAACGCCAACCTCTTCCAAAAGCTCCCTAAGGGTTATAAACTCACCTGTTCTTTTTGACATCCTAATTTCCTTTCCACCAGAGAATAGCTTTACCATTTGCACAAACTCCACCTTTAGCCAATCTTCGGGTATGCCAAGGGCTTTTAGGGCTCCCTTCAGCCTTGGAAGATAGCCCCAGTGGTCTGCTCCCCATAGGTTTATAACTTCTTCAAAACCTCGCTCATACTTGTAATAATGATAGGCTATATCTCCCGCAAAGTAGGTGGGAACGCCATCGGACCTCACCAAAACCCTGTCCTTGTCATCGCCAAAGTTTGAACTTTTGAACCAGAGGGCACCCTCTTGGGTGTAGGTGTAGCCCTTCTCTTCCAAGAGCTTTATGACCTTTTCCACAAGCCCCCTCTGATGTAGGCTCTTTTCACTGACCCAAAGGTCAAATTCTACGCCCATAAAGGCAAGGGTTTCTTTTATATCCTCCAACATCCTCTTTACGCCATACTCACCCAACTTCTCTATTGCCTGTTCCCTATCCCAGCCCAACACCTCTTCCCCAAAGAAGGCTTTAACATCCTTGGCAAGCTCTTTGATGTAATTTCCCTTGTAGCCCTCTTCTTCAAACTTCTGCTTTAATTCTTGGTCCTCTTTACCAAAGAGTTCATAAACCCTGTAAAGGATAGAAAGTCCAAAGAGATAGACCTGGTAGCCTGCGTCGTTTATGTAGTATTCCCTTACCACATCATAGCCAAAAGCCTTTAGAAGTCTGTATAGGGTATCTCCCACCACCGCACCCCTGCCGTGTCCCAGATGCAAGGGTCCCGTAGGGTTAGCACTAACAAACTCAATCTGCAACCTTTTACCCTTTCCTATGTCTTCAAAGTAGTAGTTGGAAGCAAGGCTCAAAAGTTCCCTAAAACCCTCTTTTATCCGACCTTCCGAGAAGCGAAAGTTTATAAACCCTCTCAGTGGTTCCGCCTGAAAATCTTCATTGCTTAGCTCCTTTGCAATTTCCTCTGCGAGAAGGTTGGGAGGTTTTTTAAGGTGTTTTGAGAGCAAAAAGCAAACATTTGTAGCAAGGTCTCCAAGATGGCGGTCCTTTGGCTCCTCTATGGTGTAGTTCAAGCCTTCAAGGGAATACTTTTCTCTCAGGAGGGTTTCCAACCTTTCTTTTATAAGCTCTTTCATAAATGCTATAGTATAATCAATATCCGTGAAGGTTTTGCTACTTGGCAACGGAGGAAGAGAACACGCCCTCTACTGGAAAATCAGTCAGAGCCCTTTGGTTAAAGAGGTCTTTGTGGCAAAGGGAAACGGGGGTATAAAAGGAAAGAGGGTTCCCATAGAACCAACCAACGTTAAAGAGCTTGCGGACTTTGCCCAAAGGGAAGGCATAGACTTTACGGTGGTAGGTCCTGAGGCACCCCTCGTAGAGGGCATTGTGGATGAGTTTGAAAGTAGAGGACTAAAGATCTTTGGACCCTGCCAAAAAGCGTCTATGCTGGAAGGTAGCAAGGTCTTTGCCAAAAGGTTTATGCTAAAGCATGGTATTCCCACTGCCAACTTTGAGGTCTTTGAGGACCCAGACAAGGCAAAGAGGTTTGTAAAGGATTTTGGTATTCCTTTGGTGATAAAGGCGGACGGGCTTGCCAGTGGAAAGGGCGCGGTGGTCTGTAAAACTGAGCAGTCCGCTTTGGAGACTATAGACCTGTTTATGAACAGGGGCGTCTTAGGTCCCGCGGGCAGAAGGGTGGTTATAGAGGAGTTTTTGGAGGGAGAAGAAGCGTCTTATATAGTTATGGTAAATGGGACCGAGTATGTTCCACTTCCTACCTCTCAGGACCATAAAAGGCTTTTGGACGGAGACAAAGGACCCAACACGGGTGGAATGGGGGCATACTCACCCAATCCCTTCGTGGATGCAAACACAGAAAAGGCAATAAGGGAGCTGATCATTGAGAAGACCATAAAGGCATTTGCCCAGGAGGGGATATATTACAGGGGCTTTTTGTATGCGGGCTTGATGCTAACCTCAAGGGGACCCATGGTTTTGGAGTTCAACGTAAGGCTCGGAGACCCAGAGGCACAGCCCCTTTTGATGAGAATAAAGGGGGACTTTTTGGAAAAGCTTTTAGACTTTCACGAAGGTAAAAAGGTAAGCTTGGACATAGACGAAAGGTGTTCCCTGTGCGTGGTGTTAGCAAGCAAAGGCTACCCAGAAAAGCCAGAGGTGGGCAAAGAGATTTACGGTCTTGAGGACATCAAAGATGAGGATGTGATAATCTTCCATGCGGGCACGGAGTTAGAGGATGGAAAGCTGATCACCACGGGCGGAAGGGTCCTCAATGTTTGTGCATGGGGCAACAGCTTAAAAGAGGCAAAGGAAAGGGCATACAAGGCGGTGGAAAAAATACACTTTGAGGGCATGCATTACAGAAAAGACATAGGAGACAGGGCTCTCAAATTCCTTTAAAAACCTTATAAACTGCAGAGAAGTCCAAGTCTTTTAGTCCCATAGCCCTTGCCAAGCCGTAAGCTTCCTTTACATTCTGAAGGCTAAAGGTAAAGGCGTTTAGATCTTTTACCAGATCTTGGGCATAGTGAAGGTCTTTGTATATCAAATCCACGGAAAAGTGGGTGGAAAAGTCCTCTTCTAAAAGCTTTTTCTTTTTCACATCAAGGATGTATGACCTGCCCGCACCGTCGTTGAGAATGTTTATGATCAGCCCTTTATCAAAGCCTGCCCTCTCACCCAAAGCTATGGCGGACGCCAGAATTTCCATAAAACCACCCAAAACTATGTTGTTTATGAGCTTTAGTTTTGTGGCATTGCCCACCTCTCCCACATAATAGATAGCCCGGCAGAACTTTTCAAAAAGGCTTTTGTGCTCTTCAAACTTCTCCTTTTCTCCAGCCACCAGTATGGTTAGCTCTCCCTTTTGGGCGGGGATCACGCTCCCAAGCACGGGGGCATCCAGATAATACGCACCCAACTTTTTTAACTCCTGGAACGCAAACTCCACATACCTGTAATGATTGGTGGTCATGTCTATGATGGTCTTTCCCTTTATGTCTCCCTGTGCCAAGCCTTCCTTTCCAAAGATCACTTCTTCGCTTGCCTGCGAATCAAAGACCATAACAAAGATGGTATTTACCTTTTTGCTAAGTTCTGCGGGACTTTGGGCAATCTCCACACCCAAGTCTAAAGCCTTTTCTTTGCTCCTGTTCCAAACCACAAGGGGGACACCCTGATCTATTAACCTTTTGGCTATTGCCTTTCCAAGGCTTCCAAGACCTATAAAACCTACGCTCATGGTATAAGATTTTAATCTGATGGAGCCCAAAGAAAAGAGCATAATCAAGGGAGACTTTTTCCCTGAGCCGGTGGAGGTAATAAAGGTAGATAAAAGAAATGGGGGACTGGTAATATACGGAAGGCTCATACACAGTGGAGATATCCGCAATTGGTTCCTCACTGAGGAGGATTTAAGGGAGATAACCACGCAGGGCACCGATTTTTCCGCCAAAGGTTCAGAAGCCTTTTTGGCTACGGAAGCCCTGAGGCTAAGGTATGCATACCTCTTTGACCCATATTTGGCAATAAGCGTTTCAAAGATAGACCCTTTGCCCTTTCAGATAGAGGCGGTTTATGAGTATGCGTTAAAGCTCCCTCAGGTGCGTTTTATGATAGCGGACGACCCGGGGGCAGGAAAGACCATAATGGCAGGGCTTATAATAAAAGAGCTAAAGCTCAGAGGTCTTGCAAAACGCATTCTTATAGTGGTTCCCGGGCATCTGAAAGACCAATGGCTCAGAGAACTGAAAGAAAAGTTTCAAGAGAACTTTGAGGTCTTTGACAGAAACCTCTTAAAAAACAGCTACGGAAGCAATCCCCTTCAGGAAAAGCATCAGGTAATACTCTCTATGGATTTTGCCAAGCAGGAGGATGTGATAAACGTTATCGCCAGCAGTCATTGGGACTTAGTGGTGGTGGATGAATCCCACAAGATGTCCGCTTACAAATACGGACAAAAGGTGAAAAGAACCCATAGGTATAAACTCGGACAGATATTAGCCAAAAACTCCACTCACATGCTCTTTTTGACCGCCACTCCCCACAGGGGAGACCCGGAGAACTTCCAACTCCTTTTGGACCTGCTAAGGGAAGGCTTTTTTGCCACTACAGAGATGATAGAGGAATCTATAAAAAGCGGAGACAATCCGTTGTTTATAAGAAGGCTAAAGGAGGACCTAAGGGATTTTGAAGGCAAGCCACTATTTACCAAAAGGGAAGTGAAGACCATATCCTTTAACCTTTCGGACCCAGAAGTGGAGCTTTACAACCAGCTATCAGATTACATAAGCAAGCAGTATGGCAGGGCGGAGCAGGAGAATAACAAAAGAAATGTTGCCTTTGCCTTGGTGATCCTCCAGAGGAGGTTTGCTTCAAGCCTCTATGCACTCCTGAAGTCCTTGGAAAGAAGGAAGGAAAGGTTGGAGGAGTTTTTGAGGGCAGGCTCTGTGGAAAAAGGGGAAGCCTTTTTGGAATTGGAGGAGTTGGAGGAGGTTGAAGATTCTACAGAAGATGAAACCCTTGAGAAGGAAAGGGAGTGGGAAAGTGTAAGCTTGGCTAAGAACATAGAGGAACTAAGACAGGAGATAGAAACCATCAAAACCTTAATCAAAAAAACAAAGGAAATTATGGAAAGGGAAGGAGAGAAAAAGCTTAGGGAACTAAAGAGAGCCTTGGAGGAGGGTTTAAAAACCATAGAGGAGAAAGGAGGAAACAGAAAGATTTTGATCTTTACCGAATCAAGGGACACCTTGGAGTATTTGGAGAGAAAGGTAAGGGATTGGGGCTACTCGGTATGCACCATACACGGCGGAATGCCCTTGGAAGAGAGAATAAAGGCGGAGAAGGACTTCAGAGATTGGGCGGATGTTATGATTGCCACCGACGCGGCGGGAGAGGGCATAAATCTCCAGTTTTGCCACATTATGATCAACTACGACATCCCTTGGAACCCCAACAAGTTAGAGCAGAGAATGGGAAGGATCCACCGATACGGACAGCAGAGGGATGTGCATGTTTTTAACTTGGTGGCAAGCAACACAAGGGAAGGAAAGGTCTTAGAAAAACTCTTCAGAAAGCTGAAGGAGATAGAAAGGGACCTTGGGAACAAAGTTTTTGATGTTATAGGTGAGATTTTCCCTGACAAAAACCTTTATCAGCTTATAGTTTTCGCAGTGATGCAAACAAAAAGCTTGGAAGAAATAGAAAGGGAATTGGAAGTTAAGTTAGATAAGGAATACCTTGAAAGACTAAGGAGAGATGTCCTTGAGGAAGCTTTGGCAACGAGAAACATTGATTACACAAGACTTGCAGAAAACTATGAAAGGGCAAAAGAAAACAGGCTTGTGCCAGAGTATGTGGAGGAGTGGTTCAAAAGGGCTCTTGAAAAGCTCGGCGGAAGGGTGAGGGAAAGAAAGGATGGATTTTTGAGCATAGAGGAGGTCCCCTACGAGTTAAGGGAAAGAGCAAAGCAGAACAGACAGGTTGTAAAGAGGGAATATCCAAAGGCGACCTTTGACAAAGAAAAGGCTTTCAAAAATCCAGAGGTAGAGTTCATCTCCTTTGGGCATCCCCTTTTGGAAAACCTTATAGACCTTATACTTGAAAGGTTCAAAGAAAGGCTTTTGAATGGTGCGGTCTTTGAAGACCCCTCCGGAAAACTTGAGGGATTTTTGTGGCTCTTTGAGGGAGAGGTCAGAGACGGAACGGGCAAGACCGCAGGAAAAAAACTCTTTTGCATTTACGACAACGGAAAGGAGCTATCACCTATAAACCTTAACATCCTTTGGGATTTGGTGCCAGTGGATGAAGGGGCACAAGTGCCCACCTACAACATTGACGAGGGAAGTAAAAAGGCAGAAGGGCTATTTTACCAACTAATCAACCAATACAAGGAAGAAATACTAAAGGAAAGGGAAAGGCAGGCAAGGATAAAGCAAAAATACGGAGTGAAGTCTTTGGAAATGTTCATATATGACTTAGGCTTGGAAATTAACGAGCTTGAGGAGAGAAAAGAAAGGGGAGAGAAAAACCTTGAAGGTGCCATTGCCCGGTTGGAAGAAAGAAGAGAAAGCTACGAGCGAGCTTTGGAGGAGCTAAAGAACCAAATCCATAAAGAAAAGAAGCTTACCCCCGGTGCTTCAAATCTTCTGGGTATCTTTTATGTGCGTCCTAAGTATAAAAAAGGCTTGGCGGATGAGGAGGTAGAGAGGATAGGAATGGAGTTTGCTATGGCTTATGAGAGGTCCCAGGGAAGGGAGCCAAAGGATGTTTCAAAGGAAAACCTTGGCTACGATATAAGGTCAGAGGGCAAAGGAGAAGTCCGATACATAGAGGTTAAGGCAAGAAGCGATGAGTCCTATGTGGAGCTAACAATGAACGAATACCTAAAGGCAAGGCAACTTAAGGAAAAGTATTGGCTGTATGTTTTGTGCAACGCCCAAACAAGCCCAACCCTTTACACAATAAACAACCCAGCAGAAAGGCTTAAAATGGATAAAAGGGTGGTGGATGTTAGGTATGTAGTGCCACCGGAGGAATGGAAGGAAAAGGGAGAAAGGCATGAAGAGGTTCATTGAAGAATTGCTTCCAATAAAGGAAATCAGCGAAGAGTCCGCAAGGGAAAAAAACATAAGACACGGGCATATATCCACACTGCATATATGGTGGGCAAGAAGACCTTTGATAGCCTCAAGGGCAACCACCTACTCCGCTTTGGTGTCTGCGGAAAACATAGAGGAAAAAAAGAAATTCCTTTTGAAGATTGCCAAGTGGGAAAATTCCCTCAACCAAGAGCTTATAAAAAAAGCAAGGGAGGAAATAAAAAAGGAAAACGGTGGAAAGGTTTTGAGGGTTTTGGACCCCTTCTCGGGCGGTGGCTCAATCCCTTTGGAGTGCCTACGGCTTGGTTTAGAAACCCATGCCATTGATTACAACCCGGTGGCGGTCTTGATACTAAAATGCATCCTTGAATATCCCCAAAAGTATGGAAGACCTCAAAAGGTGGTGGAACAAAACGGGTTTTACAAGCAAGAAAAACAAGAGAGCCCTCTTATAAAGGATGTCCAAAGGTGGGGAGAGTGGGTATTGGAAGAGGCAAAAAAAGAGATAGGAAGGTTTTATCCAAAGGACGAGGATGGCTCCATACCCGTAGGATACCTATGGGCAAGGACTGTCCCTTGCCAAAACCCCCTGTGCGGTGCGGAAATTCCACTAATCCGTCAGTTTTGGCTTGCCAAAAAGGAAAAGAAAAAGATTTCTCTTTATCCTTTTGTGTATAACAAACGGGTGGAGTTTGCCATAGTGGAAAAGAACCGCAACCAGTGGAAAGTTTTGGAGAGCTCGGTGGAAGGCTTTGAGCCAAAAGTCTCCGAAAACTTTGACCCAGAAAAGGGAACAACCGCAAGGGTAAAGGCAGTTTGCCTTGTCTGTGGAAGCACAATAGAGGATGACGATGTCCGAAGGCTATTCAGAGAAGGAAAGGCAAGCCAAAGGATGACCGCAGTAGTTTTGAGCTCCCAAAAAGGCGAGGGCAAAAGCTACAGATTGGCAACAGAAAAAGACTTGGAGTTTTACAGATTAGCGGAAGAGTATTTAGAAGAAAAAAGAAAAAAACTTTGGGAGGAATGGGGAATAGACCCTGTGCCGGATGAGGATTTGCCTCCTGAGAATACTCTTGGCTTTAGGGTTCAAAGGTATGGAATGCTAAAATGGGGCGACCTTTTCAACTCCCGCCAAAAGCTGGCTTTAATTACCTTTACCGAAAAGGTCCGGCTTGCTTATAAAAAGATGTTAGAAGAGGGATGCGACAGAGATTACGCTAAGGCGGTGGTGAGTTATTTGGGGTTGGGGGTGAATAGATTGGCTGATAAAAATTCTACATTATGTAGATTTATCCCACAAACAGAGGCTATAGGCTTCACTTATGGAAGACAAGCATTACCAATGCTTTGGGATTACATAGAAATGAATCCAATTACTCACCCTAGTGGTTGGGCGTTCATTATGGAAGAAACATTAGAAAATCTCTCCCACCTCATCCAAATCCCACCGGTGGAAGCGGAGGAGTGATTAAATATCTACTTTATCAATCCCAAAACCTTCAACAAAAACTCAAGGGCATTTTGATTAACAAGTATCAGCGTGAAAAAGAGAATGATAAACATTATGGTAAATTTGCGGTCAAGCTTTAGGATTTCTCTTTCAATCTTAGCTTCAAGTCTCGCCTCCATAGCTTGCATTTCAGCTCGCAACGCTTGTAAATCCGCCTTGCTTGCCAGTTCCTTTGTAAGCTCATCCCTTAGTTCAAGCTTTTTCTGGATGGCCAGTTCCTCTGCCCTTTTTTCCATAACCTCAAGCCCTAACTCTATTGCATGTGCTACCTTTCTTGCGGTTTCCTTCCCGAGCTTGTCCTCAAGCAGTTGCAAAAGTTCAAGGTCTATCGCCCTTGCCATAGCTTTAAAAATATATCACTTTATCAATCCCAAAACCTTCAACAAAAACTCAAGGGCATTTTGATTGACGAGTATTACAGCAAAAAGCAAAATGATAAACATTATGGTAAATTTGCGGTCAAGCTTTAGGATTTCATTCTCAATCTTTGCAGAAAGCTCTGTCCTGACTTTATCAATCTTTGCCTCCAGCCTTTCCTCCATAGCTTGCATTTCTGTCCTAACTGCCTGTATTTCCGTCTTTAAGACTTGGATGTCCGCCTTGCTTGCCAATTCCTTTGTAAGCTCATCCCTTAGTTCAAGCTTTTTCTGGATGGCAAGTTCCTCTGCCCTTTTTTCCATAACCTCAAGCCCTAACTCTATTGCCTGTGCTACTTTCCTTGCGGTCTCTTTCCCGAGCTTGTCCTCAAGCAGTTGCAAAAGTTCAAGGTCTATTGCCCTTGGCATAGTTTCCTTAATTTGACGCAAAATTTTTTATCTGTCAAGTCTGACTGGAAGAAGGCTATATAATTTTTAACACTGTGGAGTGGAAGACAAAAATGAAAAAAATCTTAGTTCCCACTGTTCTTCAATCGTCCGCCACCGAGCTTCCTTATCCCGACAACTACTTTGATGCCATATTCACAGACCCGCCATACTACGACAATGTGCCCTACTCTTACCTTTCAGATTTTTTTTATGTTTGGCTAAAGCGTAGCTTGGGTGACATATACCCAGAGCTCTTTTCCACTCCTTTAACTCCCAAATCAAAGGAAATAGTAGCCTATTCCCACATAGAAGGTGGCTACGAAGCAGGAAAAAAGTTCTTTGAAGACATGCTCAAAAAAGCCTTTCAAGAAATACACAGGGTTTTAAAACCCAATGGCATTGTGGTAATCGTATATACCCACAAATCTACTACAGGGTGGGAAACACTAATAAACTCCCTTTTGGATTCTGGGTTAGTTATCACTGCCAGTTGGCCCATAGACACCGAGATGAAATCAAGGCTTAGGGCTCAAGATTCTGCCGCTTTGGCAAGCTCCATATACATAGTGTGCCGGAAGCTTGAAAGGGAAGAGTTGGGATGGTTTGAAGAGGTTAAAAAGGAGGTCATAAAAGAGGTAGAAAGGACTGCGGAGGAGGTTTGGAAGGAGGGAATTAGAGGGGCGGATTTTTTTGTGTCTTGCATTGGTCCTGCCCTAAAGGTGTTTGGAAGATACAACAAGGTTATGACATACGAAGGAGAGTTGATAAGGGCGGACAGAATATTGGAGTTGATCAGAGAAACAATAACAGACTATGTAATCAAGCAGATATTCCACAATGGCATAGCCCAGGTGCTAAGTGCCCTTACGAGGTTTTATGTGCTTTGGCGTTGGGCTTATGGCTCCTCGGCGGTTAATTACGACGATGCCAGAAAGTTAGCCCAGGGCTTGGGGATAGAACTTGGTAAGTCAAGGAACTTTATAAGAATAGAAAAGGACAAGGTTAGGCTTTTGGGACCCACCGACAGGAAGATAGAAGAGATAGAAAGCCAGAGGGAAAAGGATATGATAGATGTGATCCATTGGGTTTTACTTCTTTGGAGCAAAAACCAGAGAGAAGAGCTAAAAGAGGTGCTATCTACCACGGGCTACGGAGATAAGGACTACTTTTATAGAACCTGCCAAGCTATCAGCGAGGTTCTACCGCCGGGCAACGACGAAAAGAGATTGCTTGAGGGATTTTTGGCAGAGAGTAAAAGAGTTATGGCAAAATTAAGAATAGAGACCAAACAAAGGGGGTTGTTTGAATGAAGCCCTTTGTGATGTGTGCAAGACCACACAGGGATATAAGGGAAGGAAGGTTTGACCTGAGCGTATATGCCGCAGACCTTTGGAGCGTATTCAACGGAGAGGGACCGGAGGAATACAAAAACCCCCAAGACTTTTGGAATAGAACCTACATCACAAAGGGGCTTAGGGACCTTTTAGACACGGTGACTAAAAGGCTAAAAGGAGAGGGAGGAGACCCGGTAATCCAACTGCAAACGCCCTTTGGTGGAGGAAAAACGCACTCCCTCATAGCCCTATACCACAAGGCAAGGGAAATAAAAGCCAATGTGGTTGTTTTTGTGGGAACGGTCTTTGACCCAAGGGATACAAGGCTTTGGGAAGAGATAGAAAGACAGCTAAGGGGAAAGGTGGAGCTTTTAAAGGGCGATATTTCCCCCGGAAGGGACAAGGTATTAAAGCTCCTCTCTGAACATCAGCCCCTTTTGATTTTGATGGACGAGCTTTTGGAGTATGCGGTTAAGTGTGCGGGGGTGGAGGTGGGGCAGTCTAACCTCGGTGCCCAAACCTTAGCCTTTATGCAGGAGCTAACGGAGGCGGTTTCTTTGCTCCCTCAAACTGCGTTGGTGGTGAGCGTGCCCTCAAGCCAGCTTGAATATTACGACGAGAACGCCGAGAGAATGTCCCAACAGCTCCAAAAGGTGGTGGGGCGGTTGGAAAAGGTGCTAACTCCCATAGGGGACGAAGAGGTTCCCAGCGTGATCATAAGAAGGCTCTTTGAGCACATAGACCAAGCCTGTGCCAGAGAGAACATGGAGGAGTTTTTGGACTATTTGGAAAGAGAAAACCTACTGCCAGAGGATAGGCATACATACAGGGAAAAGTTCCTAAGGAGCTACCCCTTCCAGCCAGAGGTAATAGAGGTTTTGTATCACCGTTGGGGCTCCTTTCCCAGCTTTCAAAGGACAAGGGGCATCCTAAGGCTTCTTGCCCTGGTGGTTTATTCCCTAAAGGATTCTGTGCGTCCCTTTATAAGGCTCTCGGACTTTGACCTTTCCAACAAAGATATAAGGGAGGAGCTACTAAAACATATAGAGAGAAATTATGAAAGCGTCATAGCAGAGGACATCACAGACCAGTCCGCCAGGGCTAAAAAGGTAGACCTGGATCTTGGAGATTCTTACAGACCTTACCGCTTTGGAACGCGGTGTGCAACCGCTATATTTATGTATTCCTTCTCTGCGGGTATAGATAGGGGAGCTAATGTTTCCGAGCTAAAGCTCGCCTGTGCAGAGCCGGGCGTAGAAAGTAGCATAATAGACACCACATTGATGCACTTGGAAGAAAAGCTCTTTTACCTTGCCAACAGTAGGAATCCCTACTATTTTAACTCCACACCCAACTTGAACCGTGTCCTTTTTGCCAAGCTTGAAAACATAGACCCAGTCAGAATTAAGGAAAAGGAAAGGAGTTTGCTAAGAGAAGCCCTCGGAGGCTCCCAATACTTTGATATATACCCCTTCCCAAGTGATACAAAGGACATTCCAGACACAGACAGGCTAAAGCTTATAGTTTTGGAAAACAAGGAGGACGCAAGGGATTACATAGATTACTGCGGGCAAAAGCCAAGGGTATATAAAAATGTCCTCTTTTTCCTCTGTCCCTACGAGCAGGAAAGGGTGGGCTTTCAAAGACAGCTCGCAGAAGGCATGGCTTGGCAAGAGATAGAGCAAGACACAAACTTAACCCTTACCGAACAAGACAAGAGAAAGGTAAAGGAAAAGGTGGAAGACTTTAAAAAGGGGACAAAGGAGCTTCTCAGAAGGCTATACCGCCTCGTGCTCTACGCAGGAAAGGAGAAAGTAGAAGAAATAGACTTGGGAATGCCCGTGCGGGGTATAGAACGCATAGACAAGGAAATTTACGACCGGCTAAGGATCGAAAATGTGATCTATGAGAAGCTAACACCATATTACATAGTTGATCATTTCTTCACAACAAGGGACCACATACCCACAAAGCCCCTCCTTGAGGTCTTTTATAAAACACCCGGAATGCCAAGGCTTAGCTCAAAGGATGTGCTCAAAAACGCAATAAGTGGGAGTGTAGAAAAGAAAGTCTTTGGCTTGGGTGTTCTATCCGAGGATGGTCCGGTCTGCAAGTATTTTGGCACTTTGGCGGAGCCGAGCTTTGATGAGGGAGAAATTTTGATAAAGAAAGAGCTTTGCATAGAGAAAGGGGAAGAAGAGATTGAACCTATACCTTCGGAAAAAGAGAAACCTGAGGTGCAAATAAACCAACCTACGGGTAGTAGTTCCTACGAAAGTCTGTCCCCTCCAAGCCCGGTGGATGCGGAGCACGGTAGCCATTCAATAAAAGAATTCCGTTTGAGGGTAAAGGTTCCCGCCGGGAGGCTTCCGGATGTGGCACGCACCTTGAGGCTCATACCAGAAAAGTTTGAAGAGGTGGAACTGAGGTTGGAGGTGATAGCCCACAGAGGGAACATCACCAAACAGCTTTTGCAAAACACCATAGAAGAGGGATTGAGGCAGGTAGGATGTGATATAGAAGAGTGGAAGCCCGTAGAGGATGCGTAAGCTGATCGTTATTCCGTCAAGGCTTGGCTCTTCAAGGCTAAAAGAAAAGCCACTACAGATCATAAAAGGAAAGCCACTTATAAGGTGGGTGGTGGAGGGTTGTTTGAGGACGGGAGAGGATGTTATCCTTGCGGTGGATAGTGAAAGAATTGCAGAGGCGGTAAGGGACCTACCCGTTAAGGTAGTTTTTACTCCATCGGACATACCCTCCGGGAGCGACCGGGTTGCCCATGTGGTTAAAAACTTGGACGTGGATTTTGTTATAAACTATCAGGGGGACGAGCCCTTTGTCTATAAAGAGGATGTTCAAAGGCTATTTTTAGCCCTTGAAGAGAGCCCCTTAGCAACGCTGGCAGTTAGGGACCCAGACGCCTACGGAGACCCATCCTCCGTGAAGGTGGTTCTGGACAAAGACCAATACGCCCTCTACTTTTCAAGGAGCCCCATTCCTTACCTAAAGCAGGAGGACAGACTTTACCCTCTCAAACATGTGGGCATATATGCCTTCAGAAAGGATGTTTTGATGGATTTTGTGCGCTGGCAACCTTCCCACTTGGAAAGGCTTGAGTCCCTTGAACAGCTCCGCCTCTTGGAGATGGGAATAAAGATCAAGGTCCTCCTCAGCCAAAACTACTATCACGGCGTAGACACGGAGGAGGACCTAAATCTGGTGGAAGAAAAGCTCACTTTTTACCTTTCACATACTGCTCCCAATTCTCTGGGTTGAAGGGAGAAAGCTCCCTTAGTGTCTTTACCGTCTTGGGAAACTCCTCCGCCACATAATCCACATCCTCCTCTGTGTTATCCCTTCCAAAGCTAAAGACCAAGGAGCCGTTGGCAACCTCCTTGGGAACTCCTATGGCAAAGAGCACATGGGACTGCTTTAGTGCCAAAGATACGCACGCGGAACCAGAGGCGGTTTCCACTCCCATTAGGTCTAACCTCAAAAGCATTGCCTCTCCCTCTATGAGATGAACGATCAGGGAAAGGTGATGGGGCAGTCTTTGGGTGGGATGTCCTGTGAATTCTATGTAATCAAGCTTTTCTTCAATGGCTTTTTTGAGCTTGTCTCTGTAGTAAGAGAGCCTTGCCATTCTGTCCTCAAGCTCCTTCATGGCTAACTCTGCTGCTGCACCAAAGCCCACAATGCCCGGCACATTCTCGGTGCCAGCCCGGACGCCCCTCTCTTGGGTGCCACCCTCTATCAGAGGTCTGATCTTTACACCCTTCCTGGTCCATAGGGCACCCACACCCTTGGGTCCATACATGAGATGGGCAGTAAAGGACGCCGCATCCACGCCCCAATCTTGCAGGTCCACCGGATAGTGTCCCAAGGTAGGACAGGCATCCGTATGGAATACTACCTTAGGGTTCTTTTCCTTTGCAGCCTTTACAAGCTCCTTTGTGTTCTGGATGGTGCCGATCTCTCTGTTGGAGTGTCCTATGCTAACTAAAACTGTATCGTTTCTTACTGCTTCCCTCACCTGGTCTGGATGGATGAGCCCATACCTGTCTGGCTTTAGGTATGCTACCTCCCATCCTTCCCTTTCCAAGGTCTTTAGGGGGTGCAGGATGGAGTGATGCTCTATATCGGTGGAGACTATGTGTCTTCCCTTCTTTTCGTATGCCTTGGCTATGCCCTTTATTGCCAAGTTGTTGGCTTCTATACCACCGGAGGTAAAGACGACCTCCTCTGGGGAGTTTGCATTTATAAGCTGGGCGATTTTTTCCCTTGCGTTGTTTATAGCCTTTTTGGCAACTTGCCCAAAGCTGTGCAAAGAGGTGGGATTGCCAAAGTGTTCCCTAAAGTAGGGTAGCATTGCGTCAATAACCTCTTGGGCTACGGGCGTTGTGGCTATATGGTCCAAATAAACAACCCTTTTGCCAAGCTTTTGTATAAACATGTCTTACCTCCTTTCAAGCTCTTGGCTAATGATTTTTGCTATGTTTAAAAAGGCTTTTGCTGACGCAGATTCTGGATAGCTCTCTACCACCGGCACTCCCGTGTCTGAGGTCTCCGAGACCTCCGGCTCTATGGGGACAGAACCTAAAACGTTCAGGTCGTAGGCTTGGGCAAAACCAAGCACCCTTCCCTTTCCAAAAATGTAGTATTTGTTGCCAGTTTCTGGACATACAAAGTATGCCATGTTTTCTATAACTCCAAGCACGGGCACGCCCACCTCCTTGAACATAACCACCGCCTTTTTCACGTCCGCAAGGGCTACATCCTGAGGAGTTGTTACCACAATTGCACCGTCCATCTCCACCGTTTGGGCAAGGGTCAATTGCACATCGCCCGTGCCCGGTGGAAGGTCCAAAACCAAAAAGTCTAAACTGCCCCACTTCACATCAAAGAGAAATTGCGTCAGTGCCTTCATGAGCATAGGACCGCGCCATATTAAGGGTGTATCCTCGGAGGGTAGCAAAAAGCCTATGGACATGACCTTCATTCCGTATTTTTCCGCAGGGATGATCCGCTGGAAGGCATCCACCTCCACCTTTTGGTTTTTTATGCCAAGCATGGTGGGCACGCTGGGTCCGTAAATGTCTGCGTCCAAAAGTCCCACCTTGTAGCCAAGTTTGGAAAAGGCAACCGCCAAATTGACCGCCACGGTGGATTTACCTACGCCACCCTTTCCACTACCCACCACGATGAGATGCTTTATACCGGGCAGTCTTCTCCTCTGAAAGGCTGGGCTTTGCTGTGGAGGGGGAGCCATGTCCGCAAACCTGACCCTCACCTCTCCTATGCCCTCCACACCCTTTAAGGCTTGCATAGCCTTTTCCCTTATCTCCGGCTCTAAGGTTCTATCCGGTAGCATGAATATAACCTCAAGGACATTTCCCACGAGCCTTATATCCTTTACAAGTTCAGAGAGTTTTTTGTTAGCAACTGTCTGATTGGCAAGCGTATCCATTATCTCTTTTACCGCCATTTTTACCTCCACAATCACAATATAATTTATAATCAGAAAAGCTGTTATGAGCTTTCTCAATGAATTTGATTAAGCTAAAAAGATGGTTTTACAGAAAGCTCTACAAAGAAAGCTTTGATGCTTTTAACTGGGAGATAGACCTCAATAAGCCCGTAAAAGAGCATTGCTTTGTTGTCTTTGATACAGAAACCACGGGAACAGACCTCAAGAGGGCTAAGGTCCTCAGCATAGGTGCCTTCCGCCTGCAAGGGCTAACTTTAAAGTTTTCCGACAACCTAAATCTAAAACTCAAGGTCTCTATGGACACCTTAGAGAGCATAAAGGTGCACGGAATAACTCCAGAGGATCTAAAGGAAGGAATTTCTCCTAAGGAAGCCTGCGATAGGTTCCTTGAGTTTTCCAAGGGTTGCCTTTTGGTAGGCTACTTTGTAGATATAGACATCGCGGTTATGAGAAACCTAATAAAAGATGCCTGCAACGGTGCCTTCTATCCTTACCACTTGGATGTGATAGACCTGCTCTCCGAGAAGGATCAAATACCCACCCTGGAGGAGCTTACCAAGAGGCTAAATTTACCCACGTCCAACCTTCACGATGCCCTTGAGGATGCATACATGACTTCCCTTATTTTTATGAAGCTAATTAAAAGATTTCAAAACCACAGGGTAAAAGAACTGCGGTTAAAAGTTTAAACAGCGCTTATAATTTTCCTTAGATGTTGGAGCTTAGCCAGTTTAACCAGTTTATGCTTGATTACTTAGACCCAGAGATAAGGCTCGTGGAGGATGTGGGAAGGTATATACTCTCTGCGGGTGGGAAAAGGCTCAGACCTTTGCTTATGATGGAAGTTTGCAGAATGCTGGGGGGAGATGTGGAAAGGGTGGTTCCTTTGGCGGTGGGCATAGAATACATACACATGGCTTCTTTGCTCCATGACGATGTGGTGGATGGTGCACATACTCGGAGGGGAAGACCTTCTGCCAACGCCCTCTTTGGCAATCAGGCGGTAGTTCTTGGGGGAGACTACTTTTACGCAAAAGCCCTTTGGCTTTATGCCAATTACGGCAACCTTCAGGCGGTGGAAATGGTCAGCCGGGCAGTTATGCACATGTCCCAATCTCAGCTTTTGGAGCTTTTAGCCCTCGGAAAGCTCATTTCAGAAGAGGAATACTTCAGAATTATAGACGGAAAGACGGGTGCCCTCTTTGGGGCAAGCATGGGCGTGGGTGCCCTAATGGCGGAGAGCCCTCTTGCGGAAGAGTTTTACCAGATGGGCTTGAAAGTTGGCAGGGCGTTCCAACTTATAGATGATGCTTTAGATTACTCATCTTCGGAGGAACGCCTTGGAAAGCCTGTGGGCAACGACCTGAGGGAGGGCAAATGCACCTATCCCTTACTTTCTGTTCTGGACCACTTGGACCCGCAGTGGGTTTTGGAAAGGTTTGGCAGAGGGAACACACAGGAGCTAAGAGAAAAGGTGATTTTACTGGGTGGCGTGGAAAACACAAAAAAACGGGCAGAGGAGGAGGTTGCACCGGTTTTGGAGTTTGTTGGTAAGTTTGAAAACAGCCAAGCCCTCCTCCAGCTCATTAAAGGCATAGTGAATAGGGATCACTGAACTAATCTTCCGAGAGGATGAGTAAAAGGTGGGGTGAGAGGGTCCCGTTTATGAAGGATTGCTCTCTAACAAAGATCTTCTTTATAACGCCACTGGTGGGTGCTCTTATTTGGCAGTATTCTATGAGCTTTTCTACTCCTTTTAGCTCCGCCTCAAGGGAAAGATAGGTTGCCCTTTCTCTCTCATACCGGTTTTTCCAGTCTTCATACTCGCTCTTTGAGAGGAGCCCCCTGTTGTATAGCTCCTCATACCTCTTAAAATCTCTCTCCGTCTTTTCAAGCTTGAGCCTTTGTGCCTCCAACTGGGCGGTTAGCCTCTCCTTTTCTGCCAAGTAAAGGTCTGGGTTTATCTCCACCAAGGGTTGGTCTTTCTTTACCCTTTGACCCTCCTTTACATAAACCTTCTTTACCGTGCCTTTTACTATGGCATACACATTTACCTCTTGAGAAAAGCCAATGGAAAATACCAAAAAGCTAATTAGGCTTAACAAAACCATGGCGGTCCTCCAAAGCTAAAAAGGGGTCTAAACCTACCAAACCGTACAGCTTGGCAAGAAAGAGCATGATCTCATACTTTACCCTCATTATCTCCATCTCCGCCTCCGTTTTTTCAGCCATAGCATAACCCAAATCAAAGGCAAGCTCCAGCTCATACTCAGACCTCCTTAAGGTAAGGTTCTCCTCCGCATATTTACCCTTTGCCAAGGCATAATCCAGTTTGGAAAGGAGGTAAGAGTATTCGTAATCGGCAGAATTTACTAAAAGCTCCAACTCTTTCAGGCTATCCTCCATCTCCACAAGGACGCCTCTTTTCTGGTTTTCCAGCTCAATAAGATTAAAGGGAGTTGATGGGTCAAAGAGGGGCAAAAGGACCTCTATCCCCGCCCGCCAGCCGGCCTGATTGTATGCCCTTGTCTGAGGCACCCCCGTTCTTATGCTGTTTCCCACCTCACCCCTGAGCTGGACCCTTAAGTCAAAAAGGTTGTTGGCTTCCTTTAACCTCTCCTCATAGAGGGAAAGGTTTATTCTTTTTATAGTCAGCAGTGGGCTGTTTTCTATGCCAACCTTTAAGAGTTTTTCCTTATCAAGGCTTCCCCTCTTTGGCTCAAAGGATAGGCTCTCTAAGCTAATATACTCATCCATTTTAAGTCCCACCAGCTTTTTTATACGGTATAAGGTTTGGTTGTATTGGAACTGCGCCCTTCTGAGCTCCGCCCTCTTGTCCCTATAAACCATCTCCAACCTGGCAACCTCCACATCCGCTGCCAAACCCAACTCCTTTCTCTGGACCGCCCGGTCAAACCTCACATAGGCTATTGCCATCTCTTCCCTTTTGACCTCCGCGAGCTTTTCCCAAAGGCTTGCTTGGGCAAAAAGCTCCAGGAGCTTTATCTTAAGATCCCTTTCCAACTGCCTTTTAACCTCCCTTTGGGCTTGTGCCCTCAGCTTGGCAGACTTTATCCTTGGCAGGGTCTTTCTGTATTCATACAGAACGCTAACAAAGCTCACGCCAAAGGGCTTTTCCCATTCCTCACTTTTGGAGTTGTATATTAGCCCCGCACCCAAAACTGCCCTCGGCAGAAAAAAGAGCTTGGATTCAGTTTCCTTGGCGTCCAAGCTATCCAGTTCAAGGGTCGCCCTCTTTATCTCCGGGTTGTTTTTAAGAGCCAGCTCGTAAGCCTTGTTTATGTCAAGCTTTATGGCTTCCTGCGTCCAGCATAGGGAGACAAAAAGCAAAAGGAGAAGAAAGCTCATTTTTTATTTTCTCTGAGAAAATTCACAAGGTTAACCCTCTTGTAATGCTCTTCCACCACCCACCTACCTATTAGCAAAAACTCCCTTGGTTCTATATAACCGGGCACCTTGGCTATCACATTGCCGTTTTTGTCTAAAAACATAAACACTGGTGTTAGTCTTACGCCATGCTTTAGGGCAAACTGCCTTTCTGTGGTCTTCTTGCCATCAAAATCCACCACCTCCAAATTGCCCTTTATGTCAATTTCCACCATGTTGAAGTGCTTTGTGTAATAGCTCTGAACTTGACTGTCCTGAAAGGTCACCCTTCTCATCTTATCACAGAAGGGACAAGCTTCCTGATGGAACATTATGAAGAGATATTTTCCCGCCTTTGTGGATTCTTCTAAGTCTTCCTTTAAATTCAAAAAGGAAGGTTTGAGAAAGGGTATGGGTGCACTAAAGGCTAATCCAAAGAGGAGTAGCAAAAACAAGATCGTAAAACCTTTTCTTTTCATGTTTTTAAATTATAAAGAGTTTGGGCAAAAGGATGTTAGTTTGTGTTCCCTTATTTCAAAGTCTCTCCAAAGGTAACGGTGAATATAAACTCCTCGTAGTCTTTGTCCCCAAGGGCGGACTTTAGCACCTCCATGCCGGCGGGTATGCCACCCACAGCCTCCGCGGACCTTATCTTGGCATAAAGTGGTTCTATAACATTCTTCAGAAGCTCTCTGTTCATAACCGGCCTTCTGTCTGATTGATAGCCAATGATGTTCCCAGAGCTGTCAAAGGTGGGCGTCACATGGGCAAAAACCCAATAATAACTGCCATCCTTTGCCATGTTTTTCACATAACCCCAAAACTCCTTTCCGCTCTTTATGGTGTCCCATAGCAGTTTAAAGGCGGTTCTTGGTATGTCCGGATGCCGGATGATGTTATGGGGCTTTCCTATGAGCTCTTCTTCTGTGTAGCCCGAAACTTCAATGAACACCTCGTTGGCGTAGGTTATTACACCCCTTGGGTCCGTTTTGCTTACTATAAACTTGTCCTCTGGCACCAACCTTTCCACATCCTTTGGAGTGGGTCTTTCCATGGTTAATCCCTCCTAATGGTTTTAATACTATTAAATCATAAATTTAGAATTTTAAAACTATAACACAACTTTAATCCACAACTGCCCTATCCTTCCCACTCTTCTTTGCTATGTAGCATCTGTCGTCTGCAATCTTTAAGAGCTCTTCCAAATCCTCCCCATCCTCCGGATAGCTGGCAATTCCCCAGCTGGCGGTTAGTAGCACATATCCTAACCAACCACCATGCCTTCCATCTTTAGGGCGTCCCTCAGCCTATGCACGATGTCTTTGCAAACCTCCTTTGGAGTCTCCGGAAGCACAAGCAAGAACTCCTCACCGCCCCAACGCACCGCAATGTCTGCAGACCTGAGATGTTTTAATAGGATGTTGGCAAAGGTTTTAAGGCACATGTCTCCAATCGCATGCCCGCAAGTATCGTTGATCTTCTTAAAGTTATCCAGGTCCGCCATCACAAGGGAGAGGTGCTTTTTGTATCTCTTTGCCTTCTCAAGCTCTTTGGTGAGAAATTCCATGGCAAAGCGCCTGTTGTATAAGCCTGTTAGCGGGTCCTTTATGGAGAGCTCCCTGTTGATCTCTATTAGTCTAAGGTTAGAAACAAAGGGAGAGAAGGTATGGATAAGGTCCTGTATGTAGCTAACCCTATCTGGGCTGAAGAAATTCTCTTCGTAGGAAATTAGGGAAAGTATGGCTATGGTTCTTCCGGAGGATACCACCGAGATGCACATGTAAGAGCCAAACTCTGACCTAAAGAAGGGGCAGGGGTAAGAGCTATGATCTTGAACCACAAAGGGTTGGGGTGAGTTAAAGACCTTGCAGTAAAGGGGCTCTCCCTCCAGACATGCTAAATACTCGCCCTTGCCGTAGATCAGTTTGTCCTGCACCCTGTTTAAGGATGGGTTGACTTTATACACAACCACCAAGTCTACACCCACTTGATTTCTTAGGGTGTGTGCCAAAAGGTTGTATGCCTCTCCCTCTGAGGTGCATCTGTTCAGGTTCAAAATAAACTGGTGCATAGTCTCCAGCTTTCGCACTTTGTCTTTGAGTTCCTCCTCAAGCTTTTGCTCGTAGGATATATCCCTTGCCACCACCAGCACATAGTTCTCTCCGTTCAGCAAAAGGTGAGTTGCGGAGATATCCACCGGAAGCGTCTTTCCAAAGGCAGTTTTGTATAACCTCCTTCCCCTTATTACCAACCCCTGTCGGACGATCTTTTGTATGTTTTCAGCCAATACCTCTGGGTCAAGGAGGTTTATGTCAAAGATGGTTTTGGTTTCCAGCTCCGAGTCCGTGTAGCCGAGCTTTGCCTTTACTGAGTTGTTCCACATTTTGAGTTTGCCCGTTTCTGCGGAGTATATGATGAACATCTCATCGGTGGAGTTTATTACCTTTTGTAAAATCTCCAACTGCCTTATTGACCCCTGCTGTTTTTCAAGCTCCTCTGTTATGTCCCTTACTATGAGCTTTATTCTACCCTTTGCCCTTTGGTCTTCAAGGGGTAGGTAGGAGGCGGATAGCTCGTAATACCTTCCATCCTTAAATATTCCCTTACCCTCTATACTCCTAAAGACTTCCACCTTGCCTTCTTTCTTAAGCTTGTAATACACATAAACCCAGTCCCTTTCTGGGAATATTTCATCAAGCCTTCTGTCTATAAAGCTTCCCAGCTTTTCCTTTACCTTTTTGTTTTCCCACACCACCATTTGATAATCGCCATAATCGAGGGCTTCTATTACGCACTCTGGGAAGAGCTCAAGGATTGCTTTGGCATGCCTAAGCTTTTCCTCTATGTGTCTTGTCCAGCCTTCACCCAAAAGTCTTGCAATATCCCTCTGACTTATCACCCCCATCACCCTTTCACCCTCTACCACCACCAAATGCCTTATCTTCTTTTCTTCCATTAGATTGCTTGCGTAGGCGAGTGTATCCTCAGAAGAGACTGTTATGACGGGTTTTGTGGCAGTCCTTTCCAAAGGTTCATCCAAAAGACCCTCCGCGGTTAGCCTGGCTATATCCCTCTCCGTGATTATGCCGTAGAGCTTTTCATCCTTAAGCACGGGCAGGCACCCGATCCTTTCCTCCCACATTAACTTAGCAGACTCACGGGTGGTCATGGTGTGTGGTGCGGTTATTGGAGGGTTTTTCAGGACTATGTCTTTTATTTTTAACTCCTTGACGAGGGCAGATTTATCCATTAGCCTTACTAGATCCTCCATGCTTACCACACCTACGAACTTGCCCTCCTCGGAGACCAAAACCAGCCTTCTTATGCTGTTTTCAAGCATCACCTCAAGCCCATAGTGCAAGGGGCGATCCCACCTAAGGGTAATGAGGTTTTTTGTCATCACCTCCTGAACGGGTGTATCAAGGGAAATATTTTGGGCTATAGCTTTTGAAAGGTCCCTCTCCGTCAGTATGCCCACGGGAACCTCTCCCTCCAAAATTATCACAAAGCCCCTACCAGAGCTCCATATTACTTCGGAGGCGGTCCTCAGGTCCGCGGAGCTAAGGACAGTGGGCGTATCCTCCCTTAGGGCAGATTTAAGGATATGGAGCATAATAATATAAATATAAACCAAAATTGCTAACTTATAATAGTGGTGCTTGAGTTCCTAAAAAAAGCCCCTGTGTTTTCTTGTTGATGAGAGGACAAAAGAGATAAAGGAGGAAGCAAGAGAAGTTAAGGAAAGATTGGATAAAGAAAAAGCTTGAAAGCTTGGAAAAGGCAAAGACATCTTCATGTGCCAAAATCCACAAAGATCTTTGAGGGCGTGGCACCCCTCTGCCCAAAGTATTTGCCCCTGTATGGTCTTTCTGCGGGTTGGTCTAACCTCGCCAGCACGATCTGGCATATTCTCATTCCTCTGTAAAGCCTTATGGGCACACTGTTGGCATTGTATAGCTCAAGGGTGATCTGCCCCTCAAAGCCTGCATCTACCCATCCTGCGTTTTCAATGAAGAGCCCCAGCCTTCCCAAAGAGGACCTACCCTCCACAAAGGCAGTAATGTCCTCCGGTAGCCTTATATACTCCAAGGTAGTGGCAAGTAAAAAGGACTTTGGCTCTATGACTATACCCTCTTCGGGGATGCTCCTTCTTTCCACAGGCAATTCCTCCACCCTTACATCTATAAAATCCACCCTGTAGAAGATCACATCCTCTCCGAGAGTGAGGTCTATGGAGGATGCCTGAATGTTTTCCTCCTTGAGTGGCTCTATGCCAAGCCTTCCTTCCTGTATGAGCCTTTTTATGCTTTTGTCGGACAAAATCATCTCTTTCAAGTGGGGGTGGAGGGACTCGAACCCTCACGGGGGTTTTCCCCTGGGGATTTTAAGTCCCCTGCGTCTGCCAGTTCCGCCACACCCCCAGCCCTTAATATTTTAACCACATACTCTGCTACTTCTGGAAGAACTTTTAAATTGGTCCCACTAATCTCTGCGGGCAAACAGTCTATTAGGGCATTTAACAAAAAGACACCCTCAAATTCCTCCAATCTATCAACTCTTATGCGTTCCTCTTGAACCTCTATGCGGGCTTTCAAGAGCCTTAGGGTAGTCCCCTCAAGCCTTCCACATTCCACCGCGGGTGTGTAGAATTTGCTTCCCTTCAAAAAGAGCAAATTGGCGGAGGATGTCTCGCACACTTCTTCCCTCTCGTTGATCACTATGCCATCGTAAAAACCATCCCTAAGGGCATCCTTTTTAACCAGAACATTAAAAAGATAGCTGGTAGTTTTGTGTTTGCACAGGGGATCCTCCGAATGCCTTCTGTAAGGAGAGGGCTTGAGAGAAAGGGGAGCCTTGGGCAGGTTAAGTTTTTTCTTTATTATGAGCTTTTGGTAAGTTTTCGATGAGCCACCGTAGTAGTCATCACCCTCAGAAAGGAGGCAAAATTTGAGGTAAGTAGGCTCCTCTACTGGCAAAAGGCAGTCTTTTATGAATTCCTCATAGCTTGGACATGGAATTCCGAAGAACTCTGCGGAACTTTTTAGCCTCTCATAGTGCAGTTTTAACCTTTCTTCAGTAGAAGGGAGCTTTATGGTCTCAAAGAGCCCTTCTCCGTATAATAAGGTCCTGTTGATCACTCCCACTCCCTCTCTACGTGAGCCCTTTGTAAGCTTTGGGGAATTTCCACCTCAATGCCAAAGAGAAGCTTCATCTGGAGGGCGTTCAGAACAGCCTTTGCCTTTGCAGTGTTGTTAAAGAAGATGTAAGTCTCTCTATCTCCAAGGGCTTTGACCTTTTCCTTTAGCTTTTTCAGTTCCTCCAAAGAGTAAAGGTAATCGTAGGGGTGCTCCGGGTCCCTTCCGTGAAGTCTAAGGTAGTTTATAGAGCCCACACCCACCCATGGACCCACCAAAAACTTACCATCCTTAGGTGCATCACAGTTTGCCAAGGAAAAACCCACATCCTCCAAGAATCGGTAGAAGTCTGCCCTTCTAAAACCCTTATTTCTTACTTCCAAAACCCGCTCAAAGCCTCTAAAATCCTCAGAAAGTTTTTCTATGTAGCTTAGAGCCTCCGCCGAGTATCCAAAACTGTTTGGAAACTGAAAAAGTATAGCTATAAGCCTTTCCTCCTTGACTATGGGCTCTATGGAGTAAAGAAACCTTCTAAGGTCCTCTTGGGAGTAATTTCTTCTGTGGGTGAATACCCTGTGAGCCTTTAGGGCAAACCTTAACTTGCTTGTCCTTTCCAAAAGACCCTTAACCGTCCCCCTGTCGGGAAATCTGTAGAAGGAGGCGTTAAGTTCAAGGACATTGAAAAATTTTTCGTAATAGCCGAGCCACTCCTGTTTTTTTAAACGGGGTGGGTAAAAGGCACCCACCCAATCCCTGTAATAAAAACCGCTACAACCTATATAAACCCTCAAGGGGTAAATTTGGACTTAAATTCCTTCAGGGCTTCGTCAATGCGCTTTTTGAGGTCATCATCCAAAGCCTTCTTTTCCCTAATGTCCTTGAGTATGTCGGGCTTTTGTCTATCCAAGTATGCATACAGTTCCCTTTCAAACTTTCTTACCGCTTCCACAGGTAGGTCGTCCAAATAGCCGTTGGTTCCCGCGTATATGGCTACGATTTGCTTTTCTACGGGTATGGGATTGTAAGGCTCTTGCTTGAGAAGTTCCACAAGCCTTAGACCCCTGTTTATAGTCTGCTGGGTTGCCTTATCAAGCTCAGAGGCAAACTGAACGAAGGCTTCCAGTTCCCTAAACTGAGCCAGATCTAACCTTAGGGTGCCCGCCACCTGCTTCATAGCCTTTATTTGCGCTGCACCACCAACCCGAGACACGGAAAGACCTACGTTTATGGCAGGTCTGATACCCTTGTTAAAAAGGTCTGGTTCCAAGTAGATCTGCCCGTCAGTTATGGAGATCACATTGGTGGGAATGTATGCGGCTACGTCCCCAGCCTTTGTTTCAATTATAGGAAGGGCTGTCAAAGAACCCGCACCAAGCTCGTCGTTGAGCTTGGCAGCCCTTTCTAAGAGCCTTGAGTGAAGGTAAAAAACATCACCCGGGTAAGCTTCCCTTCCGGGAGGTCTTCTCATCAACAAAGATAGCTGTCTGTAAGCTTCCGCGTGCTTGGAAAGGTCGTCGTATATTATCAAAGCGTGCTTTCCATTGTCCCTGAAGTATTCACCTATGGTGCATCCCACGAAGGGTGCCAAGTATTGCAAAGAGGCCGGGTCTGTGGCGGAAGCTACCACCACGCAGGTGTATTCCATAGCACCGCTTCTTTCCAAAAGCTCTATGATCCTTGCGGTGGTGGAGCGCTTCTGTCCTATGGCTACATAAATACAATATACATCCGTATCTTTTTGGTTCAAAATGGTGTCTATGCATATGGTGGTTCTACCCGTGGACCTGTCTCCTATGATCAGCTCCCTCTGACCCCTTCCTATGGGGATCATGGCATCTATTGCCTTTATGCCCGTTTGCAGTGGCTCATGAACAGACTTTCTCTTTACCACACCGGGGGCTATCTTTTCCACTGGGGATCTGTATTCATACTGAATTGGACCTTTGCCATCAAGGGGGTTTCCGAGGGGATCTATAACCCTACCTATGAGCCCCTCTCCCACCGGGGCGTCCAATATCCTTCCGGTTCTTCTTACCAAAGAGCCTTCCCTTATACCGCTTTCGCTACCAAGGATGATCAGACCCACATTATCCTCTTCCAAGTTAAAGGCAAGACCCAATGTTCCCCCTTCAAATTCCACCACCTCGTTTGCCATTACATTGTCCAGTCCATAAGCCCTTGCCACACCGTCGCCCACATAATAAACCACGCCTACCTCTTCCATCTTTATGGACTCTTCCAAGCCCTTTAGCTGTTCCCTCAGCATTTGCAAGGCTTCTTCATAACTGATGGTCGCCATAACAACACCTCCTAAAAGTGCGCTTTTGGTTTAATATTATAACCAACAATTTTAGGAGGGGAAAAATGATTGTAGATGTGGCTAAAAAGGTCATAAGATTAAAAGTCGTCTATTATGGTCCGAGCATGTCTGGCAAGACCACCAACCTTGAAACCTTCTCAGCCCTAAACTGGCTAAAGCTTATGAAGATAGACACAAAGGGTGATAGGACATTGGTCTTTGACTTTTCCACAAAAACGGTGCAGGTGGGCGATATGATCGCAAGCTTTGCCCTTTACACCATACCCGGTCAGGAAATATACAAAGACATAAGGGTTACCGTTCTAAAGGGTGTGGATGGTGTTGTGTTTGTGGCGGATGCTCAGGAACACAGGTTGGGCGAGAACATAGAGTTTTTCAATTTACTCAAGGAGGACCTTCCCAAGGTAGGCAAGAGATACGGAGAGGTGCCCGTGCTTATACAATACAACAAAATGGATGTGCCAAACGCTCTGCCCTTTGAAGTGCTGGAGGAGGAAATAAACAAAGATAGGCTACCATCCGTCTGCGCAATTGCAATAAAGGGAGAGGGAATTGTGGAAACTTTTGACTTGCTGGAAGGGCTCTTACTATCAAAGTTGGAGCGTATGATAGGATGATATCTGGCTACCTGAGTTCTCAACAAGATTTTGTGGATCTGATAAACGGTTTTCTATTTAACAAAGAGGGAGTGCTTGAAATATATCTGGAAGGCAGGTCAATAGAACTTTATATAGAAAACGGTTTTATCAAAGGTTTTTATACTGACACTGAAGGGTTAAGGGCTGAAGAAATAAACAAAGAGTCCCTTTTACTATACAGTCTGTTTAGCATGCTTGACAATCCAAATGCCCTGTTCTCCTTTAAAAACGCCCCAGAAAGGGAATACCACTTTAAGTTGGAAGAGCCCATATCTGCAGAAGAGCTGATCTTACAGCTTCAGCTTGCCCATCAAGAGTTCAAATCACTTCTCAATTTGATCATAACACCCTATGCCACCATTAGAGTGCTAAAGCCTTTTGAAAATATGCAGAATTATGACAGCAGGACCTTTGTCTCTGTTATTCTCACTTCCACCGAGACGTTAATATCGGAAACAAGAAAGCTTCAAGAACTTCTTCGTGCTGGCTTCTTGGATATAGGGCAGTTTTCCACACCAGAGGCAGGCAAAAGGGCTTATGAAGTAGATTATATGGTCAAAGATGTGAATATTAAAAATGTGAATATGTTTTCTATACTTGAGAGCTTAGGGACGAGCAAGTTTACGGGTTTTATAAGTATACGTGGGGCTTCTGATAATTACGAATTGTATTTTAAAAGGGGGAAGGCGGTAGCCCTTTATCCATACAATTTTGACTTTTTTGATTTTATCCTAATCCCTCAGGCAGGTTCCGTTATGGATGTGGTAAGTATGCCTGAGGAAATTCTTAATAAGTTTATTCTAAAGCATTCAAAAAGAAAGCTCATATCCAGCCTTCCGCATAACTTTATAGAATTGGGTAAGGTATTCATAGGAATAGTAAAAGATGGATTTAGTGGATTGCTTGTGCTTCAAAGATCGGGCGAACGCATGTATTTTGCCTATGAAAGGGGAGGGCTGTTAGCCTCTTTGATAGAAGGGGAGCAGTTAAAAATATATAAGGCAGAGCCTTACAGAGATGATTTCTTGGTGGATCTTATTCCCTATGAGCAGATGGAAAACTTTTTAGAGGTCATACATCTTCTTTTGATAAATGTGGCTTACGGTGTTATCCTTAGACACAACGATCAAATGGTGCAAAGCATACTCTATTATCTGTCCTCCTCTGATTTTTTCAAAATAGCGGAGGGTAGCATATATTTTAGAACTGATCCAAAAGGTAGAAGAGAAGAGATTTTGGGTTTTCTTTCTTTTCTGCTGGATGTAGGATACAAAATACTGGGTAAAAAGAAGTTGGAGGAAGAATTAGAAAGTGCCCTCCACCCATACAAAGAGGTCTTTAAAGTTTTGGACATAGAGGAATACGCAGGATTCTGGAATGAGAGTGCTGTTAGTTGAAGATGACAAAGAGTTGGGGGATATGATAAAAAAGGCTTTAAGTGTGGAGGGCTATGAGGTAGATTGGGTGCAGGATGGTTTTTTGGCTTTGAAAAATCTCTCAGAAAAGGACTACGACCTTGTGCTTCTTGACCTGATGCTACCGAGGTTTGATGGCATAAAAATATGCAAAAAGGTAAGAGAAAGCAAGGACATACCCATTTTGGTAATCACCGCCCGAGGGCAGATAGAAGATAAGGTAGAAGTCCTCCAAGCGGGAGCGGACGATTACATCACAAAGCCCTTCTCCTTTAAAGAATTGCTTGCAAGGATCCAAGCGGTTATGAGAAGATACAAAAGGGCAGAGGATATAGTAAGGGTGGGAGATCTTGTTGTAAATTTAGCGTCCCACGAAGTCATATACAAAGGTAAGAAAATAAACCTAACCAGAAGGGAGTTTGAACTGCTGAAGCTACTTTCCCAAAGGGCAGGAAGTGTGGTTAGCAGGGAAGAGATATACAAGAAGGTCTGGGGATATTCTCACGAAGAAGGCTCAAACATAGTGGATGTGTATATAAAGAACCTTAGAAGTAAGCTTGGAGACAAACCGGCAAAGTTGATACAAACCGTAAGAGGATACGGCTATAAGCTAAGCGCAGAGGATGTCTCTTAACAAAAAGCTCTCACTATTTTTCGTATCCCTCTATCTTTTAAGCATAGCCCTTTTTACACTGGTTTCCCTCGTAGCCATCAGGCATGTGCTTACAGGCTACGCCTATGGATACATGGAAAGATACGCGAACCCCATTGTGGAGTTTTACTTAGAGGCTTACAAAGACATTGACAAAAGAATAGGCTCTTTAGCGGAGGATTTAGCCAGCGAAGATATAGGCGCTTTAGTGGTAGATAGTAAAGGAAAGCTCATAAGCTTTGTGCCACCCTTTAGAGAGGAGATGGTAAATTTACCAAAGTTGGAGGTCTTCCTAAAGGAAAAGAGAGGGGTCTATGAAAACTACGCCTTTTTAACAAAAAAAGTAGGAGAAGAATACACGGTTATTCTACTTTTTAGGCTCAAGTCCATACAGAGGGTGCAGGACGAACTTATAAGGTTTGTAGTGCTTACTGCGTCCATAGTGTCAATCTTCATCCTAATTTTGATCCCGCCCATTATAAAGAGGTTTCTTGAACCTTTGGGCTATCTTACTTCTATATCCCAAAGAATCTCTAAGGAGGGTCCTTTGGGAGTGGAGGTGGCGGAAGCAAAGACAAAGGATGAGCTTGGACAGTTGCAAAAGGCTTACAAGGATATGGTAGATAGATTAAAGGAGGTCATAACCTGGCAGGTAAATTTTATGAGGGATATAACCCATGCCCTAAACACACCTTTAACATACATAAAAGGACAGATTGAGCTCATAAGCGAGGGCTTTTACAAGGGAGAGGAATTGAAGGCGGTGCTACAAAAACTTCTCCAACAAACCAACAGGATGGAGATGCTTATAAAAAAGCTAATGCTTTTGATGAGGCTCCAATCTGAGGTGCCCTTAAGTCATAGAACTTTTTACATAAATCAATTATTTGCAGAGCTTGAGGAAGAATATGAGTTTGTAAAGGAAAGCCACGCCTTTAGGGTAGAATACCTCTCGGAGGACATCCCTTGGGAAGGTGATTACGATTATCTAAAGCTTGCCTTGGCAAACCTCTTGGAAAACGCATATAAATACACACCAAAGGGTGGGTTCATAAGACTTTACTACAAAGACGATTGCATTGTAGTGGAAGACAGCGGTGTTGGTATTGAGGATAAAGAGAGGGTTTTTGACGCTTTTTATCGGGAGAACAAAGAAAGAGAGGGTTTTGGGCTTGGTTTGGCAATAGTCAAGGCAATAGCCCAAAAGCAAGGGCTAAGCATCCACTTGGAAAGTGAAAAGGGAAAAGGGAGCAGGTTTTATCTCTGCAAAAGGCTCAATCCTTAAACAGAAGAATTCTCTCCTTGGGTCTTTGAAGTTGCATTTTTTCCCTGGCGATCTTTTCCAGTTGAAAGTCCAGGTCCTTTTCCGCCAGCTCTAACTCTTCCTCTAACTTCATGTTTTCACTCTTTAGGGCTTTTAGCTTTTTGTCCAGTTCCCCCATGTTATTCCTCATTTTTTTTATTTCCGTAAGGTTGTATCTTCCAAAGAGCAGATTGTATCCCGTAAAAAACAGCATGAGCAGAAAGAAGAGCAGGGCTAATCTATCTGCCCGCGAACCTCCAGAATTCCTCTTTACCCCCAAACCTTCCCGCATAGCCAAGGTCCTCCTCTATACGCAAGAGTTCATTGTACTTTGCAACCCTATCTGTCCTTGAGGCAGAACCCGTCTTTATCTGCCCCGCATTGACCGCCACCGCCAAATGGGCTATAAAGGTGTCTTCTGTCTCTCCGGAGCGGTGGGAAATTATCGTATTGTAGCCGTGCTCTTTGGCAAAGGCTATGGTTTCCATAGTCTCTGAAAGGGTGCCTATCTGGTTTAGCTTTATGAGTATGGCGTTGGCAACGCCCCTTTCAAAGCCTTCCCGCAGGGTGTTTATGTTGGTGGTAAATAGATCATCTCCCACCAATTGTACCTTAGAGCCAAGTGCTTGAGTGATCAGCTTCCAACCCTCCCAGTCGTTCTCTGCCATTGGATCCTCCAAGGATACTATCGGAAATTTTTCAATTAGCTTAAGGTAAAACTCCACCAATCCATCTGCCTTTAGCTTTTTGCCCTCTATGTGGTAAAGGTCATCCTCGTAGTAAAATTCAGAGGACGCACAGTCTAAAGCCAAAAGCACATCCTCCCCCGGCTTGTATCCGGCGGACTCTATTGCCCTCATCAAAAACTCCAAGGCTTTTTCCGTGTTCTCCAGATTGGGGGCAAAGCCTCCCTCATCCCCCACATTGGTGGAGTAGCCCTTCTCTTTGAGAAGTTTTTTCAGTGTATGAAAGACCTCCACTCCAGCCCGGAGGGCTTCAGAAAAGCTCCCACCACACACGGGCAAGATCATAAACTCCTGAATGTCCAAAGGATTGTCCGCGTGCACCCCCCCGTTGATCACGTTCATCAAAGGCCCGGGCAGTCTGTTCCCAAAGAGACCTCCCAAGTATCTGTATAAAGGCACTCCAAAATGGTTTGCCATAGCCCTCGCGGTCGCCATGCTAACTCCAAGGATCGCATTGGCTCCCAGCTTGCTTTTGTTGGGTGTTCCGTCTAACTCTATTAAAAGTCTGTCTATTTCCCTCTGATTGTAGGCGGGCAAACCCTTAAGCTCTTTGGCAATTATACCGTTCACATTATCCACCGCCTTTAAAACACCCTTTCCCAAGTATCTTTTGGGGTCGTGGTCCCTGAGCTCCAGAGCTTCCCTCTCTCCGGTGGATGCACCGCTTGGCACTATAGCCTTTCCCACCGCACCAGAGGACAGCCTAACCTCCACCTCTACGGTGGGGTTTCCCCTTGAGTCCAAAACCTCCCTTGCCTTTACTTGCTCTATGGCCGCCATAAGACTATTTTAAACCACATGGAACTGCCACGCCTTTATGCCATAACAGACTCCAAAAGGTATGGAGAGAATTTTGAGGAAACCCTCAGGAGGGTCCTTGACAGGGGCGTTCGAATGATCCAGCTAAGAGAAAAGGAGCTTACCGGGAGGAAGTACTATGAGCTTGCACTCAGGGTGCGAGAGATCACCAAAGAATACTCCGCCCTTTTTTTCATCAACGACCGGGTGGATGTTGCCCTTGCGGTCCATGCAGACGGCGTACATCTGCCAGAAAAGGGCATACCGCCCAAGGTGGCAAAGGAGATAGCACCAAAACTTTTGATAGGATACTCTGCCCACAGCTTGGAATCCGCCCTTTACGCCCAAGAGCAGGGGGCAGACTTTATAACCCTCAGCCCTATCTTTGAAACCTCCTCACACCCGGAGGCTAAACCTCTGGGGCTTCTTTACCTGCAGGATGTTGCAAAAAGGGTAAGCATTCCCATCTATGCCCTGGGTGGAATAACTTGGGATCGGATCAAACTCTGCTACAAAAACGGTGCTTACGGCGTGGCAGGGATAAGCCTCTTTATACCTTCTCAAGAAAGGTGATGTATATGCTCTTTTGGGTTCCGCCAAAATTCACAACCGCCTTAGCCCCATCTACCCTAACCACTACACCCTCTCCAAAAACTCTGTGTCTTACCCTCTCTCCAACCCTCAGATCTATCTTTGGAGTTAGCTCTGGCAGAGTAGTGGCTTTTTTGAAGGCAGACAGATCCAAAAACCTCTTGTCTATGTCTGAGAGAAACCGGCTTGGGGCACTCTCTTTATCCTTCACATAGCTCATGTACAGCAGATCCTTAGCCCTTGTAATAGCCACATAAAAGAGCCTTCTTTCTTCTTCTAATTCCCTTTGGTCCTCTAAACTTTTCTCATGGGGCAAAATGCCCTCCTCAAGCCTTGGGATGAAGACCACCGAAAACTCCAAGCCTTTGCTGGCGTGAATGGTCATTAGCCTTACCCCTTGCCCCTTTTCCTCATTCTCTACCAGCAGACTAACCTCCTGCAGAACATCCTCTAAGCGGTATCCTTCCATTGCCTTTTCTTTTAGGTATCTCAGAATTTCCTTCACATTCTCTTCCCTCTCCACCCAATCCTTTGGGTATCTCTCTTTCAATCCCTCAAAGAAATCTATCTGCCGTAAAAACTCCTCAAAAGCCTGTGCATAGTTTTCCAAAGAGTGGGCAAGATTGGAAAGCTTAGAGAGAAGGTTATAAAGGACCTTTGCCCTTACAGGGGGTAGTTCCTTGAGGGCTAAGGTGGTGGCCTTCAGCCAGTCTCCCGAGTAAAACCTCTCTATGAAGTTTATGGTTCCCTTTCCTACTCCCTCCGCAGAGACCTCCAAAGCCCTAACAAAGCTTGCCCTGTCTGACCTGTTAGCCAGTAGCCTCAAAAAGCTCAGTGCGTCCTTGACCTCCGCCCTCTCAAAGAACCTGACAGCACCAACCACCTTATAGGGAATACCCGCATTAAAGAGCGCCCTTTCGTAGCTATCCATCAGATGGCTAACCCTAAAGAGCACCGCTATCTGGGAGAGGGGATAATGACTGCTTAGATGCTTTATCTCTTCCGCCACCCACCTCGCCTCTTCTTCTGGCTTTGAAAATCTTCTAACCACGGGCTTTTCTTCCCCATCCCGCACCGCTATCAAGAATGGGACCAGCTCCCTCCACTCTGCCAAGGAAGCAGAGAGTACACAGTTGGCAACCTCTATTATGAACTTTTTAGAACGGTAGTTATACTCAAGCTTGACCACCTCTGGGTTGAAGTCTTCCTTGAACCTTAGCATATTGTCCGGTCTTGCATAACGCCACTCATATATGCACTGGTTTGGATCTCCTACCACACATATGTTTTCTCTACTCAACCTTTTAACGATCTCATACTGGATAGTATTGGTGTCCTGAAACTCATCCACCAAGATGTAATCAAAGCGGTCCCTTAGGTCTTTTACCTTACAGAGCCTAAAAAGTTCCCACATAAGGTCAGAAAAGTCAAGCAGGGCATTTTCTCTCAAAAGGTATATATACTCCTCAAAGAGCCCTTCCAAAAGTGGGTCAGAGGGGGGCTTTAGGTCCTCTCTCCTTTTGGATATGTATGCCTTAAAATCTTCAATCCTCTTTGCGTCTATCCCCTTTTTTCTGAAAAGTTCTTTTATAAACCTGTTTTTCTCTTCCTCATCCAAGATGGAAAAATTTTTGGGAAGGTCTATAAAGCTGGCGTATTCTCGGAGGAGGCTCAAAGCTACCGAATGAAAGGTGCCCACCCATTTTAGCCTTATGCCCGATACCTTCTCTATCCTCTCTGCAATTTCTCTTGCCGCTTTGTTAGTAAAGGTAAGGGCAAGAATACGGTCTGGACTAAGGGAAAGCTCTTTTAAAAGATACTCTACCTTGTGGGCAAGGGTTTTGGTTTTCCCAGAGCCTGCACCCGCAATAACCATGATGGGATAACCAAAGTGCCTTACCACTCTCTCTTGGAATGGGTTGAGCTTATCCATTGAGATTATTATCTTAGCAGTTTGAAATAAATTTTAACTTCTAAAAGTTCTTATGATGTAAATCATATTAATGAGAAAAGACTTTCTAATATACTTTATACTATTACACCGCAAAGGAGGACTGAGATGGCACAGCATGAGGTGCACCATCACCTTGGAGAGCACGAATACAGCTTTTGGCCCCTACCGGTAGGCATAGCAACGCTTCTACTGCCGGTAACCTTTATATCCTACTTCGTTTGGCAAAAGCCATTGCTTGCACTGGTCTTAGGTGGTGTATCAGTAGCCCTCTTTATCCTTTCCTTGGCGGGTTGGGCTTACGAGTTCTTTAAGAAGGGTCACGAGGAGGGTTTAGGATTCCCCGCAATGGTCTTCTTCATAGTCTCTGAGGTGGTGATCTTTGGCACCATGTTCGCAGCCTTTTACATGGCAAGGGTTGCCCATGCAGACCAGTGGCCAAACTGGGTGCCAAAGGAAATGAAATTAACAATGCCCGTCATCCTAACGCTCATCCTTTGGACTTCAAGTGCAACCGCTATAGTTGCTGAAAAAGCTACCCACAGTGGAAAAAAAGCCCTTGCAGTCCTATTTTTCCTTATAACCATAGCCTTAGGCTTACTCTTTACAGTTTTGCACATTCTTGAATGGAGCCACCTTTGGCATGGTGGTTTTACCATCAGCTCTAACATGTATGGTACGGGCTTTTATGCCCTAACTGGCATTCACACCTCCCACATATTTGTGGGTATCTTCATGCAAATAGTTGCAATATTGCTACTTTTGACCAACCAAATATCCCATCACAAAGGACAAACCTACATAAGGGCAACAGTCCTTTACTGGCACTTTGTGGATTTAATGTGGCTCTTGGTGGCAAGCAGTGCATACCTTGTGGGTAGCTTGGTATGAGGTTATTGCTTTTGCTCTTGCTACCTATCTTTGTTATGGCTTATAGGCTCTCTAACTATGGAGAGCAAGACGTGTCTGTAGTCAAAATTCAGGAGGAGCTATTTTTAGGGAAGGAGATTCCCGATGCAGAGGTGCTGACCCTCAACGGCACAAAAAGATTGAAAGAATTCATGGACGGGAAACCGACCGCCCTTATATTTGCCTATTACACCTGTGAAACCGCCTGTCCTCTTACAGTTAGTAATGTGTTAAAGGCTTCAAAGTTTGAATTTGCAGACTATAGGTTCGTTGTACTTTCCTTTGATGAGAGGGATAATTTGGAAACCCTAAAGGCTTTTATTGACAAAAACTTCGGAGGAAGGGTTCCAGAAAATTGGCTGGTGGGACTTTTGTCCAAGGAGGACATAAAGAGGCTCACAGAGGCAACGGGCTACAAGTTCTACTATGTGCCAAGAGACAAAATTTTTATTCACACCTCTGCGGTCATCTTTATATCTCCCTCTGGCAAGATCACCAGATACTTATACGGAGCCTTTCCCACAGAAAGGGACATTAGGCTCGCCTTTGCGGACGCCCAAAAGGAAAAACCTACCTTAAGCAACATAATAGACCGTGCCTTGCTTGCTTGCTACAGATACGACCACGCAAGGAGCAAGTATGTAATAGACCCGATGGTAATTTTTGCCCTTTTAGGCGTGTCCTTGGTTATGCTCACCTTTGCTTTGGGTATATATTATAAAACCAGAAAGGAGGTGTTAAGATGAGGCGCACCGGTTTGTTAGCCCTACTGATGGCTGGCTTTTCCTTTGCACAGCCTGTGGCAGAACCAGCCCATTTGTGGGACAACATATATTACATATGGCTGTTCATATCTGTGGTGATCTACCTTGTTGTGTTCATTCCTGGTGCTTACTTTTTGATCAAGTATCGATACAGAAAGGGCGTCAATGAAGAGGCACAGCATGTTAAAGAAAACCCAACCTTAGAGGTCCTATGGACTATAATTCCTGTAATAATAGTTATATACCTTGCCACCCAGAGCTTTGCCTTTTACAAAACCCAAAGGACTGCACCCGCAAACTCCTTTGAGATAAAGGTTACCGCCTTTATGTGGGGTTGGCAGTTCCAATATCCAAACGGAAAGCAGGTTATTGCCTTCTTTAACATGTATGAAGACCCAGAGACGAAGTCCTACCTTCCCTTTGATAAAATCGCGGATACCGCAAAGGCATACATTCCTGCTGGTGTTCCCATAAAGGTTCTTCTTACTTCTCAAGACGTTATACATTCCTTTTATGTGCAACCTGCAAAAGCTACCGAGGACGCGGTGCCCGGAAGAATAACCCACATGTGGTTTAAGATCAACCAGCCCGGAGAGTATTGGGTCTTCTGCAGAGAATATTGTGGAACAAAGCACTCTAAAATGGTGGCTGTGCTAAAGGTTGTTTCCAAAGAAGAGTTTGAAAAGTGGTATGGTCAGCCAATGGATTCCGCTAACAAGGTATCTTTGAATAAAAGCTTTTAAGGAGGTGTGGCCATGGCAGTAGCAGGCGTCCATAAGCCGTGGTTTGGAGCCACTCTAAAGGAGTGGATCTTTACCACAGACCACAAGAAGATCGGCGTAATGTATGGTATGACCAGCATAATATTCTTCCTTATTGCTGGTCTTTCTGCCCTCGGTGTAAGGTTGGAACTATTCCAGCCGGGTCTTCAGTATGTGGATGAAGACCATTACAATCAGCTTCTTACCCTCCACGGAGTTCTCATGCAGTTTTGGTGGGCGGTAGGAGTATGGGGTTCCTTTGGAAACTTCCTTCTTCCTCTGATGATAGGTGCAAGGGATGTTGCCTTTCCGAGGCTCAACGCCCTTAGCTATTGGCTTTTCTTTGCAGCCAGTGTGTTGGCACTCCTTACACTTTTGCCCGGAAGCCAAATAAGGATGATGTGGACGGGTTATCCTCCCTTCTCCCTCAACGATAACGCTGGACCTGTAGCTTTCTATGCCCTTATTGTACACCTTTTGGGCGCAGCATCCTTAGCCTCCGCCATAAACCTGGTGGTTACAAACCTCAGCATGAGGGCTCCCGGAATAACCCTTAAGAAAATGAACCTCTTCTTGCACTCCTTTTTGGCAATGAACGTTATCCAGATCCTTGGTGTTCCTGCCCTTGCGGGTGCAGTGACCATGCTCCTATCGGACAAATACTTCAATACCGCCTTCTTTGACCCCACAAGGGGAGGCGACCCTATTCTATATCAGAACATCTTCTGGTTCTACTCCCACCCCGTTGTGTATGTTATGATCCTTCCTGCCTTTGGTTTGATCTCCGAGATGATCGCCACCTTTTCCAGAAGGGAGATCTTCGGCAGAACCTCCATGATCTTTGCTATATGGGGTATAGCCATCCTTGGCTTTATGGTTTGGATCCACCACATGTTCACCAGTGGTGTGCCAGATTGGATAAGGATCCTATTCTCCTACACCACCGTTCTGATAGGTGTTCCCACAGGTATTAAGATCTTCAACTGGATCGGCACCCTCTATAAAGGTTCCATAAGGTTCACCACACCCATGCTCTACACCCTCTCCGCAATATTCATGTTCTTGATCGGTGGTCTGACTGGAATACCACTGGGACTTCCCGCCTTTGACATAGGTGTGCACGATTCTCACTTCGTGGTGGCACACTTCCACTATGTGCTGGGAATGGCATTAACCCTTGCAGTTATTGGCGGGTTCCACTACTGGTTCCCCAAACTTACGGGCAAAATGTACAGTGAGTTCTGGGGCAAAGTAGGCCTTCTTTTGATCATGATCGGTTCTAACCTCTTTTACTTCCTGCAGTTCATCGTTGGTCTTCAGGGCATGCCCAGAAGATATGCAGACTATCCCGCCATAGAAAGCTGGGTTGTCCTTCACCACTGGCAGACCATAGGGGCTTTCATCCTTGCCATTGGAGTGGGCGTTGCCTTTCTGAACCTCTTCCTTTCCGCAAAATTTGGCAAAAAGGCCTCTGACAATCCTTGGGAGTCCCCCTCTTTGGAATGGCTTATCCCCTCTCCACCACCACCTCACAACTTTGACAAAATCCCCCACATGCCCGAAGACTGGGACCCTTATAACTACGAATGGCTCAAAAAACACAAACAACTTCCACACTAACCTTATTGGGGGCTTTGCCCCCTTTAAAAACCTATGAATAAGGTGGGAAATATGAAGTTCTTTATAGCCTTTGCCCTCCTGGGGATCGTTTTTCTCTCCTTTTTGTTTGGTCTTTGGTTTTACAGCAACCCTCAGGCAAGAAAGGAAAAAATAGATAAGTATAAGGAAAAGATCCTCAAAAAGGAGAGGCGTTTTTGGTATAATAATAAAGAATAAACCGCACCTTTTCCGGTTGGGTTGCCCGTAAGGGTGATGGAAAAGGGTGGCAAAACCCAAGGAGGTATGGTATGAGCGTAGCAACTATGAACGAGCTTTTGGAATCGGGTGTCCATTTTGGACACAGCAGGGGTAGATGGAACCCCAAGATGGCTCCCTTTTTGTATGGAGTAAGGCAAGGGATCCACATAATAGACCTAAACAAGACCCTTGTCTATCTCAGACAAGCCTATCACTTTGTGGCAGACAGCGTAGCCCAGGGGGCGGAGGTGCTCTTTGTGGGTACCAAAAAGCAGGCAAAGGATATAATAAAGGAGGAAGCAGAAAGGTGTGGAGTCCACTATATAAATGAAAGGTGGGTGGGTGGTCTGCTGACCAATTTTGGAATTGTCCGCAAAAGCATCCTTAAGCTGCAAACCCTTGAGAGAATGGAGGCTGAAGGTATCTTTGATGTTCTGCCCAAGAAGGAAGTTAGAGCCCTGCGGAGGAAGATGGAAAGGCTACGTAAGCTATACGGTGGCATAATTAACATGAGAAGGCTCCCAGACATCCTTTGGGTAGTAGATACGGTAAGGGAGGACATAGCAGTCCAGGAGGCAAAGAAGTTGGGTATAACCGTGGTTGCCATAGCGGACTCTAACTGTGACCCTGATGTTATAGATTACCCAATTCCTGGTAACGATGACGCCATAAAGTCTATAAAACTTCTAACCTCAAAGATAGCAGACGCAGTCCTTGAAGGAAAGACAAGAAGGGAATCCCTGGGCGGAGAGGCAGTAGAAGTTGCCAAGAAGAGGGTGATCACCATAGCGGAGGAAGAAAAAGCCCTCTTTGAAAAGGCTATGGAAATGTCTGAGAAGTATGAATACATAGACAAGGGTGCTGAGGAGCTTGAGTGATGCAGGAGGAAGAAAAGCGTTCCGAGGAAACATTGGGGGAGAAGCCTACTGAAGAGAAGGTTTTAGAGCGGTTGGAGGAAGAGGAGAAAAGGCTCAAGGAGTTAGAGGAGAGACTAACCAAGCTTGAAAACATAGCCAGGGTTGCCAACCAAAGGCTTGTGGAGCTTCAGAGGGAGTATGAACTCCTCAAGGAGAGATACAGGAGAGATATAGAGGAATTCAGAAAATACGGGCATGACCGGTTTGCTTTGGATGTTTTGGAGGTCTTGGACAACCTGGAGAGGGCTCTTGAGAGCAAAGCGGAGAGCGCCCAGGCGTTAAGAAGTGGCATTGAGCTGATATACAGACAGTTTTTAAGCGTGTTAGAAAAGCACGGCATAAGGGCTATAGAGATTGAGGGTAAGGAATTTGACCCAAACTTGGCAGAGGCAGTGGATAGAGAGCCCTCCCTTGACTATCCTCCCAACACCGTTCTGAGGAAATTAAGGAAGGGCTATTACCTTCACGATAGGGTCCTGAGACCTGCGAGGGTGGTAGTTTCTTACTCGGAGGAAGAAATAACTTAAAATAAATTCGGAGGTGTTGCTATGGTCCTACATCCCCTCTTTTCCTATCCTGCAATCCTGTTAGCTATTGCGGTGTTTTCTATATACATTTTGGGCTTTCTCCTCGGAAGAGACGACCTTCGTAGGTATGCCTTATATGGACACGCCCTTCTCTCTGTCCTTTTGGTTTTTACGGTGATCTTTGGTTTTAAAGCGGCAAGCAATCCGTTGGTGGTTTCAAAAATGCCCTTTCTGTGGGGCTTCCCTCACAAATGGAACGGTATATTTTTGACTGTGTTTTCCTTCCTGAGCTTTATATACTTCTGGCTCAAGGCTGAAGGCTCCAGAAAAGTGGGTATGCTCTTAGCCCTCTTTGGACTGTTTATTGTTCTCTTTCAGTTTATAACAGGTTGGATGCTAAGGTTGGTTTTCTTCTCCTAACACTTGGAATAGCTTTGATTTTGAGGTCTCTCCAGCTAAAAGCCTTATTTTATCCTTACTAACCCCAAAATACTTTGAAAGTAGCTCTAAGATCCTTGCGTTGAGGCTGTTCAAAAAATCCCTCATCGGGACGCCCCTCCAGCGGATAAAGGAACTAACCCGTTAGAATGCCTCACCCTATCCCACACCCCTTCCACCAACACTGGCTTCAGAGGGGAAAGATCCCTCGGCAAGACCTTTCCAAGAATAGGGAAGAGGAGGGCTACCCTCAGAACTAACCAAGCGGAAGAAGAGGCAATACTTCCTCTTCCCTGCTCAGAATTCCTTCCATTGGCTCCCTCACATCCGCTTGACTCACTCTGAAGGCTTTGTATGAGATTGGTTAATAGCTTTTTTGAATTCTCTACACTCCTTAGTTCGCTTTCTAATGCATTCCTCTTATATTCGTTGGTTTCCTTCCCTAAAAGTTCCGTAAGTTCCTTTTCTCTCTCTTCATACCTCTTTAGGGCGAACTCCAAATATGCTTTGTCTTTCAAAAG
>Ga0308407_1000031_pt1 | contig 145468 bp, 110 predicted proteins | sample HotsprSampleMSe2_FD_203476 | JGI IMG/M metagenome (GOLD analysis project Ga0308407, IMG submission 203476) | Hot spring phototrophic mat microbial communities from Mushroom Spring, Yellowstone National Park, Wyoming, United States - 20060911_MSe2 ...
TTTTTTCAGACGCTTCCGCCGGTCAGGGCGCGCAGGCTTGCTGCGGCCGCCTCGACCGTGCGCTCCACAGCCGCTTCGTCGTGAGCGGTGGAGACGAACCAGGCCTCGAACTGGGAAGGCGGCAGGTAGATCCCCTGCTCCAGCATCAGGCGGTGAAACCGGGCGAAGGCTTTCCGGTCGCACGAGAGCGCATCCTGGAAGTTGCGCACGGGCCTGTCTGAGAAGAAAAGCGTGAGCATGGATCCGGCGCGCTGGACCCGCGCCGGCGCGCCCGCCCGCTCCGCCGCCTCCTGCAGCCCTGACTCCAGCCGGGCGGAAATCTCCTCCAGCCTCCGGTACGCCTCGGGACGGCACAGACCGAGCTGCGCCAGGCCGGCCGCCGTCGCCAGAGGGTTCCCGCTGAGCGTCCCGGCCTGATACACCGGACCCTCCGGCGCGACCAGGCGCATGATGTCCGCGCGGCCGCCGTAAGCGGCAAGGGGAAGCCCGCCTCCCAGCACCTTGCCGAGCGCCGTCAGGTCCGGAAGGACGCCGAAAAGGTCCTGCGCCCCGCCGGGAGCGAGCCGGAATCCCGTCATCACCTCGTCGAAGATCAGCAGCGCCCCCACTTCCCGCGTCTTCTCCCGGAGCGTCTCCAGGAAGCCCGGCTCAGGCGGGACACAGCCCATGTTCCCCGCCACGGGTTCCACGATCACGCAGGCAAGCTCCTCGCCCAGGGCGCCGGCCGCCTGCAGGAACTCGTCCGTCCCGTTGTAGGGCAGACAAACCGTGTCGGCCACCGTGCCCGCGGGCACGCCCGCGCTGTCGGGGGTGCCGAAGGTCGCCGCCCCGGAGCCCGCCCGCGCAAGCAATGCGTCCACGTGGCCGTGGTAGCACCCCTCAAACTTCACCACTTTCGCGCGTCCGGTGAAGCCTCGCGCGAGGCGCAGGGCGCTCATCGTGGCCTCCGTCCCCGAGTTCACCAGACGCACCATCTCCACGGAGGGAACCATCGCGGTGATCCGCCGGGCCAGCTCCACCTCCCGTTCCGTGGGAGCGCCAAAGCTCAGCCCGTCCGCCGCTGCCTGCTGGACGGCGCGCACCACCTCAGGGTGGGCGTGGCCAAATAGCATTGGCCCCCAGGACCCCACGTAGTCGATGTACTCGTTGCCGTCTGCGTCGGTGAGCAGGCACCCCCGGGCCCGGACGATGAAGGGCGGCGTCCCTTCCACCGCCCGGAAGGCCCGCACCGGGCTGTTCACCCCTCCCGGGAGCAGTCTCACGGCCTGATTCATCAGTTCGCGGGATCGTTCGAAGTCCATCGTCCTTTCAATCCTGTCGGATGCCTGCCGGCGCCCGGCCCTGCCGCGCGACAAAACGGGGCCGTCCGCCCTGCGTCCGGCCCCATCATAGCGTGTGTGGCTCCCGGACCTCAACCGGGGCGCCCTATTCCTCGGTCACCAGCACCTTCCGGCACACCTCGTCCAGCGTGGTCACCCCTTCCAGCACTTTCCGGAAGGCGTCCTGGCGCATCGTGCTCATTCCTTCCGAGACGGCCCGGGCGCGGATGACGTCCGCGGACTCCTTCTGCACCGCCATCCTGCGGATCTCGCGAGAGACGGGCAGCACCTCGGACACCAGAGTGCGACCTTTGTAGCCCGTACCGGCGCAGGTCTTGCATCCGCGCCCGCGTGCCAGTCGCAGACCGTCGGTGTCGATGCCGTTGGCCGCCAGCAGGGCGCTTTCGTCCGGCCCCGGCTCGTACAGCTCCCGGCAGGCGGGACAGATGGTCCGCACCAGCCTCTGGGCCACCACCGCGCTGAGCGAGGACGCGATCAGGAACGGCTCCACCCCCATATCCGTCAGGCGGGGGAAAGCGCCCGCGGCGTCGTTGCAGTGAAGTGTGCTGAACACCAGATGGCCCGTCATACTGGCGCGGAAGGCGATATCGGCCGTTTCCTGGTCGCGGATCTCCCCCACGAGGATGACGTCCGGGTCCTGCCGGAGGATGGCGCGAAGCTGGGCGGCGAAGGTCAGTCCGGCCTTCACGTTGACCGCGGACTGGCTGGCCCCCTCCAGCTCGTACTCGATGGGGTCCTCCACCGTGATGATGTTAATCTCTGGATTTCGCACCTCGCTCAGGCAGGAGTAGAGCGTGGTGGTCTTTCCGCTGCCCGTGGGGCCCGTGACCAGGATGATGCCGTAGGGCTTCCGGATCAGCTCCCGGATGGCGGCCAGTCCCTGCTCCGAAAAGCCGAGCTGCTCCAGCTTCAGCGCGTTGACGCTGCGGTCCAGCAGGCGCATCACCACGCGCTCGCCGTGGTGGGTAGGGAGGGTCGAGAGGCGGATGTCCACCGTGCGGCGCGCAACGCGGATGGCGATCCGGCCGTCCTGGGGCAGGCGCTTCTCGGCGATGTCCAGGTCCCCCATGATCTTCAGGCGGGAGATGATGGCCGACTGGATGGGCTTTGGCAGCAGCTTGACGTCCCGCAGCGCTCCGTCCACCCGGAAGCGGACCTGGCAGCCGTTGTGCCGCGGCTCCACGTGGATGTCGCTTGCACCCTGATTCACCGCATCCCGGATGAAGTGGTTCACCGTCCGGACGATGGGCGCCTGCTCGCTCATCCGCCGGGCCTCGGCCAGGTCGCCGTCCTCGTCGTCGGAGGGCTCCGCCACCTCCAGGTCGGTGACGGAGTCCATCGCTTCCTCGAGCACCTCCGCCAGCTCGGCACTCTGACCTCCGCCCCATGTGGCGTCTATCAGCGCCGCGATCGCCCTTTCGCTGGCCACCACGGGCTTGACATTGCGCCGGGTCACGCGCTGGACAAGGTCGATCGCCTCCACATCCAGCGGGTCGAACATCGCGATGACGAGGCAGTCCTCTTTCGCGCTCACCGGTACGAGCTGATACTGCCGGGCGATGGCTTCGGGGACCAGCCGGGCAACCTCGGGATCCACCTGATCGGGCGCAATGTGCACGTGCGGGATGTCCAGCTGGAGCGAACGGGCCTCCACGATGTCTTCGTCCTGGACGAGCCCTTCCTGCACCAGAACATCTCCCAGCCGCTGGCCCGTGCGGTGCTGGCTCTCCAGGGCCTCTTCGACCTCTTTCTCGGAGACAAGCCCTGCTGCCAGCAGGATTCCTCCCAGCCTGTTGCGGTAGAAGACGTCCGAGGCCATTGTTCTACCCCTCCTCCGCTGCCTTCAGACTGCCGTTGACGCCCCAGAGCGGCAGCGTCTCGTCGGCCAGTCCCGCCTGAAGGACCGCGCGGGGAGCATCCCAGATCAGGGAGGTAGGCTCGTCCTGCGCGCTCACCCTCCCCCCGGCGTTCTTCACGATGCGGGCAGCTTCCACGACGTCGTTCGACGCCGGTCCGGCCAGCACCATCAGCCAGATGCTGTCCCCGAACGCTGTCACGGCCGATGCGCAGGACTGGGCGAGCCTCAGAGCCAGCTGGGGAGGTTCGGTCAGTTCCAGCGGTTCGATCCGCACGGGCCCCTCCGGGCCGGTGTCGCTCCAGCGGGCGCCATACTGCGCCGGGACCAGGATGGGCCGCAGGGGGTAGTGGGCCTGCGGCGCCGTGAGCTCCGTGAACGATACCTGGCACTCCACGGCCAGGCGGTCACCGAGGAGGCGGCAGAAGCCTCTCCGTACTGCGGGAAATGCGGCAATGGCGATCTTTGCGTCCCTGCGGAGTCCTGTCAGGACCGCTCCGAGGGCCTGATCGGCTTCCACGCCGCAAGAGAGGATCGCCAGAAAAGCCGGGCGGGGAAGCCCGCTGATGCTACCCGGCGCGGACCGATCGCCGGCGCCGGGCACAAAATCGGCAGACATGCGTTGTGGTATCTCCTTGTCCCTTTCCTTTCCCCTCGTCCGGCGGCCTGGCGGCCGGCGGCCGGAACTTCCTTCCGCAGCGGCCGTATCGTCCGGCCGTCGGATTCGAACTCGATCTCACCCTGCAGGTCCGTGCGGAGGACCGTGGCCCCTGCAGCCTGCAAGCGCTCCACCGTCGCGGGGGACGGATGCCCGTAGCTGTTGTTTCGTCCGGCAATGACCACCGCCCACGCCGGCCGCACCCTTGCCAGAAACGCAGCGCCCGCGGCGTCGGCCGATCCCTGGTGCCCCACTTTGAGCACGTCCGCCCGCAGATCGGCGCTCCGCCCCATCAGAGCGAGCTCTCCTTCTTGCTGCAGGTCTCCTGTCAGCAGGACCCGGACCGTTCCGTGCCGCGCCATCAGCACGACCGAGTTGTTGTTCGCGTCCGACTCCGTGCCGCTCAGATGCCTTCGCGGCGGCCACAGCACCGAGAGCGCCAGATGGCGGCCCACCCGGACCGTCTGCCCGGCCACAGCCCGGCGCCTATCGATGCCGAGCCGCCGGATCGTGCGCAAAGTCACGCTTTGAACGGCAGACTGCGCCGCGTAGCCCGGGTCCAGCACCATCCGCACGGGCAGGCGCTCCGCAAGATACCGGAACCCGCCGATATGGTCCGCGTGCGGATGGGTGAGCACGACGAGGTCCAGCCTGTTGATGCCCCGCCGGCGCAGCGCCCGGAGGATGGCCGGCCCGCTGTCGGTCTCGCCGCAATCCACCAGCACTGCGGCGTCGGCGGTCTGCAGGATGATGGCCTCTGCCTGCCCAAGGTCCAGGAAGGCAGCCCGCAGACGCCCTTCCGGTATCAGCTGCCGGGAACAGCCCGCGCAGGTGAAGAGCGCTATCAGCAGAAGGATTATTGGCCGTTGCCGGGCCAGGCTTGAGCGGCGCCGCCCGGCCGCCGCCATTGTCCGGAGAATGCGCATAAGCCGCCCGATTCTAGCAGGATCCGTGCCGTCTGTGCCAGACGGGAAGCCGTACTGCGCCGGCTTGCGTCAAAATGATGCGGCCGGAGGCGTCCGGGGTGGGGCAAGAAGAGGCGTATGCTGCAGAAAAGGATCATTCCCTGTCTGGATGTGGACAGGGGCCGCGTGGTGAAGGGCGTGAACTTCGTGGATATCCGCGATGCCGGAGATCCGGTGGAGCTGGCCGCCTTCTACGACGCGGAGGGAGCGGACGAGCTGACATTCCTGGACATCACCGCCAGCCACGAGGGGCGGGACACCATTGTGGACGTGGCGGCGAGGACCGCGGAGAAGGTCTTCATCCCGTTCACCGTCGGAGGGGGCATCCGCTCCACGGAGGACTTTCGCCGGATCCTGAAGACCGGCGCCGACAAGGTGAGCGTCAACACCGCCGCGGTGGAGCGCCCCGCCCTGATCAGCGAGGGGGCGGAGATGTTCGGGTCCCAGTGCGTGGTGCTGGCCATCGACGCCCGGCGGCGGCCCGGTGGGGGCTGGGAGGTCTACACGCATGGCGGCCGCCGGCCCACGGGCCTCGACGCCGTGGAGTGGGCCGTCCGCGGGCAGGAGCTGGGGGCGGGCGAGATCCTGCTCACCAGCATGGATGGCGACGGCACACTGGCGGGCTACGACATCGCTCTCACGCGCGCGGTGGCGGATGCGGTCAGCATCCCGCTCATCGCTTCCGGCGGGGCCGGGACCCTGGAGCACATCTACGAGGCCCTGACGGATGGCGGGGCCGAGGCGGCTCTGGTGGCCTCCATCGTCCACTTCCGGACGTTCAGCATCCGGCAGATTAAGGAGTATCTGCACGGGCGCGGTGTCCCGGTGCGGATGGTCTGGTGATGGGACTGCGCCTGACGCGGGGCCTGCGCCGGAAGGAAGGAATCGTCGCGGACGCGGTGCTGGCGAGGCCTGCCGCGCCTCCGTCCGGCGGCAACCTGCTGGATGAGCTCTCGGTCTTCTTTCCCGCCCGTAACGAGGAGGCCAACATCGAGCCGCTGGTGCGGGCGGCCCTGGAGGTGCTGCCCGGCTTCGCGCGCCGTTTCGAGATCATCGTGGTGGACGACGGCAGCACGGACGCGACGGGGAACATCGCCGGTGAGCTTGCGCGCCGGCACGGGGAGGTGCGCTGTGTCTCGCATTCCCGCAACAGGGGATACGGCGGCGCCCTGAAGACCGGCCTGGCCGAGGCACGCTTCGGGTGGGTGTTCTTCACGGATGCCGATAGGCAGTTCGACCTCTCGGAGATCGGTCTTCTCGTGCGGGAGGCTCTCGCGGGGGCGGATGCGGTCATCGGCTACCGCCGCAGACGCCGGGATCCCGTCCACCGCTCCCTGAACGCGGCCCTTTACCGGGGAATGATCCGGCTTCTGTTCGGCCTGAAGGTCCGCGACATCGACTGCGCGTTCAAGCTGATCCGCACCCGCCTCGTCCGGGACCTGCCGCTGAAGAGCGAGGGGGCGCTCATCAGCGCTGAACTGCTGATCCGGCTGCGCAGAAAGGGAGCCCTCATCCGGGAGGTGGGGGTGACGCATTATCCCCGCGTGGCGGGAAAACAGTCCGGGGCCTCGCTGCGGGTGGTCCTGCGGATGTTCCGCGAACTGCTCGGTCTGGCCGGCGAGCTGCGCCGGGAGGCCCGGCTGGAGGCTTCCGTGCCGCATCCGGGCTGCTGACCGCATCGAGCGTGCAGACCACCATCCGGTGGTCCGAGTTCTCCGTCCGCCTCGCGCGCGCCTGTAGCGCCCGGAAGTGCCCGCTGATCCACACCTGGTCGATGCGCAGCACCGGGAATGTGTTCAGGAACGTGTTCCCCCATCCTCTTCCCCCTTCCCGGAAGGCGTCCCGCAGGCGGGGCTGCAGCCGCCGGAACACCCGGTCTCCCTGCGGGACGTTGAAGTCGCCTCCCAGGATGACCGGGACCTCCGGCGGCACGGACGCAAGATGTGCCGCCACCGCCGCCATCTCCGCGTCGCGGGCGCGGCGGTTCCGGGCATGCTCGGCCCAGCAGGCGGGGTTCCAGTAGTCCAGCCGTGTCACAGCCGGTGTCAGTCGCAGGGCGATCAGTTCCACTTCGGGGCCTGCCTCCAGCCGCACGCGCGCCCGTGTGAGGATGCCCTTTGCCCCGGCGGGCTGCCGGGAGTCCAACAGACTGCCCCGGGCCAGAATGGCGTTCCCGAACTCTCCCACCCGCACGATCTTCCGGCCGTAGAGCAGCCGTGACACATCCTGCAGCCCGTGAGGCCCGGGGGATTCCTGATACAGGGCCACGTCCGGATTGGTCAGGAGCGCCTCCGCGGCGGCGTCGTGGTTGGCAACGGCGCAGTTCAGCGACACCACTCTGACCGGCCGGACAGCCTCGGCGGGAGGCCGCAGGCTTCGCAGCAGGCTGCGCGGCTCCTCCGCAAAGGCCAGCAGATAGGCCGTCCACAACGCCAGGAGGGCAAGACGCGCCCGCAGGGGCGCCCGCCGGGCGGCGGCCAGCAGCGAGAGCCCGATGATCCACCACAGCCAGACCGGCAGCACAGTGACGGCCGCCAGCTCGAACGGCCGTGCCGCGAAGGCCGCCGCGCACACTGCCAGCAGCGCCGCAGAAGCGGCATAAGCCATTCCTGACGCAACAACGCGCCCGCGCGCCCTGCCTGCGGAACGGAACCGGTGAGCATCCCGCGAAGATCTCATCTCACTTCCACTACCGCTCCATCGAGCGCCACGAACACCCGCTCCCCCCGGGCGGGATGCACGGGCGCCGAGCCCGTGAACGACCCGAAGGCCGGCAGGAGCGCGCCCTCCGCGCCGAACAGGAAGCAGGGCAGCCGCTCCCTCTGCCGTGCCGGGCCGCGAAGCACGACCGCCGGATGGACGTGCCCGGCGATCCAGTATCCCTCCGCGCCGTCCGCATCCGGCGTATGGCGGAGGCGCAGCGGCCCGAGCGGAAGGGGCTCGTCCACGCACCGGATGTTCCACGCGGCGGGAGGGTCGCCCGCACGCGAATCGTGGTTGCCGCGGACCAGCAGCACCTCCAGCGGCCGGTGGCGTTCCCTCCAGAGGGAGACAGCCTTCAGCGTCCGCGCGGCGCGCCCCTCCCGGGCGTGCAGCAGGTCCCCCAGCACAATGAGCCGCGCCGCGCCTGTCGAATCCAGCAGCCCGGAAAGCCGCTCCAGATCCGCGGTGGTGGTCCCGCCGGGAACCGGAAGGCGGGCGGCGCGGAGCGCCGCCGCCTTCCCCAGATGGGGATCGGCGATGATCAGAGTCTGCTCCCCCGGCCACCAGACTGCCCGCTGCGGCAGCAGGACCAGCTCGTGGCCGCAGATCTCGACGGTGCAGCCGCCCTTCAAGCCGCGCTCCTCCCGCCGCGCCGGCGGTCAAACAGCACCTGCATCCTGCGGATCCGTTCCTCCAGCTTCTCGGACGACAGTCTCTCCCGCAGACGTTCCACCATCAGGGGAAAGCCCAGCGGCGACGGCCGGTCCAGCTCCACCACGGTCACGGTTCCCCGGCCCATCCGCTCCATCGCCCGTTGGAGGCGTCCGAAGTCCAGCTGGCGACTGAGAACCTCCTCCTGCGCCTGACGCAGCAGCAGGTTGCCGGGGTCGTATCGGGCGAAGACGTCGTAGAGCAGCCCGCTTGAGGCCTGGAGCTGCTTCAGCTTCTTCGGGCTGCCCGGGTAGCCCTGAAACACCAGCCCGGCCACCCGCGCGATCTCCCGGAACTGGCGGCGTGCCATCTCCACGCAGTTCAGGCTGGAGGCGATGTCCTCTTCCAGCTGCTCCGCGGAGAGAAGCCCCTCCTCCAGAGCCCGCTCCAGAGACGCATCCGTTCCGGAGAGCATCTCAATTCCGTAGTCGTTCACCGCCAGGGTGAACGTGATGGGCTGGATCCGCGACAGCCGGTAAGCCAGCACCGCCGCCAGCCCTTCGTGCGCCAGGCGTCCCTCGAACGGATACAGAAACAGGTGATGCCCCTCGCGGGATCGAAGCCGCTCGATGAGCAGCTCTCCGGGGGAGGGGATCTTCGAGATCGCCTTCTGAAGCTCCAGCACCGGCCGCGCCGCCTCCATCTCCGGACCGTCGTAGATGCCGTCCCGCGCCTGCCGCAGCCGCTCCCTCACCGCCGAGGCCAACTCCGACGACAGGGGCATCCTTCCCCCCATCCAGCGGGGGATCGCGGTGGCCGTGCCGGACGCGCGCCGCACCAGCGCCTCCCCGTCCCGCACGCTCACCAGCTCCAGCAGACGGCCGGCGAAGACGAAACGGTCGCCCGGGCGCATCCGGGAGAGGAAGGTCTCTTCCACGCTGCCCAGCCTGCCTCCTCCTGCATAGCGGACCGTCAACTCCGCATCGCTGACGATCGTGCCCACCGACATGCGATGCATCCGGGCGACCCGGCGGTCCGTCACCGTGTAGAAGCCGTCGCTCTCTTCCAGACGCCTGTATTCCGGATACTGGCGCAGGGCTTTCCCGCCCCGCGCCACGAACTCCAGCGTCCACTCCCACTCTTCGATCGAAAGGTCACGGTAGGCCCGCGTCGAGCGCACCTCCCGGTACATCTCCCCGGCCCGGAACCCTCCGCCCAGCGCCGCGGTGACGAGATGCTGGGCGAGAACGTCCAGAGGACGCTCCACGGGCCGCCTTGGCTCCACGAGTCCCGCCCGCACGGCGTCGCGGGCGGCCGCCGTCTCCACCAGCTCGAAGGCGTGCGTCGGAACGATGGTGATCCGGCTCGTCCGGGAGGGACCGTGGCCGCTTCTCCCGGCGCGTTGAAGCAGCCGGGCCGCGCCCCTCGGCGACCCGATCTGCAGCACCCGTTCCACCGGCGAGAAGTCCACGCCCAGGTCCAGACTGGAGGTGCACACCACGCACCTCAGCCGGCCTTCCTTGAGACCCCGCTCCACATTTTCGCGTTCCGCCCGGTCCAGCGACCCGTGATGCAGACCGATGCGCTCCGTGAGGTCCGGGCGAGCCTCCACCAGCATCCGGAACCACGTTTCCGCCTGCGCGCGCGTGTTCGTGAAGACGAGGCAGCTCGCTGACCCTTCCACCGCCTGCAGCACCTGGGGCAGCAGACGGGCGCCCAGATGCCCGGCCCAGGGGAAACGCTCCATCTCGGAAGGGATGAGGCAATCCACCTCCACCGCGCGGCGGGCCTCTCCCTGAATGATGCGCGCCTGCGGTCCGCAGGCGAGGGCGTCCAGCGCCTCATCCAGATTGCCGATGGTCGCGGACAGGCCCCACGTCCGCACGCCGGGCGCCAGGGCGCGCAGGCGGGCAAGAGAGAGCTCGGTCAGCGCGCCGCGGCGCGACCCCAGCAGTTCGTGCCATTCATCGAGCACCGCCAGCCTGAGCCCGCTGAACAGCCTGCCGCTCTCCGGGTAGGAAAGCAGAAGCGACAGGCTTTCCGGGGTGGTCACAAGCGCTTGCGGGGCGTCGCGCAGCTGCCGGGCGCGGGCGGAACCGGGAGTGTCGCCCGTTCGCAGCTCCACCCGCCATCCGCAGCCCGTCCCGTCGGCTGCCTCCTGAAGCCCCTGAGCGAGGTCCGACGCGAGCGCCCGCAGAGGCGTCACCCACACCACCCGGAGCGCGCGCCCCGCATCCGCGTCCACGGCCTCGATGAGAGGGCCGCCCCAGACGGCCATCGTCTTGCCCGATCCGGTGGGCGAGTGCAGAAGGCCGCTCTGCCCGGCCAGATAGGCGTCCCAGGCCTCCCGCTGATGCCGGAGCGGCTCCCACCCCTTCGCTCTGAACCAGCTTTCCAGGCGGGCAAGCCCGGTTCTCACCGGCCCCCCTCCGTCCGCTCCAGCAGAGCCAGCACCGTCTGCAGGGTGTCCGCGTCGGATGGACGTTTGTCGCGCCGCCAGCGCGCCATGCGGGGGAACCGCACCGCGACTCCCGACCGGTGGCGGCTGGAGCGCTGGATCCCCTCGAACGCAAGCTCGAACACCAGCTCCGGCCGGACGGCACGCACCGGGCCGAAGCGCTCCACGGTGTTCCTGCGCACGAACGCGTCCACCTCACGTATCTCCTCGTCCGTCAGGCCCGAATAGGCCTTCGCGAACGGCACCAGGCGGTCGCCGTCCCAGACGCCGAAGGTGTAATCGGTGTACAGGCTGGCCCGCTTGCCGTGTCCGCGCTGAGCGTACATCAGCACACAGTCCACGCTGAGGGGTTCCACCTTCCACTTCCACCAGTCGCCGCGGGGCCGGCCCACTCCGTAGGAGGAGTCGAGCCGTTTCAGCATCACCCCTTCGACTCCGCGCTCGCGGCTGGTGGAGCGCAGGCGCTCCAGCTCCTCCCAGTCCCGGAAGGGGATGACGGGCGAAAGCGAGAGCTGTTCGCAGCCGGCGCTCTCGAGCAGCCTCTCCAGCTCCGGCCGTCGCCACCGAAGAGGCTTCGCCCGCACGTCCGTGCCGTCCGCCTCCAGCAGGTCGAACGCGAGAAACACCACCGGAGCGTGCTGAAGCACGGCCCGCGTCAGGCTCTTGCGCCCGACGCGGGTCTGAAGGACGGCGAACGGAAGAACGCGGCCGTCTCTCCAGGGAAGGATCTCGCCGTCCAGAACGCACCCGTCCGGCAGGCGCCTGGCGGCGGCGGTTAGCTCGGGGAATCGGTCGGTCATCAGCTCCTCCCCGCGCGACCAGATGAACGTCTGTCCGTTCCGCCGGACGATCTGCGCCCGGATGCCGTCCCATTTCCACTCCGCCTGCCAGAGGCCCGGCTCTCCCAGATCGGGCGGATGCCCCTCCAGCGGATGCGCCAGAAAGAACGGGTAAGGCTGGCTGAGTGATGACGCGGCGCTCTCCGGCGCGAGAAGCTCGCGGTAGAACCCGGCGGCCGGTTCCCAGTCGCCCATCAGCCGGTGCGCGATGACGCCCGGCGGAAGGCCGCTCAGCTCCGCCAGCGCCCGTATCACCAGCTGCCGCGACACCCCCAGGCGCAGCCCGCCCGTGATCAGCTTGTTCCAGACGAAGCGGCCGTGCGGGCTCAGCTCCCTCCAGCTCCGTGTCAGGATCTCCCGCTTGCCCGCCTCGTCCAGGTCTCTGAGCGGCAGCAGGCGGTCGCGAACCCATTCGTGCAGGGGGGGCAGCTCCCGGCCGCCGCCTCCCGGCGGGAGCGCCAGCGCTACCGTTTCGGCCAGATCGCCCACGGCGTCGTAGCACTCCTCGAACAGCCAGTCCGGGATGCCGGCCTCCTCGGCCGCCAGACGGCGCAGCTCGGCGGATGAGACCGCCTGCCGGAGCTTGCGGCCGGTCAGGAAGTAGACCGCCCAGGCAGCGTCCTCCGGCGGCGCGTCCCGGAAGTACTCCACCAGGGCCGCCTGCTTGCCGGATGTGCGGTTGGTGCGGTCCAGCGCCGCGAACAGCTCCTGGAACCGCTTCACCGGCGGGCCTCCGCCGCTGTCCGCCTGCGCGCTGCCCGGGTCCGGACCGCGATGATGCCGATCGTCAGCGCGGTGAGCGGCAGGACGAATGCCAGCATCACCCGGGCGTAGGGGCCCGCCGCCGAGTGACCGGACGCGTCGAGCGCCAGAAACGTCAGGTAGGCGAAATAGTAGCCAACGAAGACAGCCCCCTCCCACCGGTCGATGCGGTAGCCGGTATAGGAAACCGGGAGGCAGGCCGCCGCACAGGCCAGCATCACCGGGATATCGAACCGGAGGGCCGCCCCCGCGACACTGACGGGCGATGGAGCGATCAGCCCGGCGATCCCGAGGACGCCGAGAAGATTGAATATGTTGCTGCCCACCACGTTGCCGACCGCGATGTCCCGCTCTCCGCGCAATGCGGCCGTCACCGAGGTGGCCGCTTCGGGAAGCGACGTCCCGGCCGCCACAATGGTGAGACCGATGACCAGCTCCGTTGCTCCGAGCTCCCGGGCGATTCCGGAGGCGCCGCTCACCAGCATCCGGGCTCCGAGCGGCAGCAGGACAAGCCCCGCCAGCGTCAAAAGAGAATCGCGCAGGGGACGGGGGGCGTCGGGTCCGGCGGGGTGGTCGGGAGGGCTATCTGCCGCCCGGGCCCTGCGCGCCGTCCACCACAGGTAAGCGGCCAGAGCGGCCGCCAGCAGAGCCCCGTCCGCCCGGCTGATCGAACCGTCCCGGCAGAGCGCTGCGGCCGCGAGGCTGATCAGCACCATGACGGGGGCATCCTCCCGGACGATGCGCCTCTGAACGGCCAGGGGAGACACCAGAGCCGAAAAGCCCAGCACGGCCAGCACGTTGAAGATGTTGCTGCCCACCACGTTTCCGACAGCGATCTCGGCTTCCCCGGTCACCGCCGCGCTCAGGGTCACCGCGATCTCCGGGGCGCTCGTGCCGAACGCGACGACCGTCAGCCCGACGGCCAGAGGGGAGATCCCGGCGGCCCTGGCCAGCCGGGAGGCCCCCCGCACCAGCAGCTCAGCCCCGGCCGCCAGCGCGCCCAGGCCGGCGGCTGTCAGAAGCGCCATCATCCAGGCGTTCAAGCTCCCTTTTCTCCTTCCTCCCGCAAGCCTTCTTCCGCGGTCTCCCCTTCGAACCGGGTCTGCACGGCCCTTGCGTCCAGACCCTGCTCGCGCAGCCACCGGGCCAGCGCTTCGCTGTGCCCGTGCGTCACCCATACCGTCTCCGCCCCGCTCAGGCGAACTGCTTCATTCAGGCCGTCCCAGTCCGCGTGGTCGCTGAGCACGAATCCCCGGTCCACGGCGCGTCTGCGCCGAGCCACCCGGATCTGCATCCAGCCGGACGCCATGGCGGTGGAGGCCTCCCCGAACCGGCGCATCCAGAGACTGCCGCCCGCCGAAGGCGGAGCGATGACCAGCGCTTCCGCAAGCTCCTCGCGCGAGAGGCCGGACACCGGCCGGCAATCGGGCAGAGACACTCCGGCCTCGCGGCACGCCTCGTTCATCCGGGCCACCGCCCCGTGGCAGGCGATGGGCCCGATGCAGGGATCGATGCCCGCCAGCACCCGCTGCGCCTTGCCGAGAGCGTAGGCGAATAGCACGCTCGGACGTCCTTGTTCGCGGTTCGAGCGCCACCATTCGTTGATCTCGGCGAACACTTCCCGCGGCGGCCGCCAGCGGTAGACGGGCAGCCCGAAGGTGGACTCGGTCACAAAATGATGGCAGCGCACCGGTTCGAACGGGGCGCAGGTTTTATCGGGGTGGAGGCGAAAGTCCCCTGCGACGACGGCCACCTGCCCCCCGTGCTCGATCCTGACCTGGGCGGATCCGGGCACGTGCCCGGCGGGGTGCAGGGACAGCCTGACAGCACCAATCGTCACGCGCTCCCCGTAGTCCACGGTCTGGATCCGGGCCTGCCCGCCCAGCCGCGCCCTCAGCAGAGGTTCGGATGCGCGCGAGCACAGGTAGCTCCCCATCCCGGGGCGGGCGTGGTCGGAATGGGCGTGAGTGATGACGGCGCGCTCCACAGGGCCCCAGGGGTCGATGTGAAAACCGCCTTCCGGGCAGTATATGCCCTCCGGCGTCAACTGGATGACGGCATCGCTCATGGCCTCTTCCGACTCGAAAAACGGAGACGGGCATGCGCCCGGTTCCCGGGCTGGAGGGGATGCAAAGAGGTTATTGCAGAGAATTGCGGAGTGTTGTAGTATAATGGAAATCCACCGCGCGGGAGGGAAAGCCTGCGAACCCGCCATCCCGCGCAAGCTTGAACGGAGAATGCCATGCGAAGGAATGCCTGCACGCTGCGGCCGCCGCGCCTGCCTCGCGTCGCGCCGCCCGGATTCACGCTGATCGAGCTTCTGGTGGTCATCGCCATCATCGCCATTCTTGCGGCCATCCTGTTCCCGGTTTTCGCCCGTGCCAGGGAGCGCGCGCGCCAGGCGGCGTGCATCAACAACATGAAGCAGCTGGGCATCGCGTTCCTGATGTACGCGGACGACAACTCCAACCGGATCCCTCCATTCCAGGCATACTTCACCAACCGCACCGGGACGTGGCAGCCGACCCCGAACGGTATCATCGCATACACCAAAGCCCGCGCCATCGACCAGTGTTCCTCTCTGACCCGGGCGGAGAAACAGCAGCCGCCTCCCTGGAGCTACTCCATCAACGCTTACTGCACGTGGGTTGCGGCGAAGGGCTACTATGACAACTCGCTGGTGATGCGCGCCGAGTTCGACGGCATCCCCATCTCTCTGTATCCGAACCCCTCGCGAACCATTCTGCTGGTGGATGAGGCCAAGCACTACGACGATAGCCCCACTCCGCTGAACGATCCGGCGTTCGTGTTCACGGACACCACCACAAACCGCCACGACGGCAAGGCCAACGTCACCTTCCTTGATGGAAGGGTGGGAACGGTGCCGGGCGGACTGGACTGGAATACGGGCAAGTGGCCGGGCACGGACGAGCTGATGTTCCGCGGCCCATCCGTCCTTCCCTGAAACCGGGGCGCAGCCTGTTGTAACTGCGGAAGGCCGGATCGCCGCCGGTGACGAATCAGGAGACCGGAGAAAAGCGGGGAGGCCAGACGATGTTCGTGCACACGGTTCTGTTCTGGTTGAAGGACGGAAGCGGGGAGGATGTCCGGCAGGCCATGGTCCGGGATGCTCTGGGGTCGCTGGGACGGATCGCCGCCGTCCGGCACATCTGGGCGGGCGCTGCGGTGGAGTCTCCCCGCGAGATCGTGGATTCCTCCTTCGATGTCGGGCTATGCGTGGTCTTTGACGGCCGCGACGGGCACGATGCTTACCAGACGGACCCGCTCCATCAGGAGTTTGTCCGGCGATTCAGTCAGCACTGGGAGAGGGTTCGGGTCTACGATTTTCAGTAGCCGCCCGCCCCTGTGCCGGAAGAGGTGGTTCAGGAAATGAGATCAGGCAAGGTCCGTGTCGGGGTTCTCGGGGGGAGTTTCGGAGCGTCCTTTCAGTGGCACCTTCATCCGCACAGCGCCGTGGAGGCTGTCTGCGACGCCATTCCAGAGCGTCTGAAACTCCTGCAGGAGACATACTCGTGCGGAAAAACCTATACAGACTTTGACCAGATGATCCGCGACCCCGATGTGGATGCCGTCGCCATCTGCTCCGGCGCTCCCTGGCACGCCCGCCAGTCCATCGCCGCGCTGAAGGCCGGAAAGCACGTCTGGTGCGCCGTTCCAGCCGCGATGAGCATCGAGGAATGCCAGGAGCTCGTGGAGACCGTCGAGAAGACCGGGCTCACCTACATGATGGGGGAGACCAGCTACTACCGGCAGGGCATGATCAGCGCGCGGCAGTGGTGGAAGGAAGGGCGCTTCGGCGAGATCTTCTACACCGAGGCGGAGTATCACCACGCCGGGCTGGAGCCCCTCTTCGTCAACCCTGACGGGACCCGCTCCTGGCGCTACGCCTTCCCGCCGATGCACTATCCCACCCACTGCACTGCGTTCCTAGTGGGACTGACCGGGGAGCGCCTGATCGAGGTCACCTGCTACGGGTGGGGGGACGACCGCCCCGAGCTGAAGGACAACGACTACGGCAATCCGTTCTGGAACCAGACCGCGCTGTTCCGCACGGACCGGGGGAACGCGTTCCGGGTCTGCATCTTCTGGCAGGGCGCTCACCGCGGGACGGAGCGCGCCCAGTGGTATGGCACGAAGATGAGCTTCTTCCTGGAGCACCCCAACGGACTGGGGCCGGTCATCATCCGCAGCGCCGAAGAGCAGGAGACCGACGATGCCGGGTTTGTCCGCCAGCTGCCGGCGTTCGAGGAGTATGAGCAGGTCGAATGGTGGCGGACGGACATGCTTCCTGAGCCGCTGCGGGTCAACACCTACCACGACGGCTCGCACGCGTTCCTGACGCACGAGTTCGTGGACGCTATCGTCTGCGGGCGCCGCCCGGCCATCGACGTCTATGAGGCCGTGGCATACACCGCTCCGGGGATCATCGCGCATCAGAGCTCGCTCCGGGACGGCGAGAAGCTCCGCATCCCGCAGTTTGACCGTTGATGATCCCGTCGCTCACTCCCGCTGAGTGGGGGCTCGCGCTTCTGTGCGCCGCGCTGGTGGGCTTTTCGAAAACCGGAGTGCCGGGCACCGGCATCCTGGCCGTCCCCCTGATGGCCGCGCTGTTCGGGGGCAGGGAGTCCGTCGGCACGCTTTTGCCGATGCTGATCTTCGCCGACTGCTTCGCGGTGGCGTGGTACCGGCGGCACGCACGATGGGACAGGCTGTGGGTGCTGATACCCTGGGTGCTGGCCGGGATGGCGCTGGGGGCGGGCGCGCTCCGGACCCTCGGCGCGTCGTCCGGCTCCCGCGACCGGCTCGGTGTCCTGATCGGCATCCTTGTGCTCGGGATGCTCGCGCTAAACCTGGCGCGCGGAAGGTGGGGCGAGCGTCTTGTGCCTCACTCGCGGGCCGGTTCGGCGCTCACGGGCGTGGCCGCCGGTTTTGCCACGGCGGTCTCGAACGCCGCCGGGCCAGTGATGAGCCTCTATTTCCTGAGCGCCGGACTGAACAAGTCCGAGTTCATGGGCTCGTTCGCCTGGTACTTCTTCATCTTCAACCTGATCAAGGTGCCCATTTTCGCCGCCTTGACACTGGCGGACCCGCGCCATCCCCTCTTCAGCGCATCCTCGCTCACCTTCAATCTGCTGGTCGCTCCGATGATCGGCGCCGGAGCGGTGGCGGGGCGCTGGCTGCTGCCCAGGATTCCCCAGAAGCTGTTCGACGACGCCGTTCTCGCGCTCGCGGCGGTGGCGGCCCTCCGGCTGATACTGGGTTAGGCGGGCCCGGAAAGCGGCTCAGTCCAGCCGCAGTCCCAGCCCGCTGGCGGTCAGCACCGCTTCCTGATATTCCTCCGGCGAAAGCGGTCTGCTGATCTCCGGGAAGGTCTCGCAGGAGACCCGGTGATCGGGGCGGTATTGCGCCATCACGTTCACGTAGGTGCGGGGGGAGATTTCGGCCGCAAGGAAGCGCAGCACCCGGCGAGTGTCCTCCAGGCATCCCGGCATGACCAGGTGCCGCACCAGCAGCCCGCGCCGGGCGATGCCCCGGTCGTCGCATACCAGATCACCCACCTGCCGGTGCATCTCTCGAACGGCGGACCGGACGACCTCCGGATAGTCGGGAGCGTTCAGATAGCGCGCGGCCCGCTCGCGGTCCAGGAACTTGACGTCCGGCATATAGATGTCCACCACGCCGTCAAGCAGCCGCAGCGCTTCCACCGTGTCGTAGCCGGAGGTGTTGTACACCAGCGGCAGACGCAGGCCCTTCGAGGCGGCCACCTCCACCGATTCCAGAATCTGCGGGAGGACGTGCGTGGGAGTCACCAGATTGATGTTGTGGCATCCCAGAGTCTGCAGATGGAGCATGATCTCCGCCAGCCCCTCCGCGCTGACCGGGCTGCCCGCCCTTCGCTGGCTGATGTCGTGGTTCTGGCAGAACACGCACCCGAGGGAGCATCCGGAGAAGAAGATCGTGCCGCTCCCGCTGGATCCGCTGAGGCAGGACTCCTCGCCGTGGTGGGGGCCGTAGCTGGCGACGACCGCCTCTGCGCCCGTCCCGCACATGCCAGGCTCCCCTGAGAGCCTTGCCGCAAGACATCCGCGCGGGCACAGGCGGCATTCCCGCTGGAGCTCCCGGCCGCGCCGGGCACGCTCCTGGAGCGCTCCGGTGCCGGTCAGGCGGAGGTATGCGGGCCAGCGGTCCTGATCATCCATCGGGGGCTGTCTGGCTTCCAGCATCGGGAAACGCCATCGGGTGCCGTGAGAGCGCCGTGCCGGCGGGAGGCACGCAAAAGGCGCAGCCTCAATCCCCGCCCAGCTTCAGCACGGACAGGAACGCCTCCTGCGGCACCTCCACGGAGCCGATCTGCTTCATCCTCTTTTTTCCCTCCTTCTGTTTCTCCAGCAGCTTGCGCTTGCGCGTGATGTCGCCGCCGTAGCACTTGGCGGTCACGTTCTTGCGGAGGGGCCGGATGCTGCTGGCCGCGATGATCTTCTGCCCGATGGCCGCCTGGACGCGGATCTCGAACAGCTGACGGGGCAGGATGTCGCGCAGCTTGTCCACCAGCATCCGCCCGCGGGCATAGGCGCGGTCCTGATGCGTGATGAACGACAGCGCGTCCACCGGCTGCCCGTTCAGCAGGATGTCCAGCTTCACCACCCTGGACTCCTGGAACCCCGCCATTTCGTAGTCGAAGGAGGCGTATCCCCGTGTCCGGCTTTTCAGCTGGTCGTAGAAGTCCATCAGGATCTCCGCGAGAGGCAGCCTGTAGGTGATGATCACCCGGCTGGCCCCCGAATACTCCATGTGCTCGAAGACCCCGCGGCGGTCCTGACAGAGCTCCATCACGCCGCCCAGATACTCCGAGGGGACGATGATGGTGGCCGTGACGAACGGCTCCTCGATCCTGGCGATCTGTGTCACGGGCGGCAGTTTGGAGGGGTTGTCCACCTCTTCCACGGTTCCATCCGTTTTGTGCACCCGGTAGACCACCCCCGGCGCGGTGGCGATGATGTCCAGTCCGAACTCGCGCTCCAGGCGCTCCTGGATGATGTCCATATGCAGCAGACCCAGGAACCCGCAGCGGAAGCCGAACCCCAGTGCGGCCGAGGTCTCAGGCTCCCAGCTCAGGGCGGCGTCGTTGAGCTGCAGCTTCTCCAGCGCCTCCCTGAGGTCGGGATAGTCCTCGCTGCTCATCGGGTAGAGTCCGCAGGAGACCATGGGCTTCGCGCGCTTGTAGCCCGGGAGCGGCTCCGCCGCTCCGGCGCTGCCCGCTAGCGTGATGGTGTCTCCCACCCGGGCGTCACCCACCTGCTTCATGGATGCGGTCACCCATCCGACCTCGCCCGTGGAGAGCTCAGGCCCCTCCAGCATCTCGGGCCTGAAGTATCCCACGGCGGTGACCTCGAACTCCTTGTCGCTGGACATCATGCGGATGCGGTCGCCCCGGCGCAGCCGCCCGTCCACGATGCGGACGTAGGCCACCACGCCCAGATACTGGTCGTAGTGGGAGTCGAAAATGAGCGCCCGCAGCGGGGCGTCCGGGTCGCCCGACGGAGGCGGCACCTCCCGGACCACCCTCTCCAGGATCTCCCGGGTTCCGATACCCTGCTTGGCGCTGGCCAGGACCGCATCCTCGGCCGGGATGGCCAGCACGTTCTCGATCTCCTGGCGCACCCGTTCCGGGTCCGCCATCTCCAGGTCGATCTTGTTGATCACCGGGATGATGGTCAGGTTGGCGGCCATCGCCAGATTCACGTTCGCAAGCGTCTGCGCCTCCACCCCCTGCGCCGCATCCACAACGAGGATGGCTCCCTCGCAGGCGTTCAGGCTCCGGGAGACCTCGTAGCTGAAATCCACGTGCCCGGGAGTGTCGATGAGGTTGAGCGTGTAGGTCTGACCGTCATCAGCCCGGTAGAGCAGGCGGACGGCGGTCATTTTGATGGTGATGCCGCGCTCGCGCTCCAGATCCATGGTGTCCAGCATCTGGTCGCGCTTCTCGCGCTCCGAGACCGCCTCCGTCACCTCCAGGATGCGGTCGGCCAGCGTGGACTTGCCGTGGTCTATGTGCGCGATGATGCAGAAATTGCGAATATGCTGCTGGGAGTGAGGCATTGCTGATCCGCTACCGGAGATTGTAGCCCACACCTCCCGCCCCTGTCAGCACGCTCCTCCGGACGTGTCTGCCATCCCGTGTTCGCGAGCCCGGAAGCGCGCAAAGTGAGGGCATTTCCCCCTGGCCCGCTTTTCCTGCCACAGAAAAAACACTGTTTTTTAACCGCAGTCACCTTGTGCTTTGCCGGAAAACCTGATAGCATCGGCGAGAAGGTTTGCCTGGGAGGGCGAACGGGTACGGACGGGCAATCCCATCAGCCGCATCCCTCTGCGCGTCTGGCTTTCCCCGCATTCCTCGACAGAACCTCTCCCGCGCTGCTCGCCCCCACGCTGAGCCCGTCGCCGTCGCCCGCGTGGCAGGTTTTTGGCGGCCTGGATGCGGCGGGGCGCTATGTTGGATGTGCCGGTTGAGGAACCAGCGCTGCTCGACTTCCTCAATACTCCTATCGCAAGGGTGGTGGCTCCGCCGGTGCCGGAGCCGGTGCTGGTGCAGATGGGCGCTCTGAGCGCGCTCGGCGCGCTGGGTCTTGTCAAGCTGCGCCGCACGGCATAGAAAGGCCGGCTTCCGCACACTTGCACTGAAACTTGCGGGCCCGGGCCTTCTGGAGGCCCGGGCCCGATCAGTTCGGAAGCCCGGCAGGAAGCCTAGATGACTTCCAGTGCGTCTTTGCCTGGCAGGGCAGGGAAGGGGGCGGTGGGCAGCGTCTGATACCAGAACGCCACGGACGCGATGTCGTCCTGAAGCGGCAGATAGCGCCCCCCGCTGCGCCATCCCAGCGCCTGGATCGTGACCCTGATGTCCTGCTCGAAACGGACAGGATCCACGATGTGCCACCGGTACATGCCGAAACGCTGCTGACTCTGATAGGTCCCGTCAGGTCGGATGACCTGGCACAGGCCGGAGTAGGGCGTTGTGAACTCACGGTACTGGCCGCCCACGTCGAAGTTGTAGCTGCCGCAGAAGTAGTCTTCCGTGCCCGTGCCGCAGATGGTTGGAAACTCGCCGTCTCCGTCCAGATAGAACTTGATCTCCCCTTCTCCCCACCAGCCGGTGTTATTGACCTGCCAGGCCATATACGTGCCGACGTACTGGCCCTGTCCCCGCACGCCGTCCAGAATCGTGTAGACCTGACCGTAGGGCAGGGGGTTGGCCCGGCGGAACTGGGCGTGGAAAAAGGCGCAGTCCTCCGGGACGTCCGTCAGGGTGTAGTTGATCTGATAGTAGAGCACCATCGCGTCCTCGGCGATGTTGGTCATTGTGATGCGGCATCGCTTGCGGAACGGCATCTCCCAGTAGCAGTTGAAGGCGCTGCCGGGGTTCACGCAGACCGCCAGGGAAGAGACCTGCGCGTATTTCTGCCACCCGCAGGCGAAGAAATCGCCCACGGGGCATTCCACCGAGGGCTGCTCCTGACCGTCCCAGTAGATGCGCAGGATGGAGAAGCGCCAGTGACCCGTCGGGGTCATCCAGATCTGCTGGACGGCTCCCGGCCCCTGGATGTCCGCCAGAACGCGCGTCTCCCCAGGCTCGATGCGGATGCTGGGAGAGATCTTCCACCCCTGACCCAGATCCCGGGCGCAGGAGGCGCCGGTGCCCTCCGTGGCCATTCCGCCCTTGCCCTTCTCGCCCGTGAAGTTCTCCGGGCTGATGGAGCGCGTCTTCGCCGGCGAGAGGCGGGAGAGGTTGCCCAGGTGCATTCCCAGTCCATTGAAGCGTGTCATGAATCAGTATCCTCCAGACAGGGCGGGGGCGGACGGCCCTGAGGCCGTCCGCCTCCCGGGCCGCATTGTGAACCAGGGCCGGACTCTTCGCAAGGGAGGAGCGCCGGCGTCCGTCAGGGAAAAGGCAGCGAAAATTCACCCGTCCGTAAGCAGGAGGTAACGTTTCCCCGGATAAGATACTGTCCTGAGAAACCGGTTTCGCAAAATCCGTTGACAGGGGAGGGCGGGAAGCCTATAATGACATTGGGAGTCTTCAGAGGGCGTCGCGGGAGCGCTCCTGAAGGGTGCGTGCCGGCCGGACGCCGGACACCTTGCTTACCGTTATCTCCCGGCAGTTAGCGTGTCTGCAGGCGGGTCCGCGCAGGGTCCAGGGGCGGCGGCTCCGGCGGCGTGGCCCCGGGCGGCACGGCCGAGGGATCGGCTTCCCTCCGGCCAATGTCGCCGCTGGCAGGGGAAGGTTGTTTGACATGAAAAAGCGACAGAGTCTGCGTGGCTTTACCCTGATCGAGCTTCTGGTCGTGATCGCCATCATCGCGATCCTGGCGGCCATCCTGTTCCCGGTGTTCGCCGCCGCGCGCGAGAACGCCCGGAAAGCCTCCTGCATCAGCAATCTGAAGCAGCTGGCGACGGCCATGCGCATGTACAGCGATGACAACGGCGACCGTTTCGCTCCCGGAACAACGGACGGATGGAACGACAAGGGCCTCTGGTGGTTCAAGGTGGATCCCTACATCAAGCAGATGCAGGGCACATCCCTCACGGGAGTCTATGTCTGTCCGTCCAGCCCCAAGCTCAGGGGCGGCAATGAGAACGTCCGGCGGTGCTACGGCTACAACGCGTATTACCTGGGGTCGGCTCCCGGGCAGCCTCAGGTCACGGCCAAGACCGCCGAAGCGGAGTCGCCGGCCACCACCATCCTGTTCCTGGAGTCGTGGCGGTTCGACAGTGGCGCGTTCACCGCGAACACTCCCAGGGGGATCGGGTCGGCGTTCTGCTATCCGCCCACGAAAGCTCCCAGCATCTGCCGGCCGGACTATGTGTGGCCGCCCGGCTGGCACCGGGGGCTGTCGAACGTGGCGATGGTGGACGGTCACGTCACCTCGGTGAAGGTCTCGCCGCCGCGCGAAACGCCCACTTCGCCCACTCCGCCAGCGGAGTTCACCGGTATCATGGAGAAGGGCGGATCCGGGACGCCGTATGACCCCGACCCCTGGTTCCGGCTCGACGGCCGCAAGCCGTGAGAGGCGGGAGGTGACGGCTCACCGCGATCATAATGATTGAGAAGACGGGGCTCCGCAGATTGCGGCGCCCTGTCTTGCATTTGAGCAAGTGAGCAAGGGGGAGTCTGAAGCGATGTGCTGTGTGCGGAAGAAACGCGGATTCACCTTGATCGAGCTGCTGGTGGTCATCGCCATCATCGCCATCCTGGCGGCCATCCTGTTCCCGGTGTTCGCCGCAGCGCGCGAGAACGCCCGGAAGGCGGGCTGTATCAGCAACCTGAAGCAGCTGGCCACGGCGACCCGGATGTATGTCGACGACAACGGCAACAAGATGATGCCCGGGACCACCAATGGCTGGGAGAACAACCACCTGTGGTGGCTCAAAGTGGATCCCTACCTCAAATCGCTGGTGAAGAGTCCCAACGACGACAGGCTGCAGGGAGTCTACGTGTGTCCGTCTGCGCCCAGGCTGCCGCCTTCCCTGCAGAACCTGGCGCGCTGCTACGGGTACAACGCTTATTACCTCGGGGGCCCGCCTTCTTCGAACACCGTGCTGGATCCCCCGGGAAACCAGACCACGTTCGTCGTGGCGGAAGGGCAGATCGAAAGCCCCGCGACCACGGTGATGTACATGGAAGTCTGGCGCTATGACGCTCAGGCGAAAGCGGCGTGGAAGAACGGTCACGGAACGGCGTTCGCGGTTCCGCCGTCCCAGAGCACCGTATGCAAGCCGGACTATGTCTGGCCGCCCGGGCGTCACCGCGGGCTGACCAATGTGGCGTTCGTGGACGGCCACATCCAGTCGTTCAAGTGCGCGGAGCCCGAGACCTCCGCGGCGGGCGCATACTACGGTCTGATGGAGCGCGGCGGCACGGGCACGCCCTACGACCGGGACCCCTGGTTCCGGACCTGGGGGAAGAAGCCGTAGGAGGCCAGCCTCTCTCGCGCAGTGTGCCGGGCCGCCGGGCCGTCCGCCCGGCGGCCTTTCGCCTTGCTTCGAAACTCCCGGCGTGGGCGGTTTCCGGCCCGTGCAGACGGTGCTCCATTGAGCTTTGGTGCGCGCCCTGGAGGCGGACCGGCACGGGAAGCAAGCCGCCCTCGACTCCGCCGTGAACGGCATGCCATAATGTGGCCGGAAGCAATCGTCATCCTGGAGGACCCCGCATCTTGAGCACAACGCAGCTTTCCGCCGACCTGACCCCCGGACTGGAGATCCTGCGGGCAAAAGACCCGGAGGTGGCCCGCATCATCGAGGCCGAGGAGCGCCGCCTCAAGGAGACCATCGTCCTGATCGCCAGCGAAAACTATGCCGGGCCGGCGGTTCTTGCGGCTCAGGGCAGCGTGATGACCAACAAGTACGCGGAGGGGTATCCTCGCAAACGCTACTACGGCGGATGCGCCTTCGTGGACGATGTCGAGGAGCTGGCCATCGAGCGGGCGAAGCGTCTTTTCGGCGCCGAGCATGCCAACGTCCAGCCTCATTCGGGGTCGCAGGCCAACATGGCAGCGTATCTCGCCGTGATGGAGCCGGGCGACACCTTCCTGGCGATGAACCTTGCGCATGGCGGGCATCTGACCCACGGCGCTCCGGTCAGTTTCTCGGGCAGGCTGTTCCGCTCCGTGCACTACAGCGTGCGCCAGGATACGGAGATGCTGGACTACGACGAGATCGAGAGCCTGGCGCGCGAGCACCGTCCGAAGCTGATCGTGGCCGGAGCGTCCGCCTATCCGCGCATCATCGACTTCCCCCGGCTCAGGCAGATCGCCGACTCGGTCGGCGCGTATCTGCTTGTGGATATGGCCCACATCGCCGGGCTGGTGGCGGCGGGCGAGCACCCTTCGCCCGTCCCGCACGCGCATATCGTCACCACCACCACGCACAAGACGCTCCGGGGGCCGCGCTCGGGCCTCATCCTGTGCACGGCGGATCTGGCCGGGAAGATCGACAAGGCGGTCTTCCCGGGAATGCAGGGCGGGCCGCTGATGCATACCATCGCAGCAAAGGCGGTCTGTTTCGGAGAGGCGATGACGCCGGAGTTCCGCGACTACCAGAAGCTGATCCGCAGGGACGCCTCCGCGCTGGCCGCGGGCCTGCAGAAGCGCGGTTTCCGGCTGGTCAGCGGAGGCACGGACAACCACCTGATGCTCGTGGACCTGCGCTCCCGCAACATCACGGGGAAGGATGCTCAGAGTGTGCTGGATTCCGTCGGCATCACGCTCAACAGGAACCTCATCCCCTACGACCCTGAGAAGCCGTTCGTCACCAGCGGGGTGCGTATCGGCACGCCGTGCGTGGCCTCGCGGGGCATGGGGCCGGATGAGATGGACCAGATCGCGGGTATGATTGACCGGGTGCTTTCGGCGCCCGCAGATGAGGCCGTCCTTGAAAGCGTGCGGCGGGAGGTGCGGGAACTGTGCGCGCGTTTCCCCCTGGCGTAGGAAGCGCCGGCGGGCACGCGCAGCCCGGCGCGCCGGACGGAAGACAACAGTAGGGTTCAGGCCTTGAAGACAGCCCTGTTCGCTTTCTGTGTTGCGTTTCTGATCGCGCTGTGGCTCACACCCCGGGTGCGCGATCTTGCGCTTCGCAGGGGGGTCGTGGACCAACCCGGCGGAAGGCGCATCCACGATCGCCCTGTTCCCCGCTGGGGAGGCATCGCCATCTGGCTTGGCGTCGTGCTGGCGGTGGCGCTGGCCGCGCTGGGCGACTGGCTGGTGGCCGGCAACAGGTTCCTCACGCCGCAGCTGATCGCGCTTCTGGCGGGCGCGTCCGCGGTGGCGGTGCTGGGGATGGTGGACGACCGGCTGGAGCTTTCGGCCCGGTGGCAGGCGCTGGGGCTCATTGCCGTGGCGTTTGCGGTCAGTCAGTTCGGGGTGCGCATCAACTACGTGACCAACCCGGCCGGAGGCCTGTTCTATCTGGGTTGGGCTGCCGTGCCGGCGACGGTGGTCTGGCTGTTCGGGGTCACCAAGACAATCGACCTCATTGACGGGCTGGACGGACTGGCGGCCGGCGTCTGCGCCATCGCCTCCTGCGCGCTGGCGGTCCTGGCGATCCTGATGAACACGCACTCCGTCGCCATCGTCTGTGCCGCGGTCACAGGAGCGAGCCTGGGGTTCCTGCGTTACAACTATCCGCCGGCCAGCATTTTTATGGGCACGGTCGGCGCTCAGTTCATGGGGTTCGTCATTGCGGGGGCGGCGGTCATCGGGGCGTTCAAGGTGGCGGCCGCGTTCGCGGTTCTGGTTCCCATCCTCGCCCTGGGGGTTCCCCTGTTCGACGCGGTCTTTGCGGTGGCCCGGCGTGCGGCGAACGGCCAGCCGGTATACATGCCGGACCGCGGCCACATCCATCACCGCCTGCTCGACGCCGGGCTGACCCAGAGTCAGGTCATCCTCGTCATCTACTGCGCCACCGTTGTTCTGTCGGCGGGCGCCCTGTTCATCGTCTCGATGGTGAGATAGCCCCGGTGTCGCGAGCGGAGCCGCTCCGGGTGATGGCGGTCTTCGGCACCCGGCCGGAGGGGGTGAAGATGGCTCCGGTGGTCCGGGAGCTGAAGCGCTTCCCCCGGCAGATCCGCCTCACCGTCGCTGTCACCGGCCAGCACCGCGAGATGCTGGACCAGATTTTGCGGGCCTTCAGCATCGTGCCTGACCACGACCTGGACATCATGCGCCCCGGACAGACCCTGGCGGAGATCACCTGCCGCAGTCTCTCGGGTCTGGACGGCCTGCTGGAGCGCGAGAGCCCCGACATCGTTCTGGCGCAGGGCGACACCACCACAACCTTCGTCGCATCCCTCGCGGCGTTCTACCGCAAGATCGACTTCGGGCACGTGGAGGCCGGGCTGCGTTCGGACAACCGTTGGGAGCCGTTCCCCGAGGAGATGAACCGCCGCATGGTGACGCTGTGCGCGTCGCTGCACTTCGCTCCCACGGAGCTGGCGCGCGAGCGGCTGCTGCGGGAGGGAGTGCCGCCGGAGGATGTTTATCTCACGGGCAATACCGTCATCGACGCGCTGCAGGAGATCGCGTCCCGCGACGAGCCCCTGAAGGATTCCGGTCTCGCCGGGTGGCTGGGGCAGGGAAGGCTGGTGCTGGTGACCGCGCACCGGCGGGAGAACTGGGGAGGGCCGATGGAGTCCATCTGCCGGGCGCTGCGCCGGGTGGCCGATGCCGTCGAGGATGCGCGCGTGGTCTTCGCGATGCACCGGAATCCGGTGGTGCGCCGCACCGTGCACGCCGTTCTGGACGGGCACAGCCGGGTGCGCCTGATCGAGCCGCCGGACTATCTGGAGTTCGTCCGGCTGATGCAGCGTGCGTATCTCATCCTGACGGATTCGGGCGGGGTGCAGGAGGAGGCCCCGTCCCTGGGAGTTCCGGTGCTCGTCCTCCGGAACACCACCGAGCGGCCGGAGGGGGTCCGGTCGGGGAACGCCCGGCTGGTGGGGTCGGATGAGGAGAGGATAGTGTCGGAAACGCTCGCTTTGATGGAAAATGCAAGTGAGCGGGCTTCCATGGCCCGGGCCGCGAACCCCTACGGAGACGGGAAAGCGGCGCAGCGGATCCGGCATATCCTGTTCGAACGCTACGGTCTGGTGGAATGAGTCCGAGGCAAGAGTCTCCCGCAAACACTCTGTTGAGATGGGCGCTTCGCATCGCCGCAGGCGCCCTTGTCGCTTACGTCCTCTGGCGCACGCGGGAGATCATCGTCACGGTCCTCATCGCCGCCGTGCTGGCCGCGGCCCTCGAGCCGGTGGTGGATCTCCTGATGCGGTGGCGGGTCCCGTTGCTGCATCCGAAGACCCAGCGCGTGGCCGCGTCCGTCGTGGTGTTCGCCGCCTTCATCGCGGTCTGTGTCTTCGGCACGGCCTGGCTGGCGGCCCCGGTGGGCGAGGAGTTCCGCCGGCTGAACCCGGAGACCGTCCGGCAGGCGTTCACCGGTTTCGCGCAGGATATCCAGAAGGTCTACGACGAGATGCCGCCCCTCTTGCGGCAGCTGGTGGGGCGTCCCGACCAGACCGCCCTGACCGAGGCGCTGGGGCGGGTGGCGGAGACGCTGGTGCGGCAGGTGACGCTCTGGCTCAGCCATCTGCTGGAGATCTTCCTGATCCCGGTACTGGCGTTCTACTTCGTGGTGGATTCGGGGTCGCTGAAGAAGTATTTCCTCTCGTTCGTGCCCCCGGTCCATCGCAGGGAGGCGATGCGCCTGGTGCGGGACGCGGGCCGGGTCTTCCGGGTCTACATCGCGGGTCAGATCGTGCTCTGCCTCATCGCCGGGGTGGTGATGGGCCTGCTGCTCGCCTACTGGAAGGTGAAATACGCCGTCACGCTGTCCGTCCTTGCGGGGGTCACCCGGGCGGTGCCGATCGTTGGGCCGATCTTCAGCGGTGCGGTCATCTTCGTCATCATCTTGGCCAGCAACGCCAAGCTTGCGCTGACGGTGCTTGTCATCTTCAGCGTGATGCACTTCGTCGAGAGCAAGATGATCATACCGCTGCTGCTCGGGGACCTGATGGAGCTGAATCCCGCCGTGCTCCTGATCTGCATCCTGGCGGCCTACGAGTTCTTCGGGATTCTCGGGATGTTCCTTGCCGCGCCCGTGGCCGCGATGGCGAGGACGCTCATAACCCGCTACTATCTCCAGCGGCGGGACGGCGCGGCGGGGCAGGGGGGACCGCCGGAAGGTCCGGCGGACGTCAGTCAGGGCGACGAGGCGCCCGTCGCCGGAGCCGCGCCGGCCGTTGCCTGAGGCGTTTCGGGTTGCGCGGCGGCCGCCGCGGAGGTAGAGTGTCGCCCGTCCCGGCCGCAAACGTTCCGAAAGGATCTGCGACGCGTTGACCGTATTTCAGGCCGTCATCCTGGGCGCCGTGCAGGGCGCCACGGAGTTCATCCCCGTTTCCAGCACTGGGCATCTGATCGTCGTGCCCTGGCTGCTGGGATGGGACGCGAACAGCCTTGCCTTTGACCTTGCCACCCACGTGGGGACGCTCGCGGGGGTGCTGTGGTACTTCTGGCGGGACTGGGTGCACATCCTTTCCTCGCTTGCGCGGCTCGCGCTGACCCGGGGGCGCTGCGACGAGCCCGCGCGCCACGCCGGGCTGATCGGTCTTTTCATCCTGGCCGGGTGCGTCCCGGCGGCCGTTGCGGGGGTGGCTTTCGGGGATGTCATCGAGGAGCGCCTGCGCCATCCGCTTTTCGTCGCCGGCACCACGGCGGGAGTGGCCCTTGTGATGCTTGCGGCCGACCGGCTGGGTCGCAAGCAGCGCGGCTGGGCGAGCGCGGGCCTGCGGGACTGGGTGCTGATCGGCGTCGCGCAGGCTCTCGCGCTGATGCCCGGCGTTTCCCGCTCCGGCATCACCATCAGCGCGGGGCTCGCGCTCGGGCTCCAGCGGGACGCCGCCGCGCGGTGCAGTTTCCTGCTCTCGGCTCCCATCATCGCCGGAGCCGCCGCCCTGCAGCTGGGGAAGGATTTCCGCCGGGGCATCCCCGTGGAGGAGCTCCAGATGTTCGTGGTCGCCGCTGTGTCGGCAGGCGTGGTGGGCTACCTCTGCATCCGCTTCCTGCTGGACTACCTCAGGACGCGGGGACTGGGGGTGTTCGTCTACTACCGCCTCGCGCTGGCGGCGCTGATCGTGGCGCTGTATCTATGGCGCGGGTGAGGGGCCCCGTGCCCTTTCACTCCTGCACCACCACCCGGTGGTACTTCTTCTTGCCGGCACGCAGGAGCACCACGCCGTCCCGCACATCCGAGGCGCCGACTGTCGTCTCCAGCCCGGGGACAGGTTCGTCGTTGACGTAGGCCCCACCCTGCAGCACCAGGCGCCTCGCGTCGCTCCGTGACTTCGCCAGGCCGGTCTCGCAGAGCAGGTCGATGATCGAAACTCCCTCCTGCAGCCGGTTCAGCGGCACAGTGGTGGCCGGCATTGCGGAAAGGTCTTCGCCCCCGCCCCCGAAGGCGGCTCTCGAAGCCTCGCGCGCCCGGTCGGCTTCCTCCTGGCCGTGCGTCAGCTTCGTGACCTCGTAGGCCAGCGTTTCCTTTGCGATCCGGATGTCCGCCCCTTCCAGGCGTCCCAGGCGGCGCACCTCCTCCATCGGCAGGAAAGTGAAGAACGCCAGGAACCGCTCCACGTCGCGGTCATCGGTGTTGATCCAGTACTGATAGAACTCGTACGGGGTCGTTCGTCCGGCATCAAGCCAGATGGCGCCGCGGTTGGTCTTGCCCATCTTCTCGCCGCGGGCGGTGGTCAGCAGGGGGAACGTCATCCCGTAGACCTGCCTGCCCAGCATCCTGCGCGTCAGGTCTACCCCCGCGACGATGTTGCCCCACTGGTCATCCCCCCCGATCTGCAGGCGGCAGTCCCGGTCGCGGGCCAGCACCATGAAGTCGTATGCCTGCAGGATCTGGTAATTGAACTCGATGAACGACAGCCCGTCCTCCCGCTCGAGCCGCAGGCGGTAGGCTTCGGATTTCAGCATCTCGTTGACGCGGAAATGCCGCCCGACATCCCTCAGGAACTGGATGTAGTTCAGCGGCAGCAGCCACTCCGCATTGTTCAGGAACAGCCCGCGTTCCTCGTCCAGCGTCAGGAACCGCTGCAGCTGCGAGAGGATGCCGCGTCCGTTGCGCTCGATCTCCTCCGGCGACAGCATCTGGCGCATCTCGGTCTTGCCGCTGGGGTCGCCCACCATGGTGGTCCCTCCGCCGATGAGCGCAATCGGGAAATGTCCGGCCCTCTGCAGGTGCGCCATCGCCATGATGGGCATCAGGCTTCCGCAGTGGAGGCTGGTGGCGGTGGCGTCGAATCCGCAGTAGAACACCACCCTCTCTTCCGCCAGCAGGCGCGAAAGGCCTTCGGGATCCGTGCACTGCTGGATGAACCCGCGGTCGAGAAGGGTCTGCAGAACGTCGCTCACCTGGATACTGCCTCCTGTGGGAAACGGTCTGGACGCCGGAGCCGCCGGCGAGCCAGAGGAGTATTCCACCATCCCGCGGCGCCTGTCAACGCGGCCCCGCAGGGCGCTCAGTCGCCGGCGACCCGGGGGCCGGAGCCCGGTCTGGACAGCCCGAAATGGGCGGCCAGCATCGCGCGGGCCACGGGGGCTGCCGCTGTGGAGCCGTGTCCTCCGTGCTCCACCATCACACAGACCGCAATCTGAGGGTCCTCGAGCGGCGCCACCGCGACGAACCAGGCGTGAGCCTTGCCCGCCGGGTTTTGAGCGGAGCCCGTCTTGCCTCCCACGGAGATGCCGGGCAGCGCCGAGGCGCGGCCCGTGCCACGCTGGACGCACTGGCGCATCCCTTCGATGACCAGCTCGTAGCTCTGCTGGTTCAGCCGCACTTCGCGGATCAGCTCCGGAGCCACGCGGCGGACCCGTCCGCCGGAGCGGATCTCCCTGACCAGATGAGGGCGGTATACCTTACCCTTCATGGCGATAGCGCCCGTCACCATCGCCATCTGCAGCGAGGACGTCTGCAGATACCCCTGGCCGATGGCCGTGTTCAGCGTATCGCCTGGATGCCACTTCGGGTCCCTGCGGACCGCCTGCCGCTTCCACGCTGTCGAGGGGACCGTCCCCCGGCGCTCCCCCGGCAGGTCGATCCCCGTCTTCTCGCCCAGTCCCAGTCGGGAAGCCATATCCGCGATGGGATCGACTCCCAGCCTGCGCGACATCTGGTAGAAGAACACGTCGCAGGATTCGGCGATCGCGTCGAAGAAGTCCGTGTGGCCGTGGCGCTTCCAGCATCCGAAGCGCTTGCGCCCCAGATAATACGCCCCGGAGCAGGAGACCGCCGAGTGCTGCGTGATGACTCCTGCCTCCAGGCCGGCCAGCGCCGAGATGGTCTTGAACGTCGAGCCCGGGGCGTACACGCTCTGCACGGCACGGTTGAGCAGTGGTAGCTTTCTGTCGCTGCGAATGGCCTCCCACTCCTTCACGCGGATGCCCCGGGCGAACAGATTGGGGTCGTAGCCCGGACGGCTGGCCAGCGCCAGGACTTCGCCGGTCCTCGGGTCGAGTGCCACCGCGGAGCCGACCCGGCCGGTCAGCCCTTCCTCGGCCGCCCGCTGCACGGCCGCGTTGACGGTGGTTACAAGGTCCGCCCCGGGGGATGGTTCCTCCTCCCGTAGAAGCCGGGTGCGGCGCCCCATCGCGTCCACCTCCACTACCAGGCCTCCGTCCCGGCCGCGCAGCTGCTCTTCATAAACCCGCTCCAGCCCCGTGAGCCCCACGCGGGCGTCCGGCGGGTATCCCTTCTCTCGGTAGTCGGCCGCCAGACGCTCCGGGATCGGTCCGATGTAGCCCAGCAGGTGCCCTGCCAGCTTGCCCTGCGGGTAGTAGCGCAGCTCCTCCAGGTCCACCGAGACACCCGGCAGCCAGGGCCGCCGTTCCATCAGGCGGTTGAGGGTTTCCCGGGGGATGTCCACCGCCACGCGGACCCTGCGGTAACCTTCCGCCGGAGGCCGGATGCGCGCCCGGAGCTCTTCAATGCTCATCCCCAGGCACTGCGCCAGCCTTCTCAGCTCAGGACCGTCCGTGCGGAACACGGCCGGGTCCACCGTCACGACGAACTTCGGGCGCGTGCTGGCCAGCACCGCCCCGCGCCTGTCCAGGATCTCCCCGCGAGGGGCCGGACGTCGGTCTCTTCGGATGCGGTTCTGTTCCGAAGCCAGATGCAGCGCCTCGCCCTGGGCGATCTGGAGATACCACAGCCGCGCGAGCAGCGCCAGGAACAGGGCCGCCACAAACAGCTGGGCCAACCGCGCCCGCTGCCGCGCGCGGCTGATCTCTCCGGGAGCCTGCGGTGCAGGGATGTCGTGCAGCCTCATCGCGCCGCTCCTCTCAGCCCGGAGGATCCCGTCAATGCCGCATCGTGCACACGCGCGTGGGGGCCAGGTCCGCCCGGAAGCGCCTGCGCACGACGTGCGGACAGGCTGTGGAAGCGATCTGACCCGAGTCCGCGCAGATCAACAGTGAGACGTAGTGCGTCGAAGCCGCGGCGCCCGGCTCCGGATTCGAGGCGGCTGGCCGTGCGTCGGGGGATGCCGCCCCCGGCTGAGCGGGCGGTGGCACGGCCGGCGGCCCGGGCGCCTCCTCCGGCGGCGCGATCGAATCCGGCGGAGGACCTTCGCCGGTGTGAATGTCGCACTGGACCGCGGGGGCGTCCTCCGCGCGGAAGGTCTGGCGGTGCGTGCTGGGACAGGCCGGTCCGGCGAGCAACCCGGAGTCGTCGCAGACGGTGAGCGTCACGCGGCGCGAACGGCCGGCCGGGCGTTCTTCACCGGTGTCTTCACCGGCCCCGGTGAAGCCTTCCCGGGCTGCGGCGCGCTCGGCTTCCTTTTTCCGCAGGAACTCCCTCTGCAGGGGGATCGCCACCCTCATGAAATTGCACCAGATGGGCGCGCAGACGTTGCTTCCCCAGACGTTGTCCATCGGGATCGGGACGTCATTGCCAACCCAGACCGTAGTGACCAGTTCCGGGGTGTAGCCGATGAACCAGGCATGGCGGTCCTCGTCGGTCGTCCCCGTTTTCCCGCGGGCGTCCGCCACCCTGCGCGCCACGCTTCTGGCCGTCCCGCTGGTGACCACCGCGCGCAGCATCTCGTCCATCCCTTCGGCCGTCGTCTGCCGGATGACCCGCCGCGGCTCAACCGGCGGGGTATGGCTGTAGATGACGCCCCCGTCCGCGGTGGTCACGCGGGTGACGGCCACGGGGAGGGTCTCGAAGCCTCCGTTGGCGATGACGCAGTAGGCGCTGTTCATCTCGATGGGGCGGACCCCCGTGGAGCCAAGCGCGATGGAGAGGTTTTCGGGGATGTTCGCCGTGATGCCCATGGCGCGGGCGTAGCGGATCACCTCGTCCAGCCCCACCGACCGGGCCACGAGCACCGCCGGGACGTTCAGCGACCGGGCCACGGCGGTCTTCAGCGTGACCCGGCCGTGGTAGCGGCGGTCGTAGTTCTGCGGCCAGGGAGGCTTGTCCCTTCCGCGCAGCCAGACCTTCTCGTCGCGCACCGTGTCCGATGGCTTCCAGCCGTTCTCCAGCGCGGCCGTGTAGACGAACACCTTGAAGGTGGAGCCAGGCTGCGGGTTGCCCTGCGTGATGACGTTGAACTGACGCTTGCGGAAGTCTGTCCCGCCGACCATCGCCCGGACGAAACCCGTGCGCGGATCCATCGAGACCAGAGCGCCCTGGCCCACGCGTTTGCGGCGGTTGGCCTCCACGCCCTTGCGGACGGCGTCTTCGGCGGCCTTCTGCATCCTCCAGTCCAGCGTGGTGTAAACGCGCAGTCCCGCCTGATAGAGCGTCGACTCGCCATACTCGTCCGAGAGCTGCTGGATCACGTAGGAGACGAAATACGGGGCCTTCCAGCGAAGCTCGGTGGGCCTGCGGGCGAGCTTCAGCTCTTCAGAACGGGCTTCGGCCGCCTCGGCCCCGGTAATACACCCATCCTCGACCATCCGGCTCAGCACCAGGTTCCGGCGGGCGATCGCCGCCCTCGGATTGTTGAACGGGGAGTAGCCGGACGGGCGCTGGGTTAGCCCGGCGATCAGGGCGCACTCGGAAAGAGAGAGGTCCTCCACGTGCTTGCCGAAGTAGGTCTGCGCCGCCGCCTCCACTCCGTAAGCTCCGCTGCCGTAGTACACCTGATTGAGGTAGGCTTCCAGGATCTGGTCCTTGGTGTAGCGGCGCTCCAGGGCGATGGCCAGGGTCAGTTCCTGAAACTTGCGCGCCAGCGTCTTCTTCCGCGTCAGGTAGATGTTGCGCGCCAGCTGCTGGGTGATCGTGCTGGCTCCCTGTTGATATCCCCGGTTGCGCAGGTTGGCCAGGGTTGCCCGGACGATGGCGGCGGGGTCGAACCCGTAATGCGCGCGGAACCGCTTGTCCTCGATGGCGATGGTGGCCTGCTGGAGCCTCAGCGGGATCCTTTCCAGGCTCACCACGTCCCGGTTCTGCACGTAGAGGCGCGCCAGAAGCTCGCCGTCGGAGGAGTAGATGCGAGTCGCGTCGGACACCTTTGTCTCCAGCGCCCCGAGGTTCTGGGGAACCAGTGTGGACACGCTGTAGTAAAGGCCGCCGAAGAGCCCGATGGTGGCCCCCAGCACGATGAGGCACACGACGGAGAAGATTCGCAGGGCCGTCTGGAGCGCCCGCCGGACGCGGCGAGAAGGCCGCCCGTTTGTGTTCTTTGGACGCATATCCGGTGTTCCGGGAGCCAGAACAGGATTATAGTTTCGCGGCGCCCGGCCTGTCAATCAGCGCGCCGGCCCTCTTCCTCAGCGGCCGGAGCGGCTTCAGGCGGACGACGGGCGCCGGCCGATGCCCGCCGTCAGCACATATGAGACCACCAGCAGGAGCGTGAATGTTCCCAGGTGATACGGGCCCCGTTGATACCGTCCCGCCAGCAGTGTCGCCAGCAGCATCACCGAGTTGGCCCAGGCCGCGAAGAAGAACGCCGCGGCATACAGAAAGGAAACAGCGCGCAGCGCGGAGGGCACGGAAGGGATGGCGCGCAGGCTGTGCCACGCGTGCGCGCCGCACGCGGCGGTCACCAGGATGGAAAGGGCCATCCTGAGCTCGTGGACCCAGCAGGGCAGTGCCGGGGCTCGCAGGATATCCATCGTCGGAGGCAGAGCGCTCCCTTCGCCGCGGATCCCTTCGCCGGCCTCGCCGCTTTCTCCTCCCCGGGCCGCCTGCGCGCGGGGGATCCGGTCTGACGGATGGAAAGGCCGGCCAAGACGCAACGCGGGGGAGACCCGCCGGGAACAATTTTGAAAAAAAGTCGGTCCCAGGTATTGCCAACGGTTACAGGCCGGGGTATATGTACTCACGCGCTGGCCGTCAGGGGGAGCCCCGGGGGCGAGCGTGCGGAGTCCGGAAGAAAAAGTCCGCGCAAAAAAGTGTTGACAGGGCCGGACCCGCTGTGGTATAAGAGAGGTTGGCTCCGGAGACCATCGGGTCCCGGGTGAAGCCGGTCGGTCCTTGAAAACCGAAGAGAGTGAGCGTGCAGCAGACAGTCTGAGCGAGTTTCAACATGCAACCGGAAGCCGCTCCGGGCCCTTCGGGGCGCGGCGGCGGTCTCCAAAGCAAACAGGAAAACTTCCGTTGTAAACAGGCGCATCAGTGGCGCCCAACGTGAGACGGGTTGCTTCGGTAGCTCCAATCGCAAGGGTGCTTCGGATGCGTTTTTGATTTTCACGGAGAGTTTGATCCTGGCTCAGGACGAACGCTTGCGGCGTGCCTAAGAAATGCAAGTCGAGCGAGCTTAGGGCTTCGGCCCGAAAGCTAGCGGCGAACGGTCGAGTAACACGTGAGCAACCTGCCCCAGAGTGGGGGATAGCCCACCGAAAGGTGGATTAATACCGCATGTGGTCCCCGCCGGGCATCCGGAGGGGATTAAAGCAGCAATGCGCTCTGGGATGGGCTCGCGGCCTATCAGCTTGTTGGTGGGGTAACGGCCTACCAAGGCTACGACGGGTAGCTGGTCTGAGAGGATGGTCAGCCGGATTGGGACTGAGACACGGCCCAGACTCCTACGGGGGGCAGCAATTAGGAATCTTGCGCAATGGGCGAAAGCCTGACGCAGCGACGCCGCGTGACCGATGAAGTCCTTCGGGATGTAAAGGTCTTTTGCCAGGGAAGAAGAACGTGACGGTACCTGGCGAATAAGCCCCGGCTAACTACGTGCCAGCAGCCGCGGTAAGACGTAGGGGGCGAGCGTTGTCCGAAGTTACTGGGCGTAAAGCGCGCGTAGGCGGCCTCTTAAGTTGGGTGTGAAATCCTGCGGCCCAACCGCAGAACTGCATCCAAAACTGGGAGGCTTGAGGACGGAAGAGGGCAGTGGAATTCCTGGTGTAGCGGTGAAATGCGTAGATATCAGGAGGAACACCCGTGGCGAAGGCGGCTGCCTGGTCCGTATCTGACGCTGAGGTGCGAAAGCCAGGGGAGCGAACGGGATTAGATACCCCGGTAGTCCTGGCCCTAAACGATGGATACTAGGTGTTAGTGGTATCGACCCCACTAGTGCCGTAGCTAACGCATTAAGTATCCCGCCTGGGGAGTACGGCCGCAAGGTTGAAACTCAAAGGAATTGACGGGGGCCCGCACAAGCGGTGGAGCATGTGGTTTAATTCGTTACTAACCGAAGAACCTTACCCAGGCTTGACATCCCCGGACAGCCTGTGAAAGCAGGTCTTCCTTCCCAAAAGGAAGGACCGGGTGACAGGTGTTGCATGGCTGTCGTCAGCTCGTGTCGTGAGATGTTGGGTTAAGTCCCGCAACGAGCGCAACCCTCATCGCATGTTGCCAGCGTAAAGTCGGGCACTCTTGCGAAACTGCCCGTGTAAGCGGGAGGAAGGTGGGGATGACGTCAAGTCGGCATGGCCCTTACGCCTGGGGCTACACACATGCTACAATGGCCGGTAACAGAGGGCAGCAAGACCGCGAGGTGGAGCTAATCCCAAAAATCCGGTCTCAGTTCGGATCGCAGTCTGCAACTCGACTGCGTGAAGTCGGAATCGCTAGTAACCGCAGATCAGCTATGCTGCGGTGAATACGTTCCCGGGCCTTGTACACACCGCCCGTCAAGTGACCTGAGTCGGTTGCACCCGAAGTCGATGGCCCAACCCGCAAGGGAGGGAGTCGCCGAAGGTGTGGCCGGTAAGGGGCGCTAAGTCGTAACAAGGTAGCCGTATCGGAAGGTGCGGCTGGATCACCTCCTTTCTAAGGAGCCCTGTCCGGAGTCCGCGACGATGCTGCGCGCATCGCGGGGACGGCCGGGCTGAGCTCTCAGGTCGGTCTCGTTCAGGCAGCTCTGGCTGCGCGCTCACTCTTTTCGGCTTTCGGGACGGCGCCCCTGGCGGGCGCAGGGAAGGACCGCCGGCTGGCAGAGGTCTGCGGATGGCAGGCCGCTTGAAAACGATGCCGGCGCTCCCGGACGCTGATCTCCGGGGGAGGCTCTGGCAGTCTCCCCTTTTGTGTGCGGGGCAGCTTTCGGTCTGGACGGCTGGCGCCGGGCTCTGGAGGCGTCGTGAGCTTCCAGGGGGTGCAGGGGCCGGCCGGATGCGGGCCTATAGCTCAGTTGGTTAGAGCGCACCCCTGATAAGGGTGAGGTCATTGGTTCGACTCCAATTAGGCCCAGTCTGCTGTCTTTCAGGCCGGCTGCGCCAGCCGGGGGCAATGCCTGGTGACGGGGGCTTAGCTCAGCTGGGAGAGCGTCTGCTTTGCACGCAGAAGGTCAGCGGTTCGAGCCCGCTAGCCTCCATCTCTCGAAAGCGCCGGTAAGGTTTCAGGAGCGCTTCCCCAGGCCGCGCGCTGGTGCGGCAGTCCGGCGGCGGGCAAAGGCCCCTGCGTGCTGAAGCGTTTGAGAGCGGGTGGGCAAATTGCCCGCCTGGTGATAGAATGAAGGTTTGTGGCGACGGGCACAGGCCCGGTCGCCGGGCCGGGTGCGGCGCGATCAGGCGCCGCGGCTTCCCGGCGGATGCAGAGGGCGCTGGATCGCGGAGCCCTGAGACTCCGCGACCCACCCCGTCCTGCGTGATCCTTGAAAACTGCATAGCGAGCGGGAACCGATCTGCATCTGCAGATACTCAAGGCACCGAGTTTTGGTCAAGCTACAAAGAGCGAATGGTGGATGCCTTGGGGCAAAGAGCCGATGAAGGGCGGGGCTAGCGCCGAAACGCTCCGGGGAGCAGCCAGCATGCTTTGATCCGGAGATTCCCGAATGAGGCAACTCGGCTGGAGTTACGTCCAGTCAACCGGCGGTGAATCCATAGCCGCCGGTGGGGAACCGGGTGAACTGAAACATCTTAGTAGCCCGAGGAAAAGAAAGCAACCGCGATTCCCTGAGTAGCGGCGAGCGAAACGGGAACAGCCCAAACCGCCGGCGCGTGATAGCGTAGGGGCGTTGCGCCGGCGGGGTAGCGGGACTCGGTCTTCACGCGGCCCTATCCGCGTGGGCAAGTTACAAATCCCAGCTGTAGCCGAACGGTTTTGGAACAGCCGGCCACAGACGGTGAGAGCCCGGTAGGCGAAACGGCATGGGACTTGCTGACCGAGCACCCAAGTACCACGGGACACGAGGAACCCTGTGGGAATCCGGGAGGACCACCTCCTAAGGCTAAATACTCTTTGCCACCGATAGTGAACCAGTACCGTGAGGGAAAGGTGAAAAGCACCCCGGGAGGGGAGTGAAATAGTACCTGAAACCATGTCGCTCACAAACAGTCGGAGGACTATGCTCCGGTTTACCGGAGAACGTCTGACGGCGTGCCTTTTGCATAATGAGCCGGCGAGTTAATCTGTGTTGCGAGGTTAAGTCCTTCAGGGACGGAGCCGCAGCGAAAGCGAGTCCGAACAGGGCGCATGCGGCCTTTGGCCGCCAGTAGCACGGATTAGACCCGAAACCGGGTGATCTACCCATGGCCAGGATGAAATCGCGGTAACACGCGACGGAGGTCCGAACCAGTGTCGGTTGAAAACGGCTTGGATGAGCTGTGGGTAGGGGTGAAATGCCAATCGAACCCGGAGATAGCTGGTTCTCCTCGAAATGCATTTAGGTGCAGCGTCACGCGTTCTGTGCTGCAGGTAGAGCTCTGAATGGGCTAGGGGCCCCACCAGGTTACCGAACTCAATCAAACTCCAAATGGCAGCACATGAGAGCGTGGCAGTGAGACTACGGGGGATAAGCTTCGTAGTCAAAAGGGAAACAGCCCAGACCACCGGCTAAGGTCCCGGAGTGTCAGCTAAGTGTGAAAGGATGTCAGGTTGCGTAAACAACCAGGATGTTGGCTTAGAAGCAGCCATCATTTAAAGAGTGCGTAATAGCTTACTGGTCGAAAGCAGCCTGGCGCCGACAATGTAAGGGGGCTCAAGCTGACCACCGAAGCCGTGGACGGCGCGCAAGCGCCGTGGTAGAGGAGCGTTGTCTGAGGAGCGAAGCGGCAGCGTAAGCAGCCGTGGACTTCAGACAAGTGAGGATGCCGGCATAAGTAGCGAAAAGAGAAGTGAGAATCTTCTCCGCCGAAAGCCTAAGGGTTCTTAAGGAAGGTTCGTCCTCTTGAGTTTAGCCGGGCCTAAGCCGAGGCGTGTAGCGTAGGCGATGGACATCTGGTTGATATTCCAGAGCCTGGGACTCGCGTTATCACCGAAGGGGGGACACGGATCCGCGTTCCAAGCACGGGGTTGGTAGACCGTGTTCTTGCGTGGGGCCGCCGGACAGGCAAATCCGTCCGGCACACAGGTCTGGCGCAAGACTAAGCCGAGTGGAGACACAAAGCCGAGTGGAGCAAGGGTCCGTCGAGAAAAGCCTCTAGGGAGTGAGTCCTGGACCGTACCGCAAACCGACACAGGTAGGTGGGTAGAGGATACTAAGGCGGGCGAGATAACTCTCGTTAAGGAACTAGGCAAGTTGACCCCGTAACTTCGGGAGAAGGGGTGCCCTGGCGGGACGCGGAATCGACGCCGCGGATTCGCCGGGGTCGCAGTGACAAGGCTCGAGCGACTGTTTAACAAAAACACAGGTCTCTGCTAAGTCGAAAGACGATGTATAGAGGCTGACGCCTGCCCAATGCCAGACGGTTAACAGGAGGGGTCATCCGCAAGGAGAAGCCCTGAATCGAAGCCCTGGTGAATGGCGGCCGTAACTATAACGGTCCTAAGGTAGCGAAATTCCTTGTCGGGTAAGTTCCGACCTGCACGAATGGCGTAACGACTTGAGCGCTGTCTCAACGAGAGACTCGGTGAAATTGTAGCACCGGTGAAGATGCCGGTTACCCGCATCAGGACGGAAAGACCCCGTGGAGCTTTACTACACCTTGGTATTGAGTTTTGGAATAGCATGTAGAGCATAGGTGGGAGGGCGCAAGCCCGCCAGTGGAATACCACCCTTGCTATTTCGAAATTCTAACCCTGGCCGTTATCCGGTCCGGGGACAGTATCAGGCGGGTAGTTTGACTGGGGCGGTCGCCTCCTAAAAGGTAACGGAGGCGTCCAAAGGTTCCCTCAGGCTGGTTGGAAATCAGCCGTAGAGTATAAGGGCATAAGGGAACTTAACTGTGAGACCGACGGGTCGAGCAGATGCGAAAGCAGGGCCTAGTGATCCTACAGCTAAGGGTGGAATTGCTGTGGCTCATCGGATAAAAGCTACCCCGGGGATAACAGGCTTATCTTGCCCAAGCGCTCACAGCGACGGCAAGGTTTGGCACCTCGATGTCGGCTCGTCGCATCCTGGGGCTGGATTAGGTCCCAAGGGTTAGGCTGTTCGCCTATTAAAGCGGTACGCGAGCTGGGTTCAGAACGTCGTGAGACAGTTCGGTCCCTATCCGATGCGGGCGCAGGAAGCTTGAGGGGGGCTGTCCCTAGTACGAGAGGACCGGGATGGACGAACCTCTGGTGTACCAGTTGTGCCGCCAGGCGCAGACGCTGGGTAGCCACGTTCGGTTGTGATAAGAGCTGAAAGCATCTAAGCTCGAAGCACGCCCCAAGATGAGGCTTCCCAAAGGGGAGCGATCCCTGAGTAAGGTCCCAGGTAGATTACCTGGTCGATAGGCCGCAGGTGTAAGGATGGTAACATCTTCAGCTTAGCGGTACTAATAGACCGAGGGCTTGACCAAATCTTATGCAGATCTCACAGGCGCCGCAGCCTTGCCTTGAGGGCCCGGCGTCCGTCCCCTCGCTGTGCAGTTTTCAAGCGTCACCGGACGGGATGCGCCCGCGGTGAGTCGGCCGGTTTCCCGGTGTCCATGGCGGAGGGGATCCACCCGTTCCCATCCCGAACACGGTAGTTAAGCCCTCCAGCGCCGAAGGTACTGCACTGGCGACGGTGTGGGAGAATAGGTCGATGCCGGGAATTCTTTGCAGGCCCCCGGACTCAGTCCGGGGGCTTTTCCACGTTCGGGCGCCGTTTTGCGGCCCGGTCGCAGTAACGGCGAACCCCGCAAAAATACCAGATTTCGCCCCGGCGCCTTGACGGGGAGCGGGCCGGTCTGGGAAAATAGCTCCCGGAGGAGGGAAAGCGAATGCGCAGACTGTTGCGCGGACGGGTGACCGTCTGCGGGAGGGATGCGCACATGGTGCTGCTGGGGGGAGCCTCCGCTGCCGTCCCGTGCCTGGCGCCGGAGACGCGAGAGTGGGGAAGCGCTTTCACCGTTGCCCTCCGTCCAAAAGCACGGCCATCACTGGCTATCAGAAGAGGTAAGGATCCATGAGCAGTCTGAAATCGAGAATAGGAGCGGTGCTGGCGGGGGCAGTCCTCGCGGCCGCTTTGGCCGCCGCGCCTGCCGCGGCCGGTCCGGGCCTTCTGGATGATCCTTTCGGTCTGGTCATCGGGGTGAGCGCTTCGAACCAGGCCGGATCCGGCTCCACATTCTTGCTTCCCGAGCTTGTCTTCGATCCCGAAGCCGGGTGGGGAACGTGGAGCCTGGCGGAGCCGTTGACGATCTACAGTGACGAGAATCCGGGTTTGCCCCTGGGGATCATCGAGACTCTGACCACGGCCATCAATCCGGATCCCGTGATTGCCTTCACGTTCAACGTCAAGGCTCTCAATGTGGACACGGTCTTCAGCATTTCCTCGGTCACCCTGAGCTTCCCGGGAATTGCCTTCCCGGATGCGGTGGCGAGCGCCGCGGTCACTATCACGGATACGGACGGAAACGGGGCGTATCTGGTGGGAGGTTACGTCTCCAACACGCTTGCCTACCAGGCTCAGACGAACCTGGGCGTCTATGCGCACCTGGTGCCGAACATCACGGCGCTCCCGAACCAGTCGGCGACCGCCAGCCAGACGTTCCCGCTCGTCGGGTTCAACACGATTCCCGGGACGGTCACCAGTATGCAGACGTCGTTCACGTTCCTGCTGAGCGCCCAGGATGCGGCGAGCGGCACCAGCGTGTTCTACGTCGGGCCGCCGATCCCTGAGCCCGCGTCCATGACGCTGGCCGCCCTCGGGCTGGCGGGCATCGCCGGACTGCGGCGCAGGGGCCGCTCGTGAAGGTGATGCGGGAGGAGTTAACATCAGCTTTTGCCGGAGCCGCACGATTTCCTCTTGACGTGAGGTGCCGGCGTGCCGGACAATAGTCTTCTGAGAGCGAGAGCTGCGGGCGCCGCGCAGGGCAAGGGGCGGCGGCCGGGAAAAGGAGAGCAGAAATGAGATTCGCAGTAAGAGCAGCGTTCGCGATGGCCGTGGCTGCGGCCGTGTTCGCCGGTGCGGCGTATGCCGGGCCCGGGATCGACGGGAGTCTCACCGGTCCTCTGCTGAGCATCACCGCGATCGCGGAGGGAAAGACCGCGAAATGGGAGCTCGGCTGGGAGCAGTTCCCCGCCCTGGTGAACGGAAAGGGATCGTGGTCGTCCCCGGGTGTCATTGAGCTGAAGGATAACGATGACCTGATCGCCTCGTTGAACAGCATCAACGTCTTCTACGATGTCGATCCGTCTGTTCAGCTGAACTTCAGCGTCACCGCCGGCAACACGGTGACCACCTTCACGTTCACGTCCAGCACGGTGGTCTTCACCCCGCTGGTGAATCCGGTCGCGACGGCGACGGCGGCGGTCACGGTGACGGACAACAACGGTAACGGCGTCACGCTGACCGGCCTTCTGCCCGGCGGGAAGGTGTACCGCGCTGATACGGACCTGGGCAACTATGCGCTTCTGGTCAACGGTGTGAGCGCGGCGGGCATGTTCCAGTCCAATACGGCGAACGAGAGTCTGGCCGGCGTGATCAATGGCACCGTCTCCAGCATCAGCAGCCAGTTCAGCTTCACCCTGACCGCGTTGGACGGCGCGAGCGGCACCAGCAGCTTTACCGTTATTCCGGAGCCCGGTTCTCTGGTGGCTCTGGGGAGCGCCCTGGCGGGCTTCGCGGGGCTGGCTCTGCGCCGCAGGGTCTGACCTGTCTGCTCAGGATCCGAGCGCAAAATCCGGGGACGTTCCGGCACAGTGCTGACGGAACGTCCCCTTCCAATACGGCGGGACTCCAGCGGATGGAGTCCCGCCGTTGCTTTCTGCGGTCGGTAGAAATACCTGATTTCAGGCGCCTCCTTTCCCCGTACTCTTGACAGGGGGTAAACCGGGGAGCACAATGGGGCCAGGCAAGGCTAGCACAGGAACAACTGTCGTTCCGGAAGAAGATGAGACCATGACAGGACGAAGGTTTCCGGCTTTCCTGATTGCGGCCGTCCTGACCCTGACTGCCGTGTGGGCGGCGCCGGCGAACGCTGCCGGCGGGTCGATTTCCGCGGTTTTGTTCGTCATCGAAGCGTGGGACGCCGGGCAGAACTATGGCAGGGTGGAGCTCTACCGTAACCCCGCGGCGGGTTCCGTCATCAACTGGAACCTGACAGATCCCGTGGAGATTTTCTCGAACGATCCCGGGAAGACGCCGCTGGGCACAGTATCCGATTTGAGCGCGTATCTGGACGCGGACCCCGTCGTCTCCATCGGGTTCGCCATCACAGCGCCGGCCACCAGCGTCAGCTACACCATCACGTCGGCCGTCGTGGGTTTTGCGCCGCTCGTGAACCCTGCCGCGATCGCCAGCGCCGCGATAACGGTGACCGACAGTGACGGTAACGGGGCCGTTGCTTCGCCGCTTTTCGCGGGCGGCACCAGATTCTTTCAGGCGACCAGCAATGCCGGAGTCTACGCCGGCCTGATCGCCGGGCCGCTGACAGCCGCCCCGTACGCTTCTGCCGCGGCAAGCGATGCGTTGCCAGCATCCGGTTACGGAAGCGTCGCCGGGACGGTGACATCCATTCAGACCGCTTTCAGCTTCAACATCACACCGAACGACCAGGTGAGCGGAACGGGCGTGTTCCACGTGGTTCCCGAGCCGGGCGGTCTGGCTGCGCTTGCCACGGGCCTGAGCGGCATGGCCGCGCTTCTGCTGCGCCGCCGCGTCGGCTGATCCCGAGGCTCGCCTTTGTGTGGTGCCGGAAAGCCCTCCCTCCGGGGGAGGGCCTTTTCGCGTCTATGCCGCGATTCTTGCCGCTTGCCCGGAGCAGGTGCAGGCCTGTCTCAGGGCGTAGAAAAACGGTGGAACCCCAGTTGGAGGACTTCAGGCGATGGTGATCGGAGTGCCGCGGGAGATCATGGAGGCGGAGCGCCGTGTTGCGGTCATCCCGGAGACGGTGCGGGAGCTGACGGCGGCGGGGCACGCAGTGCGGGTCGAGGCGGGCGCCGGAGAGGGCTCCAACATCCCGGACAGCCTGTATGCCGGGGCCGGGGCTGAGCTGACCGATGCGCGCACGGTATGGGAGGCTTCCGATATCGTGATGAAGGTCAAGGAGCCGCTCCCGTCTTCCGCCTTCGGGGCGCTGGAGGCCGACCTGCTGCGCGAGGGAGGGTGCCTGGTGGCCTTCCTGCATCCGGCGAACCATCCCGATATGATCTGCAGGTTCCGCGACCGCAGGCTCGTCACCATCTCGATGGACTGTATCCCCCGCACGGAACAGACACGGGAGATGGACGCCCTGGCCAGCATGAGCCTCATCGCGGGCTACAAGGCGGTCATTCTGGCGGCGGATCATCTGCCGGAGATGATGGGCGGCTGCCAGACTCCGGTGGCGGCGCTGCGGGGCTCGAGGGTCCTGATCGTGGGGTACGGGGTGGTCGGACGGCAGGCGGCCGCGACGGCCAAAGGCCTGGGGGCCGAGGTCGTTGTGGTGGACGTGCGGGACGAAGCCGTCCGGAGAGCCGGGGAGGACGGCTACACGGGGGTCTGCGTTCCGGGGCACGACGACGAAGCGGTCCGGCGGACGCTGGATGCGGAAGCGCCGCGCTCGGACGTGGTCATCCTCGGAGCGCTCGTTTTCGGAGAGCACGCGCCCCTGCTTCTGACGCGCGATACGGTGGAGAAGATGAGGCCGGACAGCGTTGTCGTGGACGTCTCGGTGGATCAGGGCGGCAACTGCGAGATCGTCCGGCCGGGCGAGATCTACCGGCACAACGGGGTCACGATCGTCGGCATTCTGAACCTTCCCGGGAGGCTGCCCGTCCACTCCACGCAGCTCTACGCCCGCAACATCTGCCGGTTTGTGCTGCATCTGACCCGGGGCGGATCGCTGAACCTGGACGACCCGATCGTGCGGGCCGCCACCATCACGCGGGACGGGGAGGTGGTGCACGAAGGGACGATCAAGGCCATCCGCGCTGCCGGTCTGGCCTGAAATGGCTGCGGCCGTCCGGGCTTCCGGCGGTCCTCACGGAGAGCGGGACGCGCCGTCACCTCAGGGCGCTGATCTTCACCAGGGCGGGATGAACGGCGTCCCCGGGGTGTGGCCCGGGTCCCAGTTCCCCTTGCGCAGGTCCTCGATCAGGCGGGACTGCTTGCCGTAGGCGGCGTGGCCGTCCAGGTAGGCCACGTTTGTTCCCTCGTAGTGCACGTCCGACGGGATATCGTGAGGCGTCTCCCACCGGAAGTCGCCGTCATTGATGCGTTCGCGCGATTCGTGGATCAGCAGCAGCACCAGCGTCGGGTCGTTCGCGATGCTGTCCAGCTTCTGAAATCTGTCCCGGTCGTCGAACTTGAAGTTCATGCTGTAGCTCAGGGGATAGTCCCTCTGTGTCTTGCCTGCGGGGAGGGAGGTGACCTGTGTGGCGGGCTTGCGCTTGTCGGTGGGGCAGCGGTAGATCTCCTCGGACTTCACATAGGGCCAGATCTGGCCTCGCGTCACATCCACCCACCCGCCGACGGACTGGGTGCCCACCCAGTCGCTGTACGGTGCCGTGTTGTAGGAGATGCGCGCGTCGGGAAGCTTTCCGCCGTTGTCGTCCGCATACTGGCGGCAGGCCAGGGCCAGCTGCTTGAGATTGTTCAGGCACTTCGTGGAGCGGGCCCGTTCGCGCGCTCCGGCCAAGACGGGGAAGAGGATGGCTGCCAGGATGGCGATGATGGCGATCACCACCAGCAGCTCTATGAGTGTGAATGCTCTGTGACGTTTTATAGACGAAACCATGTTTTGCCTCGCATCCGTGGCGCTCCCATGCTAAGGATACGGTCCCGGCCGGTTCCTGTCAATCGGCGAGGCGGAATTTATTGAGGTTTCACTCGTGCGAACGTTCGGCGCAGGCGCCGGACAGCGCCTGCAGTTGCGGTATCAGCCGAGGATTGCCAGGCCGGCGCAGGCTGCTCCCAGCGCGAGGGTGGAGGCGAGCCCTGCGTCCAGTGACCAGGAGCCCCCCGTCAATGCGTCCGGGCCGCGGACCTGCGCCACGAACAGCCCGTGGCCGTAATCCGACCCGTTTGCGGGCAGTCCGAGCACGGGGGTCTGCACGATGTTCCAGACGAAATGAAGTGCGATGGAGGAAGTGAGTCCGCCCGTCAGCAGCACCAGCTGTCCGGCCAGAACGCCGAACAGGGCGGTGTTAACGGCCCAGACGGGGGGAGCGTTCCGCCGCTTCCAGATGTGCACCAGTCCGAAGATCCCGGCCGAGACGGCCACCGCGGCGGCATCGTTCAGTCCGCCTCGCAGCAGGTGGAGCAGTTGCCCGCGGAAGACCACCTCCTCGAACGTCGCGGAGAGGAGCAGGTCCACGCCGACAAGCGCAAGCACCGTGCTTCTGGCCTTCATCTCGGCCGTGGGGGCAGGGCGAAGCGTCACCCATCCCTTTGCCACGAGCAAAGCGACGGCCAGCGCCGAGCAGCAAAGGGCCAGACCGGCTCCCAGCAGCGCGTCGGGGAGGCCCCTGCCGGCCCAGAGGAATCCGGTCATCGCCAGGGCGGGGATGGAGACCGAGAAAAACGTGGCGCAAAGCAGGCCGGCAAGGGGAGGAAGGAGGCCCAGCAGGTAGGAGATGTTTCCCGCCTCCCGGCCGGCCGCTGCGGCCGTCAGCCTTCCCCGGAGAGCCAGGCTCACCCGGTAGACCGAGTCGACAAAGAGGATTGTGGCGGCCAGATACAGGCTGGCCAGGGGAAGGCAAGACAAGTTCCTGGTGCTCCGGGCAGCGCTGCGGCGGCGCGCAAGGTGTCAGGGCAAGACATCCGCTTCCGCGGGAAGGCCGGCGCTGCTCCTTCTATTGCTGTTGTTCCATGAAGCGGTTACGGCTGCACAATTTCCGGTGTGCTCCGTTTCGAGGGGGGCGGCTCTTGAGTTTGACAGGGTTTTCGGCGCAGTGTTAAAGTGTCACGGCGGGACGGCGGGCGGATGGCGAAACGGCAAACGCAGCAGACTTAAAATCTGCCGGGGAAACCCCTGTGGGTTCGACTCCCACTCCGCCCATCGCCGTCTCCATCCGCCGGGCCTTCGCCCCCGCCGCCCCCGGCGGAGCAACACCTGACTCGATCGACCTGGAGGAGATAAGCCATTGGCCGGCCAGACCCGTTCTGACACCTTTGACTACGATGTCGTCGTGATCGGCGGAGGGCCCGGCGGCTACGTCGCCGCCATCCGCGCCGCGCAGCTCGGCGCCAGAGCCGCCGTCGTGGAGAAAAACGAGCTCGGCGGCACCTGCCTCAACGTGGGATGCATTCCCACAAAAGCCGTCATCTCCAGTGTGGCGCTCCTTCGCCAGATGCAGAACGCGTCCGCGTTCGGGCTGAAGGCGGAGAAGGTGGGCTACGAGCTGGAGGGCATCGTCGGAGGCGCAAGGTCCGTGGTCAGACAACTGGTCAACGGTGTCGGCATCCTTCTGAAGAAGAACGGTGTGGCGCATATCCGCGGCACGGGAGCGCTGGAAGACCCCCGTACGGTCGTGGTGGCCGGGGAGACGCGCAAGAGGGTCACCGCCCGGAACATCATCATCGCCACCGGGTCCCAGGCGGCCCGCCCCCCCATTGAAGGGCTCGAGGACTTCCCGAACGTCTGGACCAGCGACGATGCCGTCTTTGCGGACCGGGTGCCGGAGAAGCTGGTGGTCATCGGGGGAGGAGCGGTCGGGCTGGAGTTCGCCTACATCTTCAACGGGCTCGGCTCGAAGGTCACGCTGGTGGAGATGATGCCCCAGGTCCTTCCCTCCTGCGATGCCGAAGCCGCCGCGGAACTGGCCCGGCACCTCCGGAAGCAGGGCATCGACATCCGCACGGATTCCACGGTGGTCCGGGTCCAGAAGTCCGGCAGCGGAGGCAAGGTGACGGTGCGCTCCGCGGGCCGGGACGAGAAGCTGGAGGCGGACGTCATCCTGCTGGCTGTCGGACGAGTTCCCGTGACGGAGGGCCTGGGACTGGAGGCTCTCGGCATCAAAATGAACCGGCGGGCCATCGCCGTCAACGAGTATTACGAGACCTCGGTGCCTGGCGTCTACGCGATCGGCGATGCCATCGGAGAGCCGCTTCTCGCGCACGCCGCGTCGGCGGAGGGGGAGGCCGCGGCGGCAAACGTTACGGGGCACCGCGAGAAGGTGAACTACCACGCCATGCCTGCCGCTGTCTACACGCATCCGGAGCTGGCTTCGGTCGGGATGAGTGAGCGCGAGGCTCGCGAGAAGTATCCCGATGTGGCCGTGGGCAAGTTCTCGTTCTCCATCAACGGCAGAGCGCTCGGCGAGCGCGAGACCGAGGGGTTCGCCAAGATCATCATCTCGCAGAAGCACGGGGAGATCCTGGGAGCGTTCGTGGTGGGGCCGCACGCGAGCGACCTGATCGCCGAGGTGGCCACCGCGATCGCCTCCGAGCTCACCATCGACGAGCTGATCGCGAGCGTCCACGCCCATCCCACTCTGTCCGAGGTGGTGTTCGAGGCCGCCCACGACGCCCGCGGCCGCTGTATCCACAGGGCCTGATGAGGAGGGCGCCCGGGTGCCGGTGACGGCATACCTCGGCCTGGGATCGAACCTGGGGGACCGGGCGGCCAGTCTCCGGGAGGCGCTCTTGCGGCTTCAGCGATCGGGCGTCCGGGTTTGCCGCGTGTCGGGCGTCTACGAATCGGAGGCCATCCTGATGACGGACCAGCCTCCGTTTCTGAATTTGGTGGCGCGGGTGGAGACGGATCTGGAGGCGAGGCAGCTGCTGGAGCTGTGTCTGAGCGTCGAGACGGAGATGGGGCGGGTCCGCACAGTGCGGTGGGGTCCGCGCATCATCGACATCGATATCCTTCTCTACGGCGACGCGGCCGTCCGGGAGCCCGGCCTGACGCTCCCCCACCCGGGACTCCGCGACAGAGCGTTCGTGACGGTGCCGCTGGAGGAGGTGGCGGAACGGATCCTTGTGCCGGTGCCGTCGAACCACCGGGAGCAGGTCCGCAGGGTGAGCGGACCGCCGCTGCTCGAGGTGTCCCGCTAGGAGGCCGGATCCGGCATATGCCCATCTTTCGTTACGAAGCTGCGGACCGGCATGGAACGCTCAGGCGAGGCGCCATGGATGCCGCCGACGAGCAGCAGGTGCGCGACCGACTCGTCCGGATGGGTTTCCGCCCCGTGGCCGTGGCCCCGGCTCCGGGCGCGGCGCCGGTCCGTCCGTCGTCCCCGGCGGCTTCTCCTTCCCGCCGGAGCGCGGCGTTTTCCGTGTCCGCCCTTTCCGTCGGGGAGCAGGCGCTCCTCTGGCGGCAACTCGCGGAGCTGGCCCGCGCGGGTTTTTCCCCCTTCGATTCGTTCAGCGCCCTGGCCGCCCGTTCGCGCAACGGACGGGTGCGCGCGGCCGCACGCGACGTTGCCCTCAGGGTGCGGCAGGGCTCCCCGGTGGCCGACGCCCTCGCAGCCAACGCCGCGGTCTTTGGAACGGACTGCCGGATGGCGGTGCTCGCGGGTGAACTGGGCGGATTCCTGGCTGACGTCTACGAGGACTTCGCCCGCTCTTTCGAGGACGAAAAACGCCACCGCGAGCGCGCCCGATGGTTCCGTCTCTTCGGCTACATCAACCTGATCGGTGGGCTTGTCCTGCTCCACGCCATCCTCTTCTTCACGAACTACCTCAGCGCCGCAAGCCTCCCGGCGGGGTCGGGCGGCATCATCGAACGGGCGGGCGGGGAAGGCTGGCCGGAGTTCCTCAGACAGGGTGTGTCGCTGTGGTTCAGGCAGTTTGCGCTGGTCGTGGTTCCGGCATTGCTGCTCGTGTTCCTGGGCTGGCCCCTGCTGCTCTACTGGCTGGAGCGGGGGCCGTTGAGGCCGGCCGCCGACTGGCTGGGGCTGCGAATTCCTCTGTGCCGGACAGTCAATCGTGTCCGCGGGCTGGGGCGGTTTTACCGCTTCCTGCGACGGCTGGCTGCGGCGGGGGTCGCGCCCATCCAGTCGTGGGAGGCCGCCGCGGAAGCCGTCGGGAACCGGGCCGTCACGGAGGCGCTGCTCCGCGGACGCGCAGAGCTGGCCCGGGGAAGGGGAATGGGGGCGGCGCTTCGCGCCGCCGGTCTGGCTCCCGACGGTGACGTTCAGCTCCTGTCGACGGCCGACCAGACCGGAAGGATCCCGGAGATCCTCCTGCAGCTGGAGCGGGACTACGAGGCGCGTTGGGAGTCGGTCTCCCGCATTGTGCGGTATTCCCTGCTCGGGCTGTTGGGGCTATCTTACGGAGCGGTGCTGGTCTATGCTTTCGCGAGGTTTGCAGTGTGGTACGCCTCGTTGGCGGGCGAAATCCTGAAAGACTGGATGCCATGATGGCCGTCTTCGAGTATCTGGCAAAGGACAGATCGGGCAGGGAGGTGTCCGGGCAGATGGAGGCGGCCGGCGAGGCGGAGGCGGCCCGCTCTCTGCGGGAACGGGGTCTGTTCGTCATCCGGTTGCGCCCGGCGCGCTCCGGGGATGCCCGCAGCGCGGCTGTCAGGGAGGGGGCGCTCGCCCGGGCGTTCCCGCGCGTCAGCCTGAGCCGCCGGATGATGTTCTGGAGGCAGCTGCACTCTATGCTGCGATCCGGCGTCTCGGTGTCGGAGGCGTTCCGGAGCATCGGTTCGCTGAGCACCGGGCACTTCCGGAGGGTGCTGCTGGATGTCGCTGAACGGACGGCGCGCGGAGAGCCCGCATCGCAGGCGCTTGCCGCGTATCCGGGCACGTTCCCCCCGGCGGAGGTGGCTCTGCTGCGGGCGGGGGAGCAGGCCGGATCGCTGGAGGCCGTGGCCGGGGCCATCGCGGACAGCAACGAGCGCGAGCTCCAGGTGCGGCGTTCCTTCGCGATGGAGCTCGCCTATCCGGTCCTCGTCCTGATTGCGCTGCTTTTCATCCCCCTGCTGCCGGCTCTCGTTCTGGAGGGCGCGCCGGCGGCCCTGGCCATCGTCCGGCAGAAATACGTCCCTCCCGCGCTGATATTGCTCGCGGCGTTCGCGGGTCTCAGGCTCCTGTTTGCCGCCGTTCCTTCCGCCGGGGAGGTCTGGGATCTTCTGAAGCTGCGGATGCCGGGGATCGGGGCCATCGTGTCGCGGCTGGCATCGGCCAGGGCGTCGCGTCTGATGGCGGCCGCCTACCGGGCGGGGCTGGAACCCTCCGCCGCCCTGGAGCTGGCGGCGGATGCGTGCGGGAATGCGGCGCTGGGCCGCAGGCTCCGGGCCGCTGCGCCGGCCATTCGAAGCGGGCACGATCTGACGTCTGCGGTGACGCGCGCCGGCGCGCTTCCCCGGCGCGCGCTGCAGATGCTGGCCACCGGCGAGCAAACCGGCAATGTGGACGGGATGCTGGAAATGGTCGCACAGAGCTTCCAGGACGAGGCTCATTCCTATCTGAAGGTCGCTGCCGTTGCAGCGGGGGTGTTCGGCCTGCTGGTTGCCGCGGCGTTCGTTCTTGTCAGGGTGCTGGAATTCTACTCCGGGTACGGAAGTGGGCTGATGGCCGACTAGCCGGCCGGCCCGGCTCGTTCCTGCAGAAAAGGGAAAACTTGGAAGGCACGTGAAGATCGTACGGTTCGATGCGGGAGACGGCGCGGCGCGCTTCGGCGTGCTGCAGGACGGTTCGGTTCGCGAGATTTCCGGAGACATCTTCGGCGAATGGTCTCCGGGCGACGGACACCATCCGCTGGACGGCGTCCGTCTGCTGGCGCCGGTGGAGCCGCCGAACGTCATCTGTATAGGCCTGAACTACCGGCGGCACGCCGAGGAGAGTAATCTGAAGCTCCCGGAACGCCCGGTCATCTTCCTGAAGCCGACCACCGCGGTGACGGGACCGGACTCGCCCATTCGTTTGCCCCGGATGGCTCCGGACGAGGTGGACTATGAGGCGGAGCTGGTCATTGTGATTGGCCGGACCGCCCGGGATGTGCCGGAGGAGCATGCGCTGGATCACGTGCTGGGATATACCTGCGGCAACGATGTCAGCGCCCGGGACTGCCAGCTCCGGCTGGATGTTCAGTGGGCGCGGGGCAAGTCGTTCGATACGTTCTGCCCCATCGGTCCCTGGATCGAGACGGAGATGGACCCGGACGACGCGCCCATCTGCTCCCGGGTGAACGGACGGACGATGCAGAGCTCCAGCACCTCGGACATGATCTTCAGCTGCCGGAGGCTGGTCAGCTATCTTTCGCAATGCATGACGCTGCTGCCCGGCACCGTCATCCTGACCGGGACCCCGGAGGGGGTGGGCTTCGCCCGAAGACCGCCTGTGTTCCTGCGGCCGGGCGACGTGGTGGAGGTCGAGGTGGGGCCCATCGGAGTTCTGCGAAACACCGTGGAGTGAGTTCCGGCCTGCGCTCCCGTGCGGGAAGCCGCCTTCGCGGACGGCCGGACGTGTGAAGGGGCCCGGCCTCAGTGTCCGGGCCCCTCCTGTGAGTTGCCTGAGGTCAAGGGGGCCGTTTTAGCGGTCCAGGTCCACGTAGTCTCTCGGGTTGCTTACCAGTGAGATCCTGATGTGCGAGCTCCGCCTGGCGATGTAATACGAGTTCTCGTGGAAGACGAGCCTCCCGTTCTGATATCGCCCCCGCGACTCGAACTGCTTGCCGTCGGGGCGCCACGATCGCATCACCACGTTGCCGTCTTCTGCGATTTCCAGATGGATGTCGGCATTATTGGACCCGCCGTGTCCCCTGAAAGTCCCGATCGCCCAGGAGGGCGGCACACGCGTTCCTCCGGAACCGCCGGTCCCTCCGGAACCGCCAAACCCTCCTGAACCGCCAGATCCTCCGGAACCGGCCGAACGGAATAGCTCGGCGTATCTGGACCGGTCGCCCACCGTCGTCATGCGGATGTTGGCTCCCAGTTGACTGACGGTGAAAGAGGCGCCGGGGAACTTCAGCATACCGTTGCGGTAACTTCCGGTGGAGCGCCGCTGGTTTCCTCCCGGCCAGCTGTACATCACGGCAGCTCCGTTTGCGTCGATGCGCAGCTCAACAGGAATCCCTTCGCTGTTGCGCCCTGCGAATGTGCCCACCGCCCAGGATGGGACAGAGCCCCCGCCTCCGGGGAAGGTGGAGGATCGGCGAAGATCCACGGAGTCGTGCGTGTTGCTGGCGCGCGTGATGCGGATTCCCGAACCGCGCCGGCTAACGTAGTAGGACTCGCGGCTGAAGTCGATCCTGGTGTCGGACATCGAGCCGCGCGATTCAAGCTGCTGACCGTCGCGCCAGGAACGCATCGTGACGGATCCGTTCCCCTCGACGACCAGCTCCACCTGCACGCGGTTGCTCCCGCCGAAGCCCGTGAACGTGCCGACAGCCCATGGAGGGACTCTCCCCGCCAACACCGGGACGGCAAGGGCCACGGTGACCGGCAGGGTCAGCATCGCTGAAAGCTTCAGTGTCTTCATTTTTATGATCCTTCTCTCTGCCCGGGTTGCATGGAAAATGCCGGGACAGCTGCTAAACGGACGGAAGGCGGCCCGGGTTCCCGGGCCGGATTGCGGCGGTTTGCGTCAACCGGCTGGAAACCTCACCGTCTGCACCTTCCACGGTCCCAGACTCACGGTTTCCTCCGCCGGCTGCCGGTCGCGCTCGAGGTAGTCGGTGAGAACCCCGCCCGGGCCGGCGCCTCGAATGCGAAGCCGCGCGCTTCCCGCCGTCCCCGCGGTCTCCGCCAGCCGGACAATGATCGAATCGTCCCGCTCCGCCACCTTCAGCGCGGAGATGATGACGTTGTCCGTAGCCTCCATCTCAAGGAAGCTCTCGGTGAGTTTCAGGTCCTGGCGGCGGCCGGTAGCGCCCGGAAGCAGGGCGCGCACGAGCATCGGGGAGTTGACCTCGCGCGCCCGCCGCTCGATCCCCGCATCCGCGAAGCCGCCGGAGTGCAGTATCAGCGAGTAACGGAAAAGATGGGCTCCGCTGTCACGCGCCCCGTCGAAGTCCGGGCAGTCGTAGAACTCGGGCTCGTTCAGACACCAGCTGTCCGTAGGGCTGCGCAGCACGGACATGAAGAGCACCCCGTCCCGCAGCCGGTGCGATGGCGTCCCCTGGTTGATGAGAGCCACGCCGCAATCCCGTCCGGGATCGTGGACGTCCACCCAGTTCACCGCCGGCCAGTCGCCGTTGGTGGAGGGGTATCCGGTCATATCCGGCTCGTAAGGGCCGCGGGGAAGCGCTCCGTAAGGAATGGAACAGGTGGCTTCCTCCGTACGGCAGCCGGTCGGAAAGGCGAGGCGGATCCGACGCTGGGCCGTGTCCCAGAGGATCTCCGTCTCGAAGTCGATGCGCTCCTGGCCATCGTAAAGCCATGCCCGCTGGCTCCAGGCGACCTGGTGGGTGTTCGGGTCGCTCCCCCGGTACTGACCGGTCACCACGATCTCCAGGCAGCCGGGCCCCCTGCGCGTCCGGACGCGGGACGTATGGCTTCCCAGGCGTTCCTCGAAGGAGGGCGGCTGCATGGTTCCCCAGGGATGCCCGATGTCCTCCTCCAGGATCAGCTCGTTGACCAGGTATCCCTGGCCGTCGCCAATCTCGTGTCCGGTCCGCAGGCCCCTTATCGACCGGATCCCCTGGCCGGACACCGTCACGCGGTAGACGCCGGTGTCGTAGGTTCCCGGGCTCTCCGTCCAGACGCCCTGATCGGCCGGCTTCTCCTCCGGTCCGAGCAGGATTGCCGTGTAGCCGAGCGGCGGGACGGGCGGAGGCAGGATGACGTACTCGGTCCGGGGACCCTCGACGCGGACGTCCAGGACCCTGAGCGGGTTTCCTTCCGCGTCCAGCAAGGAGGGGTTCCGTCCGAACGTGTAGACCGGAATGCGGACGGGATGGGTGCGGGCCCAGCTCTCGGCGTTGTAGAGCAGGAGGCACAGGTCGTCTTCCCTGGACTCGACGCGCTCTTCCAGCGCGTTCAGTGTGGTGGAGAGCGCCTCCTCCGAGAGCTCCTGCACGCTTTCCAGCCTCTCCAGGATCTCGTGATAGGCCGCGTCGATGTGAGTCCCGGTGATGGCGTCGTGGAAGGCGCAGAACAGCAGCTGCCGCCACGCCTCGTCCAGCAGGGCGCGGGGATAATCCCCGTCCAGCAGATGTCCCACCGTCGCCCACTTCTCGGCCGCTATCAGCAGGTTCTCCATCTCCCGGAACCGCTGCTTCACCCCGATGCGCGACACGTAGCACCCGGTCGAGACGGGGTTGGCCTCCACCTGATCCGGAACCTCGAGGCCGGGGTCGTCCGCCCGGGAGATCTCCTCCGCGTGATATCGGTTCATCAGCGTGAAGCCGCCGAAGCGGATATCCCGGCCCAGACGCTCCCGCGCCAGTTCCACCAGTTCCGGCAGGCGCGGGTTCGGGACGGCCTCCTCTCCGCCGATCTGCACCAGGCTCCAGGGGCCGGAGGGGTCGTGGGTCTCCAGCGCGCGCAGGATCTCCTCGTCCGTCGCGTGGCTGGTGTCCGCAAGCCCGCGATATCCGCATTGCCCGCACCCCACACCGTCGCACGCCGGGCACGGCGCGATCTTGATGCCTCCGCCCGCGTAAGTGACCGGCTCAGGGTCTTTCGTGTAGATGACCGTCCCGTCCAGCCCTTTCCAGTAGTCGCCGGGCACCCGTTTGTAGCTCAGCCTCTGGACGCTTCGGCATCCGCACCCGCGGTAGATCTGGGGGATCTGCGCGCTCTGGCCGAAGGCGTCCTCGAGCCAACCCACGTCCGGGATGATGCCGAACGTCTCCTCGAAGAACCACTGCCCCGCCGCCAGGTTGCGCAGCAGCGTCTCGCCGGAGGGCATGTTCGTGTCCGGCACGGTCAGGCCGGCCGCGGTCAGCTCGATGGCTCCGCTCTCCACCAGTCTCCGGACGGTCTGCAGCCTTTCCGGGTCGCCCTCCACAAACTTGCGAAAGACCTCCGCCTGTCCTTCCGAAAAGACCGCGCCCCTCTCCGCGTTCTGCAGCCAGATGGTGATGAAATACTCCTCCAGCTCGCAGTAGGGACGGTACCGTTTTCCCCGGTAATCGAACGGGCGCTCCCAGCAGCGCCGCCAGACGGGGTCGAAGTGATTGTGCTGAACAACGTAGACGGGGCCGTCTTGTGCCATGGCCTTGTCCGGGGCCTCCTTGAGTTTCGCAGGCATTACCCGGGCCGGTCTGTCCTGACCGGCGCCGGGTCGCGGCATTATGGCCGCTGCAGGGTCCTCTCAGCCACGCGACGGATGACGGCAGGATTCCGCCGATGCCGCGGCGAAGGGGGGCCGTGTGCCTCATCTCCTCCGCGGATCCGGCTCCGGGGCTTCCCGCTTCGGCTTTCCAGGGCGCGGCAAAAGAGTTGCAGCAATAAGATGAAGGAGCCTGACGCCGTTCCCGCGCGCGCCGGTGTGCGTCTGCGCGCCTACATTCTCGGCTTGCTCTGCGTCGTTGGCGTCTGCGTGCTGGTGGGCTACGGCGAGCTTGTGGCCAGCCGCGGCGGAAGCATCGACGCCGTCCTGCTCGGGGCCACCCACCTGCCCCCCGGGGCCATGGCGGGGCTGTTCGTGCTCCTGTTCGGAAACGCGCTGCTCCGGCGCTTCGCCCCCCGCCTGAGACTGACTCCGGCCGAGGTCATCGCCATCTACTTCATGATGGTCTGCGCGGCGCTGGTGTCGTCTTTCGGTCTGATGTCGGTGCTGCTGCCTGCGCTGGTTGCCCCCAACTATTTCGCCACTCCCACCAACGGCTGGCGGGAGGTGTTCTACCGGCACATCCCTTCCTGGCTGGTTCCATGGGATCCGGCCGGGCCAGAGATGCAGGATGTCTCGCGGGGGTTCTACGAAGGACTCCGGCACGGAGAGCCCATTCCCTGGAAGCTGTGGCTTGCCCCGCTTGCGGCGTGGACCATCCTGGCCCTGCTGCTGTTCTTCCTGATGGCCTGCATCGCGACGCTGCTTCGCAGGCAGTGGGTGGACAACGAGCGCCTGTCGTTTCCGCTGGTCCAGCTGCCGGTGGAGCTTGCGTCCGCGGAGCGCAAGCCGTTCCTGCGAAGCCGGGCGATGTGGCTGGGGTTTTCGCTTCCCTTCGCCCTGCACCTCCTGAACGGCCTGCACAACAACTTCCCGCAGGTGCCTTATATCCCTGTGCTCTACAACCTGAACCAGTACGCGGTCACCCTTCCCTGGACCCAGCTTCACTGGACCTCCGTGGTCGTGGCCCTCTCGGTGGTCGGCGTGTCCTATCTGCTGCCGCTGGACGTGTCGTTCAGCTTCTGGTTCTTCCTGCTCTTCTTCCGCGCGCAGGACGTCGTCGCGGGGGCGCTCGGGTTCCCGCCGCGGGACATCCCTCTGTACCCGGCACGTTTCCACATCGGATACCAGTCGGCGGGGGCGTTCTTCGTCGTCGCGCTGTCCACTCTGTGGCTTGCGCGTCCGCACCTTCGCATGGTGGCCCGGCGGATCTCCGGCCGTCTCCAGGAAGACGTCGATGCGGACGAGATGATGCGCTATCGCGCCGCCTTCGTCGGGATGGTGGTCAGTTTTGCCCTGATCGTGGCCTGGTGCTCGGCGGCGGGCATCAAGCCGGCGGTCGCCGCGCTGATGATGCTGGTGTTCGTCTTTGTCATCATGGTGGTGCTCTCGCGCTGCGTGGCCGAAGTGGGTCTTCTGTTTCTGCAGCCCATCTTCCGGCCGATGGACGTATGGGCGCTCGGAGCGCCGCCCGCAGCTCTGGGTCCGGCCAGCCTGACGGTGCTGGCTTTCGTCAACGCGGGGTTCTTCCGCGACCCGCGCAACGTGATGCCCGAGTTCTTCCAGAGTTTGAAGGCGGCGGATCTCGTGGGAGCGCGGCGGCGGAGTGTGGCCCTGGCGGTGGCGCTGGCGGTGTTTGCGGGGGTGGTGGCCGCAGGCCTGATCCACCTCAGCATCATCTACCGCTACGGCGGCATCTCGCTGAACAGCTGGTTCTTCGTGCACAATCCACGGATGTATTTCAACGAGGCCGACTCGATCCTGAAAGGGGGACGTCCGTTCGACCCGTCCGCAGGTTTATGGTTCGGGGTGGGGGCGGCGGCCACGACATTTCTGTACGTCATGCGCACCCGCTTCTGGTGGTGGCCGTTCCATCCGCTGGGATACGCGATGGGCGCCGCCTGGCCGGCCATGGTGTACTGGTCGGCCTTCCTGACGGGGTGGGCTGCCAAGGCGCTCATCCTGCGGTATGGAGGGGCAAAGACCTATGCCCGCGGGAGGCCGTTTTTCCTGGGGCTGATCCTCGGGGAGTTCGCGGCGGCGTTGTTCTGGTCGGCTCTGGTGGCGCTGTTCGGGGTGCGAGCGCCTTCAATTCCCATATCGTGATGACAGCCGGGAGGCAGATTGCTTGACCCGTAACGGATTCGTGGACATTCAGGTGAACGGTATCCTGGGTACGGACTTCGGGGCGGACGGGCTGACTCTGGAGGCTGCGCGCCAGGCGGCCCGGGAGCTGATCCGCCGGGGAACGGTCGCCTTCTGCCCCACGGTGGTCACCGCATCCGAGGACACCTACCGGCGGGTGCTGCCCGTCCTTGCGGATCTGATGGACGATCCGGAAGTCGGAGGGCATGTCGCGGGCATCCACCTCGAGGGGCCGTTCATCTCGCCGGTGCCCGGTCCGAGGGGGGCCCATCAGGAGCGCTTCGTGCGTCCCCCTTCCATCGAGCTGTTCGACAGGATGATGGAGTGGGCACGGGGGCGCGTGGCCATCCTGACAGTCGCGCCGGAGGTGCCGGGAGCGCTGGAGCTCATCCGGCACGTCTCCTCGCTCGGCGTCGTCGCGGCGGTCGGGCACCATAACGCCGACGGGGACACGCTGCAGGCCGCACTCGACGCGGGAGCGCGGCTTGCGACGCACGTGGGCAACGGCATCAGCGCGCAGATCGACCGGCACAACAATCCCATCTGGTGGCAGCTGGCCTGCGACGACCTCTTCTGCAGCTTCATCACCGACGGACATCACCTGCCCGGGCCGTTCATCAAGACCGCCCTGCGCGCAAAGACTCCGGAGCGGGCGATCATCATCAGCGATGCGGTGATGCTGGCCGGCTGCCCTCCCGGCGTCTACGATTTCTTCGGCACCGCGGTGGAGCTTGCGGACAGCGGAAGGCTGTTCATCCGGGACACCGGCTACCTGGCCGGTTCCTCATCCACCATGTTCGAGTGCATGGATTATCTGGCCTCGCTGGGACTGCTCGGGGAAGAGGACCTGTGGAAGGTTGGGCGCTCCAACCCTCTGTCTCTGCTCGGGAAAAGCGAGGAAGACATCTCCCGGCTGCCCGGCCCGCAGGTGGCCTTCCGGGACGGCCGGTTCGTGCTGCAGGAAGACAGCATCTCAGGATGAAAGGAGCCTGAAGCTCAGTGGCAGGCACTATTGACGTCACCATCATCGGCGGAGGGATGTTCACGACGGATGTCGTGCTCCCCACGGTCTATCATCTCCAGCGCACGGGGATGGTCGGGCAGGTCACGGTGTGCGCGCTGACAGCCGGGGTGCTCCGGGCCCTCAAGGAGAACCCGGACATCCGCGCCGCGTTTCCGGGGCAGGATTTCATTGCGCGGCCGGACCTCTCGGAGCCTCCGGACCGCGCGTTCCCGGACATCTATAAAGAGGTGGTGGCCGCGATGCCGCCCCGGCAGGCGGTGGCCGTGGTCCTGCCGGACCACATGCACTATGAGGCGGTCAAGTTCGCGCTCGAGCACGACCAGCACGTGCTGTGCGTGAAGCCTCTGGTGCTCAAGTATGATCACGCGGTGGAGATCGAACGCCTGGCGAAGGAGCGGGGCCTGTTCGTCGGCGTGGAATACCACAAGCGCTTCGACCGCCGGTCCCTGATGGCGCGGATGCATTATCGCAGGGGAGACTTCGGGGAGTTTGTCATCGGCGAAGCCAAGATGATCGAGCCCTACTTCTACCGCTTCTCCAACTTCCAGAACTGGTTCACCGTGGAGGCCACCGACCCGTTCGTCTACGTCGGCTGCCACTACGTGGACCTGGTCTATTTCATCACCGGGCTGCGGCCGGTGGAGCTCTCTGTCGCCGGGATCCGCGGCCGCTTCCCGAACGGCAAAGAGGGCTATATGTGGGCGAACGGCCGCGTCCGGTATGAGAACGGTGCGATCCTCTCGGTCACGGACGGCCTGGGATATCCGGATATGGGCTCAGGCAGCAATGAACAGTGCCTGGAAATGTTCTGCGAGGGGGACGGCAAGAGCGGCCTGATCAAGCACGACGACCAGTTCCGCGGGGTCACCCACTGCTACCTGGAGCCCATCGGATGCGGCGGGACGCACCACAACTTCGTCAGCCCGGATTTCATGCGCTACATCCCCTGGGAAGGCGAGGGGTTGAAGCCGGCCGGGTACGGAGCGGATTCCGTCTCGGCCATCCTGGGAACCATCCATCGCATCGAGCAGGAGACGCAGGGGCTGCCGGAGGACCGGGCGCTGGAGCGGCGGCGCGAGCTGGCGGCGGAGGTGGACGAGAAGGGTCTGATCGCCACCCCGGCCAACAGCAGTGTCAACGAGCTGGTCATGGAGGCGGCCCGGATGTCCATCCTCTCCGGCGGCGACCCCGTGCGCATCGTCTACGACGGTCACCCCCACGTGGAGCCGGGCCACGCGGTGACGGGGAAGGAATAGTCCTCAGCGCTTCGGCCGGGCGACGGCGGAGTGCCGACCCTTTCATCGCCGGGCCCGGGAGGCCGCTCCACCCATCACGGCACGCGGATCAGACTGAGGCCTGCAATGTTCTCCTGGATGCTTCCGCCTGGGCCCGGGGGGATGTTCAGGCTCCGCGGCGGCCGCCTGGCCTGCTACAGGCTTTGCCCTCCGGTGGCAGGCCGTGTCATCGGGCGGGCGGGGGAGGAAGAGGGGGCGGGGGAGGGGCGGGCGGCGTCTCGAGTCTGCGCATCACGGGCTCCACGCCTGCGCCGAAGCGCTGCACCAGCTCGGCTCCCACGTAACCCGTCCTCAGCACGTTCACGACGGCCACCAGCGCCACCAGCAGATACAGCAGGTTTCCGACGCGGCGCAGCAGAGGGCGGCCCTCCAGGATGAGTCTGCCGATGACGAGCGCGCCGATGAAGACCAGCGTCAGGATGCCGGCCTGTTCGTGCCGGGCCAGCGCGTCCTCGATGTGCGGTATCCGGGCCGCCCGCGGTTCCGCCAGCACCCCCGTCCAGTAGGCGGCTCCGGCTCCGATCGCCGCAAGCAACAGGCAGTACAGGCCGGCGCGACGGAACGAGTCGTCCTTTGCGACAAACCCCACCAGATCGAAGAGAAAGCTCGCCACCAGCAGGGCGATCGGGAAGTGGACTGTCGCAGGATGGAGGTCCAACCGCGGCCCCTTCTTACCGTACGGCGCTTCCGGCCGGCACGTCGCAAGGCGCGTCGGGCTGCAGCAGGATGGCCCGTCCGTCCACGTCCGCAGCCAGCAGCATCCCTTGCGATTCCACACCCCGGATCTTTGCGGGCTGCAGGTTCGCCAGCAGCACGATGCTTTTGCCGGCCAGCTCCTCCGGCCTGTAGTGTTCGGCAATGCCGGCCACCACCGTTCGCGGCCGCTCCTCTCCGGCGTCCACCGTCAGCTTGAGGAGCTTCGTGGCTCCCTCGATACGTTCCGCCGACACGATCTTCGCGATCCGGATGTCCAGCCTCCTGAACTCGTCGTAGCTCACCAGTTCCCGCTCCGGCGCGGCTCCGTCCGGGGCGGGAGAGGCTGCTTCGGCGGTCTTTTTCGCTTTCGAGACATCGATACGCGGGAAGATGGGTTCCGGTGCGGCGAGGCGGGTGCCTCCCGGCAGCCGGCCGAACTCGACGGCCTCCTGCCAGACCGTGTCTCCCGGCCCGCCGGCGAGGCCGAGCTGAGCCCACATCCGGGCCGCGCAGGCGGGCATGAACGGATTGATCATCACCGCCGCCACCCGTGCCGTCTCCAGCGCGTTGTAAAGCACGCTGCCCAGCTCCGTGGTCCTGCCCTCCCTGTGCAGGTTCCACGGCGCGCTCTGCTCCACGTAACGGTTCCCCGCGCTCACCAGGCCCCAGATGGCTTCCAGCGCCTTCGAGAACTGGATCTCGCCCAGGGCCGAATGCACCTCCCCGGCCGCGCTTCGCGCCGCATCCGCAAGACCGGGATCCACCCGCGCGTCTTCCGGGACGATGCCCCCGCACCAGCGATGCGCCATGGCCACCGTCCGGTTCAGCAGGTTGCCAAGGTCGTTCGCGAGGTCCGAGTTGAACCGCGACACCAGCGCCGCGCGGGAGAAGTCGCCGTCCGCGCCGAAGGGCACCTCCCGGAGCAGGAAGTAGCGCACCGCGTCCGCGGCGAGCTCGGGCCCGGCACCGCTCAGGGACGAGAGGTCCTTCACCAGTTCCGTCGCGTACACCACGTTGCCTCGCGACTTGGAGATCTTCTCTCCCTCCACCGTCCAGAAGCCGTGCCCCACCAGCATCTCCGGCAGATCCACCCCCAGCGCCATCAGCATGGCCGGCCACAGCGTGCAGTGGAAGCGCACGAAGATGTCCTTGCCCATCATCTGCACACTGGGAGGCCACACCGTGCGGAACTTTTCTTCGTCCTGCAGATACCCCGCCACCGTCAGGTAGTTCAGCAGCGCGTCGAACCACACGTAGACGACGTGCTTCTCATCGCCCGGCACCGGAATCCCCCAGCCGTTGTTGATGCGGCTGACGGACTGGTCCTTCAGCCCGGCGCGGGTGAAGGCCATCACCTCGTTCGCCCGGTAGTCCGGCCGCAGCCAACCCGGGTGCGACTCCATGTACTGCAGAAGCCGGTCCTGGTATTTCGAGAGCCGGAAGAAGTAGTTGTCCTCTTTCACCCAGCTCAGCGGGCGGCGGCATTCCGGGTTCGGGCATGTCCCGCCGGTCACCTCAGACGGCGCGAAGAATGTCTCATCAGAGACGCAGTACCATCCCTCATAGCTGCCCAGATAGATGTCCCCGGACTCCATCAGCCGCCGGAACACTTCCTGCACCACCCGCACGTGCCGCGGCTCCACCGTCCGGATGTAGTCATCGTAGGCGATCTCCAGCGCCTGCCACTGCTCCTTGAACAGCGGCTCCATCCGGTCCACATAGGCGCGGGTCTCCACTCCATCGGCCTGGGCCACCTCCCGCACCTTCAGGGCGTGTTCGTCCGTCCCGGTGGCAAAGAGAACCTTCTCACCGCGCTGCCGGTGATAGCGGGCAAGGACGTCGCAGAGGATGGTGGTGTAGGCGTTCCCGATGTGCGGGACGGCGTTGACGTAGTAGATCGGGGTCGTGATGTAAAAGCACTCTCGAGACAAGACGGTCCTCCGCGCGATAGTATAACCGCATCGGACGCCGATTGCGAACGCGTCAGCCCGGGCTCAGGAGTCTGCCTTTTCTTCCGGAGCGGTTTCCGGGCCGTCCTTTTCCTGCCGGGCGCAGGGGCAGCGCTCCCCGCACTCCGCCTCCCGGCTCGATGGCTCCCGGGAGCCGTTGCCGCCGGCCGCCCGGATCTCCACCAGTTCCTGGTCCTCGGTCCGGGCGGTCACTGTCCCGGAGAGAGGGTTCACCTTGACCACCCTCACGGGACCCTGCGGGGTCTCCAGAAAGTCGCCGGGGTTCGGCAGCTCCTCGCGCAGCTCCAGATAGGTCTCGTGCTCGAACCTCAGGCAGCACATCAGCTTGCCGCACACTCCGGAAAACTTGCTGGGGTTGATGGCAAGGCTCTGGTCCTTGGCCATCTTCACGGACACCGAATCCAGCGTGTTCAGGAACCGGGCGCAGCACAGCGGCTGCCCGCAGTGTCCGTAGGTGCCCACCGCCCGGGCGTGGTCGCGCGCGCCCACCTGGTGGAAGATCACCCGCGCGCGGATGGCGCTCGCCACGTCCCGCACCAGCTCCCGGAAGTCCACGCGGGTCTCGGAGGCAAACTCGATGGTCACCTGCGAGCCGTCCAGCGCGAAGTCCGCGCAGATCAGCTTCATCGGAAGCCCGCGCTTGCGCACGCGGTCCGCGCAGACCCGCATCGCCTCGGCCTCGCGCGCCTCGTTGCGATGATGCCGCTCGATGTCCTCCGGCGTCGCCAGCCGCACCACCCGGCCGCGGAAATGCCCCCCGCGCGCGGCCGCCTTCTGGCGGGGCGGGGAGGCCACCACACCGAGCATCTGCCCGTTCTGTGTCTCCACCACCACCGCCTGGCGCACCGAGAGCTCCAGATCCCCCGGGTCGCAATCCATTATCTTACCGCCGGAACGGAATTTCACTCCGACGACGACTGCCATCTTCGCATCTGACCCCGCGGGCTGCCGCCCCGTGCCCGCATTTATGCTCAAGGCCGCTATGCGCGGCCGGACCTTCCCTGCCTGACCTCCTATCCTATCATACCGCCCGGCGGGTTTCAATGCGTTCCTGAATGCGGTGTTGCGCGACCGTTTCGCAGCGATGTATACTCGCAACGATACATACGGGCCGCGAGGAACACAAAGATGAGCATCGATCAGAGCCTCGATTATCCCCTCACCGCCGAACAGGTCGAGTTCTACCGCCGGAACGGCTATGTCCGTCTGCCGGATGTCCTCACGCCGGAAGAGCTGGATGCGGCGCGCAGGGGAGTGGACGAGGCGGTCCGGAAGCGTGAGGAGCTCTCGCAGAGCAATCTTGTCGATTCGGACTACGCCCGCGTGTTCGTCCAGATGGTGAATCTCTGGCAGGTCAGCGACATCCTCCGGCCGTGCGTGCTCTCCGCGAAGCTGGCCTCCATCGCGAAGAGGCTCTCCGGGTTCCAGAGCGTGCGCCTCTGGCACGACCATGCCCTGGTCAAAATGCCGGGCGACAGCAAGCCGTCACCGTGGCATCAGGATCTGCCCTACTGGCCTCACGACCGCTCCGGGTCGCTCTCCTGCTGGATGGCCCTGGACGACGTCACCGAAGAGAACGGCTGCATGTGGTTCGTCCCGGGCTCGCATCAGTGGGGGCGGCTGGAGCCCATCAGCCTGACCGACCCGCAGGACATCTTCTCACTGGTCCCGGATCCCGGAGGCAAAGACTTCACCCCCGTTCCGCAGCCGCTGAAGGCGGGAAGCTGCACCTTCCATGACTCGCTGCTCTTCCACTACGCCGGCCCCAACCGCACGGAAAGGCCCCGGCGGGCGCTTGTCACCATCTATATGGAGGATGGCACCCGCTACACCGCGGCTCCCCACTGCGTGACGGATCCGCTCGGCCTCAAAGCGGGTGATGCCCTGGAGGGAGACCTTTTCCCCGTTCTCGCCTGATCTCCCGGCCGGCAGATTCAGTCCACCGTCTGGGCGATGACCGGCGCGAGAGCCGCTGCCAGCTCGTCGTCGTCCGCGGAGAACCGGACGGCGGGGAACAGATACCAGCGCTCCGTGTGAGTCGCGCTCTCGCCCGGTTCCAGACGCGCCAGCGGCCCGAGCGACTCGAGCTCCAGGAACGTGCCTTTCGTGAACGTCTCGTAGTTGCAGCCCATGTCCGGGTAGCGCGCCCCGTCCGCATACGGATAACGCTTGATGAACAGGGCGCCGTCCACCTGGTAGGCCGTCCAGCCCAGCGTGTTCAGCACGCCCAGCTTGGTGGGCCGTTCGTTGGCCGGATCCGTCGTAACCCGTATGAAGCGCCGTCCCAGCTTCAGCCTGCTGTCGGACAGGTCGGTGTAGTTCCAGAGTACGAGCGGACGCGCGGGCAGCTTCTTCTCATCGTGCGAGATGTAAGGCTCCTGCGGGATCACCTGCTCGCCGCCCGGCCGGACGATGGTCAGCGCCCAGGGCGCCAGCTCCACCGGCCAGAGCCCGCGGTTCGTCAGGGTATGGCGCACCGTCACCCGCGAACCCTGCGGGGCCAACGTGACTGCGATCTGCTTCTGGATACCTGTGGCCGGTTCCACCTTCTGCGTGAGCGTGACGGTATCGCCGGAGACCTCCACTTCCACGGGATCGTTGTCCGGGGAGTAGCTGCGCGGCACGCCTTCCGGAGCGTGCCAGAGCCGATGCCCGCCCATCGGGCGCCAGTCGCCCAGCTCCGTGCGCACCACTTCGTCGAACGGCATCTCGGACAGGATGTTCTGTCCCCCGGTGAACCGGTAGGCGATGATCCGCGGCCCGACGTCCGTCGTGACGATCACATCCACCCGGCCGTTCGTCAAAAGGTAGCAGTTGGGCTGGCCGTAATACTCGATCTTCTCGATGCTCACCTTTGCCTCCCCGGTCGCCGCCGTCAGGGCGGCCAGTGCCGCTCCCGCCAGCAGCGCTCTCGCGAGTGTTTGCGTGTTCACTCTACGTTCCTGCCTCCCGTTCGGCCCGTCCCGCCTCAGGAGGGGGGACGGTAATCTATGCGCTTCACCGGAATCTCGCCCGAGCGCACTTCCAGAAACGGCTTGCCGTCCCTGACCCCCACCGTGCCGTATCCTCCCGCCGTCGCGATGAAGCAGCGGAAATCTCCCCGGATGGAAGGATGCAGGTAGAGCACCTGCTCCACGGCGTCGTACCGCGCTCCGGACAGTCCCTGAAGCAGGCCGTAGGACGCCATCGCCCTCGCATACCAGTGCCCGCACTCGTACTCGTTGAACGGGTTGCGGAACCGGCCGTCGTAGCGCTTGCGGCACTCGCGGACGATCTCCAGACCCTCTTTCACCATCCCTTCCAGCATCAGGTGCGAGGCCACCTGGTACTCGATGCCGGTCCAGACCTCGTTAGCGTAAACAAACGGCAGCGAAAGCTGTCCCCCCTTGGGCCAGCTGCACAGCAGAAGTCCCCCCTCGGTGCCGAAGGCGTAACCCGGTCGCTGGGGGTTGGCGTGGCCGGAGAGATCTTTCCTGAAGTTGTACCGGTGCACCGCCTTCAGGTGGCTTCGCACCTTGCCGCGGTCCAGGAACTCCGGCACGCCGCAGACCTTGCCGATCCACGCGCCCAGCACACCGTCCGACAGGCAGCCCGTGCCGTACTGATACTTCGGCCCTTCCCGTTCCAGAAGCCGGTTCGACTCGGGCGTATCGTAGCGCGGAGGACTGGTGTGGAGCCCTTCCCACATCACCTTCTGGAAGAAATACTCCCCGTCAAAGAGCTCGGTCTCCATCGCCTTCCTGCCCTTCTCGAGGAGCTCCCCGTACAGCGGCTGCTCGTCGCCCAGCGCGCGCCCCATCTCGCTGGCTGCCTTCAGGGCGCCCAGGTAAAAGCTGGTGCACATCCCGTCCGGCCCCCAGAACTCGATGTCGTAGGTGTTGTGATGGGGCTCCATCAGCATCCCGGTGTGGTCCGGGTCCCAGGTGGCGATGCAGTAGTCCAGGCTCTGACGCACCTGAGGCCACAGCTTCCGGAGCCACTGCGTGTCGCCGGAGATCCGCCACTCGCGATACACCTTCATGATGCCGCCGAGCTGTCCGTCCGCCGCCGCGTGGAACTCATGGGTCGTCGGACGGATGGGCAGCGCGGAACGGAACGTCTGATGCCCCCGGCGGTCCTGGGACACCCGGAACTCCGTCTCGCGCAGGGTGCGTTCCAGGGACGGAAACAGGTGGCAGATGGCCTGAGCGTAGTTCCAGACGTGCGTGCACGAGCCGCTGCAGCATCCGGTGTTGTCGCCGCAGCCCTCCCACGCCCACAGCCGCCCGTCCTTCTGGCGCAGAACCGTCGGGGATTTGAGGATGGTCAGATTGGCCGCCACCGCCTCCACAACCTCGGGAGGGAGGTCCGTGTCATAGAACGTTTTCGCGAACCTCTCGCTCTCGTCCCGCAGACGTCTGTAGTTGGTCAGCCAGTACCGGGCGGCGTCCTCGATCGCGGGAAACAGCGACGCGTAGAAGGGCGAGTAGGTCTGCTCTGCGGGCTGCTCGCAGTCGCATCCTTCGCAACAGTCCTCCGGACGCTCCGCCGTTCTCCCGTAGGTCTGATTGGTCACCGGGCAGTGCCAGGCCATCAGGAGCCGGACGGTGCGCGTCTCGCCGGGCTTGATGCGCAGCGGGGCGTAGATGGATCCCCCGGGGCTTGGCGGACCGTCGGTGTACGGCTCGGCGTGGTGATATTCGCCCCGCGACACCGTGTTCCAGACCATCGTCAGCGGATCGAACCACCCCCTGCGGAACCAGGCGCAGTCTGTCAGAACGTCCCCTCCGGAGTCCACCGCAGCCCAGAAGGCGCCCTGTTCCCACGGCTTGTCTTCGGGCCCGGGCTGCCAGAGAATGATGCCGTGAGCGGGGCCCTCGCGGACGGCTTCTCCGCCGGAGCGGGTGGCCATGAAGTTGGCGCTGTGGAAGGAGAACACAGCGTCCACCTCGCCCCGCGTGGTATTGGTCAACTCGTACTCCAGCGCGGCGACGGGAAGGCTCGAATCGTCGGGGTTGCCGGGAATGAAGGGACTCCAGCCGGTGATGCGCACCGAGACCGGCGACTTTTCGTCTTCCAGTGTCACGGTGCCGAAGGGGAAACGCGCCTCGAAGCTTGCCTTCGCGAAGCGCGGCAGCCCCCAGCTCTTGCCGCCCTGCCCGTTGCCGGAGCCCGGCTGGCCGAAGGCCTTCCACATCGGCACGGGACCTTCCAGCACCCTGGCCGCCGCTTTCGAGCCGGGGAAGGAGATGGCCGCGAACATCAGGGGCTCATTGAACACCTCGGGAGCGTTGCGGACCGACACGTGGGAGAGGGCGCCGGTGCCCTCCAAGCAGATCATTCCCGCCCCGATGCCTCCCATCGGGAACGCCACCCTGCTCAGATACTCGCCCTCGTACGGGCCGTTGAAGGGTCGCCCTCCTCTTGCCATAGCGCCAGATCATCCTTCCTGCTGATGCGATACTGCCGGGCCTCCCCGGCCTGCATTATGGTAGCGTTGCGGTCCCGGCCCGTCAAGTTCTGTCACGGCTTCGACAGCCTTCCTGCTCCAGCGGCTTCCGGCAGCCTCCCGGGAAAAAGCCGCACATTTGCGAACGGGTTGCGGGAACCGCCGGCCTCCCCGTGCGTTTCTCTTATCGGCACGGCTGGACAGCCTGCCTGCAGAGTGTACAGAACAGGCGCCGATCCGGCGCTGTCCGTTTCGAGACGAAAGGGAAACGCTCAAAATGATGCGGTTGAGGATAATGGTCGCGCTTCTTGCCGTTGCCATCACTGTGGCCGGCGCCTCTGTATCCCGGGCTCAGGATATCGTGGACATCGCAGCATCCAACGAGAACTTCTCCACCCTCGTAGCCGCCGTGAAGGCCGCCGGTCTGTTGGAGGCGTTGAAGGGTAAGGGGCCGTTCACGGTCTTCGCCCCCACCAACAAGGCCTTCGAGAAGCTCCCGAAGGGCACGGTGGAATCGCTGCTGAAGCCGGAGAACAAGGAGAAACTGGTAGAGATTCTCACTTATCACGTCGTTCCCGGCAAGGTGATGGCGGCCGATGTGGCCGGACTGAAGAGCGGGACGAAGGTGACGACGCTCAGCGGAGGAGAGGTGACGGTCCGGAAATCCGGCAACAGCATTATGCTGAACTCCTCCAGGATCATCGCCACCGACATCGTCGCTTCGAACGGTGTGATCCATGTGATCGACTCCGTTCTGCTGCCTTCCAAGCCGGCGGCGAAGAAGGCGGCCTCGAACTCCAGCGGCGGAGGCTGCTGCAGCAAATAAGCTTTTCTTCGTCTGTCCCTTCCCGAGCAGAAGCGGCGCGCCTTCAACGAGGCGCGCCGCTTTTCTGTTATCATCGGGTTCGTTGCGAAACAGGCTGCGCGGGAGTGGAATCTTTCGGGGACGGCGTCGTCTGTAGAATCGGGTGCGCAGGCGGATGGTGAAGGCTCAGTGAACCTGCCGGTCCAGATCCTGGTGGAAAGAGCCAGGGCCGGCGAGAGGGATGCCTTCGAGGCTCTCTTTCGCGACACGCACGCGCGGATCTACGGTCTGTTCAGGGCTCTCGGATTCTCCGGAGACGAAGCTGCGGACCTCACGCAGGAGACTTACGTGAAAGCCTGGCAGAGCCTGAACGGCCTGCGGGAGCCGGAGAAATTCCTCTCGTGGCTGTTCCGCATCGCCCGGAATCAGGCGAAGGACTTCCTGAAGCATCGGTCCCGGCATCCGGAGCAGGAGCTGTCGGAGGCGCGGGCGATTGCGGCGCCCGCCGCTGAGAGCCCGGAGAGGGCGGCGGAAAGCGGCGAACTGGAGCTCGAGGTGCGCCGGGCCCTGTCCTCGCTGCCCGAGGATCAGCGGGTACCGCTGGTGCTTCATCACTTCCACGGCATGCCGGTGTCCGAGATCGCCTCCGTACTGGGGGTGCCGTTCGGCACCGTGCTGTCCCGGATGGCCAGGGCGCGCGCTGCGATGGCCCGGCGGCTCGCGCCATTGATGGAGACCGGCTCCCCCCGGGCCGTAACCTGACATGAACTGCAGAGTAAGTCTGGAACAACTGGCTGAGGATCTGGCCCGGGCCGCCGAAGGCAGGCGGAGCCGGCTTGCGCGTCACATCGCCTCCTGCGGCCGCTGTCAGCGGAACATGGCGCTGCTGCAGCAAAGCGAGTGCGCTCTGGAGGCTGCGGGCTCTCCGGAAGCGCCCCCGGAAGGTCTCTGGGAGCGCATCGCGCCTCGCCTGGAGCCGCGCAGCGTCCCTCGTCCGTCTTTTCTGCCGGTCCCCGGCCGGCGGAGCTTTGCGCTGGGCGCGGCCACGTTGCTGCTCGCGGTGGTGGTCCTGTTCCATCTGCATCCGGCGTCGCGGAACGGACAGGATGAGATGGCGCTGTATGCGCAGCGGCACCACGCTTCCTCGGCAGTCTCCGCGGCGCAGGAGGTGCCACGCATCGCCGTCAGTATTTTCGGGGATGCCGCCGGCATTCCAGTCCGGCTGCCGGAGTCTCTCCCGCCGGGATGGAAGCTCGTGAGCCTCGAGAAGCTCACCTGTCCCCGCGGATTGCCCGTGGCGCACCTCGTGTATGCCAGTGGCGAACGTCGGCTCTCCATCTTCGAGAAGCCGGCCGGTTCGGGCCCCGGGTTTGGTTTGGGCCGCGGACGGGGCGGCGGCTATGGCTGGATGGGACGGCAGGGGCAGGGCGGAGGAGGCGGGACGCAGAGGTTCCGCGGACGGGCGGTCGGCACGGCCGTCGGGGGCGGACTGCGCTTCATCGTGATGGGCGACCTTCCTCCGGAGCATCTCCAGGAGATCGCGGACCGCCTCGCTTCCGGCCGGACAGCGGGAACTCCCCTCTGACGGTGCCGGGCGCCGCAGATCAGGAAGGGGAGGAGACCCGGGCCCCTCCCCTCCCTGGGATTGCAGCTTTCGAGCGGCGTTTACAGCTTTCCGACCTTGTCGTAAGTCACGAACTGCACGTGCATGTCGGCGAACAGCCCGGGCGTGCCCCGGTCGTGCGATCCCCGGCAGATCCGGTCCGGACACCAGTCCCTCGGCTCCCAGAACGTCCACGTCCCGGCCATGCAGAACAGGATAATTGTCGTGGATCGCGTGGCGTTCACCTTGCCCTCGTAGTCATACGAATCCAGCTTCACGAGGGCTCCGCGCTGGGACCAGGGGATCTCCGCGTAGGACCCGGGGCCGATGGACCCCGCCGGGTGGGTCCACATGGACGGAGTGTAGACGGCGCCGTACCACTTCGTCTTGCCCCTCTTGTTGTTCGAATCCGTGTACCACAGCCCGGACAGGCTGTCGCGGATGTAGTCGATCGGCTTGCTGGGGCATCGTTCCTGGATGCCTATCTCGACAACCTTAAACTGGACCAGTCTTCCTTCCCGCGAGCCTCGGACCGGGACGGCCTCCTGCTTTCCGGAGGGACGCGCTTCGGGCAGACGTTCGTCGCGGGTCCCGGCGTGAGAAGGATCTCTCGCATCGCCATCCAGTGTCCTCACCACAACCCCGACTGGGGGGAGGGGGTCTCGTTGGTGCTCACCCTGTACGATACCCCTGCCAGAGTCCGGAAGCTCGCTTCGTTCGAGATGAGATACGAATGGCGCTCGTGGGAGGATATGACGATCGTCTTTCCCGTGGACGCCGCGGCGGAACGGGGCCGGTCATACTACTATGAGCTGACCGCGAAGGGCGGCAACGGCAGGGTCGGCAAGATCATGAAGGCCTCGCAGGATTACCCCGCCCGCTGCGCCTACGTGGACGGAGAGCCGCAGGCCTTCGATTTCGCCTTTCAAACCTACGTCCACACGGACTGGGACCGCGACGCCGCGTATCAAGCAGCGTTCGCGATGTTCGATCTGGACCATCCCGGACTTCAGGCCGTGAAGAGTGCCGTGGAGCGCAGGAGCTGGGAGGAGGCTGCGAAGGCGCTGGTGGCGCATTTCGAGAACAGGCCGTCCTTCCGGAAGATGGTGGAGGAGGCCCGGCGCCTGCGGATCGCCGATATCACGCTCGCGGAGCTTGCCGCCGAAATGAAGGTCCGCGATCCGGACGGCAACATCATCAGCCTGGGGCCCAGCTGGAACCACCTGCGCTGGTGGCCGAAACGGGGCGGGGTGGGGCTCACGCGCGAAGGCATCCGCAAATATCTGGCCGCCGGTTACCTGGCCACCGGAGACCGCAAATACGCGGCGGCCTGGAACGATATGCTGAAGGCGTTCTTCACGGAGCTGCCCTCTCCGCTGAAGTCCGGCATCGTCCCCCGGGACGCGAAGGACATCCCTCCCGTCTTTCCCGGCGGACTGGCCGGCGGCACCATGTGGTCGGGACTGGCGATCGGCGCGCGGCTGGCGCACGAGTTCTACTACTATGCCGTTTTTGCCGACGCTCCGGAGTTCACATGGGACGTCCGGGCCGCCTTCATCTTCAATCTGGGCGATATGGCCGATGTGCTTGCCATCCAGAAGGGCGGAGGCAACTGGGCCACCCAGATGTTCGACCATCTGTTCTATTTCAGCACCGAGTTCCCGGAGTTTGCCCGCTCCCGGGAGTATGCCCGTCTGGCGTTCGAGGGCCTCAAGGAAAACATGCGCGAGACGCTTCAGCCGGACGGGCCCATCGGGGAGTCCGCCGGATACCAGATGATGGTCCACGGGCAGTATCTGGACATTATGGAGCGCGCCCGGAAGCTGGGGCTGGAGATTCCGCAGGAGCTGACCGCAAGGGTGGAGGCGGCCCTGGCGTTCCACCTGTACACCATCCAGCCGGACGGGTTCCGCCCTTGCTTCGGAGACGCACTGGCCGACGATGCCCGGCCGCTCCTCAGGAGAGGGGCCGAGGCCTTCGGCAGGAAGGACATGCTCTGGGCGGCCACGGACGGCCGGGAGGGCGAGATGCCGGACCGCCTTTCGGTGCAGTTCCCGCACTCCGGCTATTATGTAATGCGCAGCTCCTGGAGCCCGGACGCCCGGTATCTCATCCTGCATAACGGGAAATACACTGCTCACGGGCACTTCGATGCGCTGGGCTTCATCCTCTGCGCTTACGGCAGCCTCCTCATCGCGGACCCCGGCATCTACATCTACGGCACGCCCGATGCGCTGCGCTTGATCTCCACCCGTTCCCACAGCACCATCTCCGTGGACGGATGCGACCTGGAGAACGCCGGAGGACCCGCCGTGTTCAGGACGGGCTCCGTTGCGGACTATCTGCGCGCGGAAGGGCCGGGCTATCAGGGGCTCGACCGGAGCATCCGCCCGGTGCGGCGCATCGCGTTCGTCCGGCCGGACTACTGGGTGATCTCAGACGTCGTCCGCGGCGCGGGAGAGCATCGGGCGGACTGGCGCTTCCACTTCGCGGACACAATGGCCGAACTGGACCCGCAGACGCAGACGGCCCGCACCACCCGTGCGGCCGGCGGCAACCTCCTGTTGATCCCGGCTGGCGGAGCGAAAGGGCATTCCACGCTCGAGCAAGGCGACACCGCTTTCGTGCACGAAAAGCTCGAGCCCGCGCTCATCCTGAAGCGCTCCGTAAAAGCGGAGCTCCCCGTCCGGATGGACACGGTGGCGTATCCTTTCCCGGCCGGTTCTCCGGCTGTCTCCGTGACGTCCCTGACCCCGGCCGGGGACTCCTCCGTGGAGACCTGCGGGGTGAAGGTCGCGGCGCACAGCGGCGAGGACGTGGTGGTGTTCTCGAGCGGCGGGGTGAGTGAAGTCTCGTTTCGGGACGCTCGCATCCGTCTGAGGGGCGAGTTCGCCTGCGTCCGCCGCGATCCATCCGGAGGGCTCCGCGGGTTTTCCATGGCGCGGGCATCGAGGCTGGAGGACGGCCTGTTGCTCGCCGAATCTTCGTCGTGCGTCGACTGGCTGGACGTCGCCTACGGTGGAGACGTGGTGCGGGTGGCCTGCGAAGGAGCGGACAGCGGTCTTCGCGTTGCGGCGCTGGGAAGGAGGATGGTCGCGGTCAACGGCGGGACGGCCCGCCCGCTCGATCCGGGAGCGGAGTTCTTCAGTCCTTTCGCGGAGTAGCGCGGACCCGCGGATCACCAGCTCAGCGGCGCCAGAGCTCGAGCAACTCCCGCGCGATGCGTTTCATCTCGCGGAAGACGATGCCCTGCCGGTATGCCGTGGTGAAGAAGCGCAGGCCAACCGGGCTGGTCCGGTCCCGGCCCGCCGGACCGGCGCGTAAGGCCCCCCCGCCTCCGCGAGAGGGGGCCGCCTGCAATGACAGAAGCGGCCTGTCAGCAGCCCCCGGTCAGGCTACCACGGATACTTGTCCGCGGCGTCGAACCGGACGTTGCCTCCCCTGATCATCAGGGCCACAATGCCCTCGTCGCCGCGCAGGTTGATACTGTGAAGCAGACAGGTGGCGAGCGGCCCTCCGAGCTCCTTCGCGCGCTGCAGCTTCGCGGGCGTCAGCCCCATGTTGTTCAGCGCGATGGCCGGGTCGTCCAGATCCACGTCCAGACGGGCGGGTGTCTCCGGGTCGTAGGGAAGCTTGGCGTAAACGTGGGGCCAGAAGTGGTAGCTGGCCTTCAAATAGTTACCGGTGGCCTGCGGCCCGGCGTAAACCCGGGCGTATCCCCGGCCGTTGACGCCGGGATCCCCGTTCCACTTGACGGCTTTCTTGCACAGGAAGATGCCGTCCGTCTTGGCATACGGCTGCAGATTCCACCAGCCGTTGTACTGAGAGTTGAAGTTCGGATCGATCGCGCGCGGACGCGGCGGCAGGAAGCCCCTGTTGTCGTCCGCGTACATCACGATGGCCGTATACACCTGCCTCAGGTTGCTGATACAGGTGGAAAGGCGCGCGCGCTCCCTCGCCTGAGCGAAGACCGGAAAGAGGATGGCGGCCAGAATGGCGATGATGGCGATCACCACCAGCAGTTCGATGAGGGTAAACCCTCTGTTTCGGACAGTGAGCATGGATATCGGACTCCTTCACGCAGACCCCGGCGAACGCAGGCTTCGCCTTCTTCATTTTACCCTACGGCCGGGCCATTGTGGGAGGAGGCTGATTTGACAGGCGTCCCGGCCCGGCCCTATAATCCCGGCAATGGAAGGGGCGGCCCCTCCGGGTTCTTTGTTGCCGGAAGCTGCCGTCACTCGTGACACGCTTGAGCCATCAGCAGTCATCCTCGACAGTGGAGTTCGCGCGAGAGGTGATCCGCATCGAAGCCGAGGCTCTGCTCGGCGTCGCCGAGCGGCTCGGCCATGAGTTCGACCGCGCAGTTTCGCTGCTGCTGTCCTGCAAAGGGCGCACTGTGGTGACGGGGGTGGGGAAGTCCGGAGCCATCGCACGCAAGATCGCCGGTATCCTTTCCAGCACGGGCACCCCGGCGCTGTTCCTGCACCCGGCGGAGGGAGTCCACGGGGATCTGGGAGTGGTGACGCACGACGATGTGGTCATCATTCTCTCCTACAGCGGGGAATCGGACGAGATCGTCGGAATCCTTCCCGTCATCAAGCGGATCGGGGCTGCATCGATCGGGATCACCCGCGGCCGCGAGTCATCTCTGACCGGCTTCTGCGACGTGGTGCTCGATGTGACGGTCGAGAGGGAGGCCTGCCCCCTGGGGCTTGCTCCGACCAGCAGCATCACGGCCATGCTCGCGATGGGCGACGCTCTGGCGCTGGCCGTGATGCGCGAGCGGCGCTTCACCCGGGAAGACTTTGCGCTGTTCCATCCGGCGGGAGCGCTGGGACGGCGGCTTATTCTGCGCGCCCGCGACCTGATGCGCACGGGGGAGGAGATGGCCGTCTGCCGTGCCTCGGACAGCCTGCGTGATGTGATGTTCGCAATCACCCGCGCGCGCGCCGGGGCGGCCTGTGTGGTGGACGGGGACGGGCTGTTCGCCGGCATTCTGACGGACGGAGACATCCGCCGGCACCTGCTCGCCGGAGGCTCGCTGGATGCTCCCGCGGAGCAGGTCATGACCTCGCATCCGCTCACCATCGCGCCGGACAGCCTCGCGGTGGAGGGGCTCCACATCATGGAGGAGCGCAAGATCGGCGATCTTCCGGTCATTGAGGACGGACGTCCGGTGGGGGTGCTTATGCTGAAGGACGTGGTCCGGGCGGGACTGGTGTGAGCGCGCTTGTCTCCGTCGCCGGCAGCTTGTCGCTGGAGCGATGAGCGGAGCGCCCTGACGTGTCTGCCGTCACCATCCTCCACACCAACGACCTTCACAACCGGCTGGACGAGGCTGCGGCGGAGCGGCTCGCGTCGGTCCGGCGATCTCAGCAGAACCCGCTGCTGCTCGACGCCGGAGATGCCGTCTGGGCGGGCAATACCTATTTCCGCCCCGGAGGCGAGCCGGTTCTGGAGCGGATGTCGCTGGCGGGTTACGATGCGATGGTGGTCGGGAACCGGGAGTTCCACTTCACGGAGACCGGGTTTGTATCCAAGTTATCGCGCGCTTCTTATACAATTCTGTGCGCCAATGTGCGCCCGGTCCGCGAAGCCACACTTCCCTGCCAGCCGTCGGTTTCGCTCGAGCGGGGCGGAGTGCGCATCGCCATCATCGGGGTGACGGTCCCGATGGTCACCCCCCGCTCCCGGGCCGCCTCGTTCTCCGCCTACGTCTTCGATGACCCGGTGGAGGTCTGCTCTTCTCTTGCCGGCCGGATGCGCGAATCCTGCAATCTGCTAATCGCGCTCACCCACATCGGCCTGCGTCAGGATATCCGCCTTGCGCAGGAGTGCCCCGCCTTGGACATCATCGTGGGCGGGCACTCCCACGATACTCTGGAGCGTCCCGTCGAGGTCAACGGCGTGGCCGTGGTACAGGCGGGGCACCACGGACGCTTTTTCGGGGTCAGCCGTCTGGAGAAGCAGGGTGAAAGGTGGAGGCTGGACTACCGGCTGGAGCCCCTGCGGGAGGACCGGTCTTGATCACCGTGGCGGCGCTTCTGGTCACGCTGCTCGCCTGTGCCGGGGCGGCCGTGCCGGGCCTGCTCGTCGCGCCTCGCGATGGGCCGGCGCTCCGGCGCTTCTGCTACGCCTGCGCCTGCGGGCTGGGGGGAGTCTCGCTCCTGCTGTTCGCGCTCGGGGCGCTGCAGCTCTGGAGCGATGCGGCCATGCGGCTGGTGGCTTTCACGCTTGCGCTTTGCGCGATCCTGTATCCCTGGCTGGCGCGGCTCCAGCCGCCGCGGCCTGCGCACTGGAGTGCCTCCCGCCGGGCTTCCGCCGCAGTGCTTGCGGCCCTTTTTGTCCTCACTCTCATCCCGGCGTGTGCTCCGGTCATCGACTGGGACGGGTTGAGCTACCATCTTGCGGTCCCGCGTCTGTATCTTCAGCACGGCGGGTTCTACTGGATCCCCTTCATCCATCACTCCAACTTCCCGTTCGCCGCGGAGATGCTCTTCGCCCCGGCTGTGGCCTGCGGAGTCCCGCCTGCCGCCAAGGTGGTGCACTGGTTTTTCTATGTTCTGACGGCGGCCGGCTCCGGGCTGCTGGCGGAACGCCTGTTCGGCAGGGGCTGCGGGATCTGGGCGGCGCTGGCCTTCACGCTGATGCCGGTCGCGCTGTGGGAGGCGGGCGTCGCCTACATCGACCTCGCGACAGCCGCCTTCACCGTGCTCTCCTGCCTTGCGCTGGTGGAGGCGATGGACGGGGAAGCACATCGCCGGCATCTTCTCTTTCTGGCGGGACTGCTGGCCGGGATGGCCGCCGGCACCAAGACCTTCAGCCTGGTGTGGATCGCTCTCGCCGCCTGCTGGCTGGGGGGCTGGCTCTGGAAGAAGTCAAGGTCTGTTAAAGAATTAGCTTTGTTTCTTGTACCAGCTCTTGCCGTCTGTGCGCCCTGGTATCTCAAATCTCTGATGTTGACCGGCAACCCCGTCTACCCGTTTCTGTTCAGCGTGTTCGGGGGAAGAGGATGGGACGAGGCCGGCGCACAGATGTACCGCCAGGCGTTCACCGGATTCGGGGCCGGCCGCTCCCCGGCCGATCTCCTGCTTCTGCCGTGGAACCTGCTGGCTCAGGGACATCGCTTCATTGACGGGGATTTCCTCTTCGGGTCCGCCGGTCCCGCGCTGGCGGCTCTCCTTCCGGCTGCCTCTCTGCGGCTAAGAGGACGTGGGGCCGCTCTGTCGGTGGTGGTTCTGCTCCACACTCTGGTGTGGTTCGGTCTGAGTCAGCAGACCCGGTATCTGCTGCCGGTGCTCGCCCTGGCCAGTGTGGTGGTCTGCGCGGCTGTCGCCCGGGAGGACCCGCTTGCGCGGGCCGCGAGGCTCGCGGTACTGATCGCCGGGGGGATGTCGGTCTACCTGGCAGCGGCGCTCGCCACTCCGGTGTTCCCCTTGCTGACGCGCCAGACCACTGCGGACAGCTACATCCAGCGGCACGTCAACAGCCACTGGGTGGTGTCCTACCTGCCTCCGGATGCCCGGGTGCTCCTGTACGGCGAGACGCGGGGCTTCTATCTGCGGCAGGAGTATCTGTGGGCCGATGTTGGCCTCAGCACCGTCATCCCCTACAGCTCCTTCCGCGGGCCTGAGGATATGCTGCGCTGGATGAAGGACCACGGCTGGACGGTGGCCCTCATCAACCGCCGCTTCGCCGCGAAGGATTCCCCGGCTGTCCGGCTCTGGGACATCGCCATCGAACGGGGACTGGTGCGGCCTCTGGGCGGAGCGGACTTCTCGAGCAGGATGGCCGCCGGGGTGGAGCTGTGGGAGATCCCCTGAGCGAGCGGCCGCTGGTGTCCATCATCGTCCCGGCCTACAACGAGGAGGCCACCATCCGCGAAGCGCTGGAGCGCGTGCTGGCCGTGCCCGTCTCGAAGGAGGTGCTGGTGGTGGATGACGCCTCCACGGACCGCACCGCAGAGATCGCGTCTTCCTTCGGCCCTCCGGTCCGGGTGTTGCGCCAGGCTGAGAATCAGGGGAAGGGAGCGGCCATCCGGCTGGCCCTTGCGGAAGCCAGGGGAGACATCGTCGCCATCCAGGACGCCGACCTGGAGTATTTCCCCGAAGATCTTCCCTCCCTTCTGGAGCCGTTCCGGGACCCGTCCGTCCAGGTGGTCTACGGGACCCGTTTCCGGCCCGGGCGGCCCCGGATGCGGCTGCCCAACTACATTGCGAACCGCATCCTGGCGGCGACGGCCAACCTGCTTTACGGGGCCCGGATCTCGGACGAGGCGACCTGCTACAAGCTCTTCCGGCGCGAACTTCTGCTATCCTTCGGCCTCAAGTGCCGCCGGTTCGAGTTCTGCCCGGAGGTCACGGCCAGGGCCCTGCGCCGGGGCATCCGGATCGTGGAGGTGCCCATCCGTTACCGTCCGCGCTCCGCGGACGAGGGCAAAAAGATCACCTGGAAGGACGGGTTCCAGGCGATCTGGACGCTCGTGCGATACCGTTTCCGGGAGTGAGCGGCGTCTCTTCAGCGCAGGTCCGGGGAGCTGGCCTGGCTGCGGGTGTCCGACTTCTACCACTCCTTCACCACCTGCCCCACCCGGAACATGATGGAGCGTTCGATCCTCTCCACCAGCTCTCCCGCCTTGAGGGAGTGCATCCCGTGGAGCTCCAGCACCTGCTCGATCTCCCGGTTGCCCTCGTCGAAGATCCGGACAATCTCCAGAATGGCCTCCTGCGCCGTCACTCTTCCGTCTCCAGGATGATGCCATCGTATGCCACGAGGAAGCCGTCCCCGCGCACCTTCTCCTGGAACTCCTCGTGCAGCATTCCCATATTGTGCGAGAAATGCGTCAGCACGAACCGGCAGCCCGGGTTCAGGCTGCCCATCCGGTCCAGCTGATCCCGCATCCGCCGGACGGTGCTCACCGTCAGGTGCGTCTCCAGATCCGGCAGGAACCCGCCGGTGCACTCGGTGATGACGAGGTCAAGCTTGACTCCCGCCAGAAACTCCCAGGTCGGCTCCCGGTAGGGGCCGGTGTCCGAAGCGTACAGCACGGCCCGGTCCAGATTCCCGAAGATCCAGTTCAGGCACAGCTCCTCCGCGCGGTGATACGCCACGACCGGCGTCGCGGGAATCTCGCCCAGCTCCACGGTCCGGAAAGGGATCACCTCGTGGATGGCCAGCCCGAGGCGGTCCGTATCGGGATAGGCTTCCCGGATCATCTCCGCCACGTCCCGGCTGCACCAGACGTCCACCACCGGCCTGCTCCTTTTGTGGGCGAAGGGATCCCGCAGATACTCCAGCTCTCCCGGCGAGAAGTGGTCGTTGTGGCTGTGAGTAAAAAGGAGATGCTCGATGCGCGACAGGTCGAGGCCGTGAGTCACCATATGGTGATAGGTGTCGGCGTTCAGGTCCACCTTGATGGTGTCGTTGACCATCAGGGACGCGCGGCTGCGCAGGTCCTTCCCGCCGCTTGCGCGGGCGCGGCGGCAGGTGTCGCAGGCACAGAACAGGGCGGGCCAGCCTTCGGCGGCGGCGGTTCCCAGAATCTGGAACTTCAAAGCGGATATCTCCCTCGAGAGGCCATTCTTCCGTCCAGCGCCTATTATACGTCCGCCCGTCAAGGCGGGGCGGCGCAGGGGTGGGCGTTGTTCGCGCCGTGTGGGAAGCTAGACCTGCAAATGCTACGCATTTTTACCGGTTTTTTGACTGAACCCCTTGACACGGGGCGTCAATGCGGTAACATGATCGGGTGAAAGGCCGGGGTGGGAGGCTTGCTGCGGCAATGCCTGCCCTCGAACATTCCCCGTCAGGGCTCCCTTTGTACGGCCGGGGCAGCAGCCGCGCAACGGCAGCCTGTTGCTGAAGACCACTTCTCTGGAGGAGATGGGAATGAACACTCGACGCTTCTGCACCCTCGCCGTCGCGCTTTTGGCCGTCCTTGCGGCTGTTCCAGCGCTGGCGGACGATCTCAACCCCCCCCTGGTGGCGGGGGCTGGAAGGCACCACCTTCCAGGAATGGACCTTCGATCAGCCGGGCAACGCGCCCGCTAACGTAAACAACCCTTACGGCGATCCGCAGCTGCTGGCGCAGGGAGAGTGGCTTCCTACAGGACAGCTGGTGTCCCGGGATCTGAGCTTCGTCATCCCGAACCGGCGGGTGCTGGATCCGTATAAATACATCCGCATCCAGGCGACCTACAGCTTGCCCACGGACGTGACGACGGAGCTGCAGCTGCACATCCAGTCGGAGCCGCAGGCGGAATGGGAGGTCTTTGGTCACGGGGTTCAGCCAGGAACTGACCCCACACAGCCAACGTGGTACTCGTGGTGGGACATCGTGATGAAGCCCAACCCTTACATCGAGTACATCTGGCTGGGTGCGATTCCCGGGGCGACCTGGCCGGTCTACTGGGATCAGGTGGTCATCGACACCTGGTGCCAGCCGATCCCTGAGCCGATGTCCATGACGCTGGCCGGTCTGGGGCTGGCCGGCGTTTTTGGGGGACGGCGCCTGCGGAAGCGCTGACAGCGTCTACCCGCAGTCGCACGGACCGGACCGGAAGGACCCGGGGGATGCCACACATCTCCCGGGTCTCCAACACCGGGTCAGTCGCCGTCCCGGTTCCGGATGCCAGCGTCGCGGCGGCCGAGCTTTCTATCCTTCAGAGAGCGTACGAGAGCGCTTGCATAGCCTGGCGGAGCGCGTCTGGCAGCCTGCTCCAGCGCCCGCTCCGCGGCGCTGCCGGGGATGCGGTGAAGCGCCATCCGGGCGTCCTCCCGCAGGTTGCTGTCTTCGATCAGCGCCGCCAGCGTCGCGCACGCCTCCGGGCCGCCCGCCAGACCCAGAAGCCGTATCGCGTGCCGGCGGACGGCAACCGGTCCCTGCCCTGCAGCCACCTCGACGAGCGCAGCGGAGACGGCAAGCCGTTCCTTCTCTTCACCCGGTGCGGTGCTGGCCAGCGCGATGCGGTCCATCGCCACCCGTGCGGCCTTGGACTTCTCCGGATCGCTTCCGCCCATCACCTCCGCCAGCCTCGCGATGGCCTCCGCTCCGGAGGCACCTGCGTTCCCGGCCGCGTTCCACCGCGCGTTCGGGTCATCTCCCAGGATGGCTCCCACCAGCCGGTCTGCGCGCGTCATCTCCCCGTCTCCCTTCCGTTCTCCTGGAACCCTGAGAGCGTCCACGGGCTGCGGTAGGGCTCGCTGAGGAAGCGGTCCGCCGCCGGGTCGTCCACGAACCGCTCGGCCGCAAAGTCGAAAACCACCTTCCGTCCCAGACGCCACGCGATGTTCCCCAGGTTGCAGAGGGTCACCACGTGGTGGCCGGTCTCCACGTCCATCACGGGCCTTTCTCCCGTCCGGATGCAGTCCAGCCAGTTCTGGAAGTGCCCGGGGCTCTCGAAAGCCTGGAATCCGCCGGGCGGGGGCGAGTAGTCTTTCGCCTTTTGCTCCACTTCGCAGCCCCCGTCGCCCGCCAGAACCACCAGTTCGTCCCGGCCGCCCCGGTAGGTGGCTCCCCAGTCCCCCGGGAAGCGCGGGTTCGGCGTGCCCGGCTGGGTCCAGGTGAGCGTCCATTCCGGATCCGTGAACTCCCACTTGACGCTCAGGGTGGCGGGCACGTCGTAGAACCCTTCGCGGAACTCCGTTCCGCTCGCCTCCACGGTGACCCGTCCACGGTATCCGTCGTTGTCCATCAGCCAGCTCACGATGCTGAGCGCGTGGTTCCCGCGGTCCCGCAGGAAGCCCCCTCCGTAGTCCATGAACCAGCGGAAGTGGAAGTGGCACCGTTTCGGATGGTAGGGCGCCCAGGGAGCCGGTCCGAGCCACAGATCCCAGTCCAGGGTGGAGGGCACCCGCTGCGGCTCTCCCCAGCTGTCCGGCCGGAAGTTCGGCGGATGCCACACGTCCACCCGGCGAACGCGGCCGAGCATTCCGTTTCGCACGAAGTTGCAGGCCAGACGCGCGTTCGGGTGGGAGCGGCCCTGGGCGTTGATCTGCACGACCCGGCGGTAATGGCGTGCGGCGTTGACCATCGCCCGGCCTTCCAGCACGGTCCTGGCGGTCGGCTTCTCGCAGAAGACGTGCTTCCCGGCCTGGCAGGCGTGGACCATCATCAACGCGTGCCAGTGGTCGGGTGTGGCGATGATCACGGCGTCGATGTCCCTGCGCTCCAGCACGCGCCGGTAGTCTCTGTAAAGGGATGGGGTCCCCTGCGTCACGCGCCTGGCCGCTTCGGCAAGATGGTTTTCATCGACATCGCAGAGCGCGGCGGAATCCGGCCTCACGTGGTTGCGGCCCATGCCGCCCACGCCGATGTTTGCGATGACGATCCGGTCGTTGGCCCCCGGTCTTCCGTTGCGCGCGATGACCCCCTCCGGCACGATCGCGGGCAGAGCCAGCGCGGCGGCCGCTCCCTTCAGGAAGCTTCTTCGGCGGATTCTGGCGGTATCGGACAAGGTTTTGAGGCTCCTTTCCGGGCCGTCCTCCCGGCCGGCCCTTCGCCGGAGAAGCTCGCTGTCCCTGCGGGAACGAAGCGGCCCGCGCTTCCGTTCTAGCGGGTGAGAGCCCGGCAGGACTACAGATGAAGATGTTGCCGTCCTCCAGCCTTTTTCTTATCGGAGCCGCCGCCCTGTTCCTCTGGACAGGGCGGCCCTCCACACTGCCGGCCGGCAGCGGCGCGGATTCGGACGCCCTTTCTCGAACTCCGGCCCGGTCTAGCGCGGGCTGTTGCGGCCCGGCTCCGTCAGGGGAGAAGACTATGCCTGAACGTGCAGGGATGGAAAAAGTCGTCAAGACGGAAGAAGAGTGGAAAGCGTGCCTTACCTCCGAGCAGTATCGCGTGATGCGGCTCAAAGTCACCGAGCCGCCCTTCACCGGACGCTACGTCGACGAGAAGACCCCTGGCGTCTACCGCTGCGCCGGATGCGGCGCGGAGCTGTTCGAATCCGAAGCGAAGTTCGATTCAGGCTCCGGATGGCCCAGTTTCTTCCGTCCCGCCGCTGAGGGAGTCCTGGAGTATCGCAGGGACACCAGTCACGGAATGATCCGGACCGAGGTGCTGTGCGCGCGGTGCGGGGCTCATCTGGGCCACGTTTTCGACGATGGCCCCCGTCCCACCGGCAAGCGCTACTGCATCAATTCCGTCTGCCTGACTCTGGAACCCCGCGAGGGCCGGTAGCGCCTCTGCTTCCCCTGCCTTCGCTTGACTTCCGGCGAGCCGCGTGCCAAACTCCCGGCAGGCGGACTGGCGCGGTTGGAGAGCCGCACGACCCGTCAGAACGTGTCCGCCGGGAAGCGATGGCAGAATGAGTCCGGGCAACCTGTTCCTGTGGCTGGCGGCGGCGGCGCTGGGCGGCGCGCTGCTCCTGAATCTCCGGGCGGCCTTCGGCCGCCGGGTGTCCTCCCCGGAGCCCGCCCGGTGGCTGTATGTGGCTTCGGCGCTGGCGTTCACGGCCGCATCGGTGGTGCTCTGGGCCCTTCTGTTCGGGCACAGGTTCGATGTGGCCTACGTCTACGGCTACACTTCGCGGGATCTTCCGCCGGGCTACCTTTTCTCCGCTTTCTGGGCGGGGCCGGAAGGCTCGTTCCTCTTATGGGCCCTTGCCGGAGCCTGGACCGGCGTTTTTCTGTCGCGGGCCGCGAAGGATCTGGAGCCCGCCGCGATGTCCTTCTGGTGCCTGTGCCAGGGTCTGCTGACGGCGATGCTGTTGATCAACTCCCCGTTCGCGCTGCTGGACGGCACGCCGCCGGACGGAGCCGGGCTGAACCCCATCCTGCAGGACCCCTGGATGGCCATCCATCCCCCCGTGATGTTTCTGGGGTTCGCGGTGTTCAGCGTCCCGGCCGCGCTGGCCGCAGCGGGGCTCGTGACGAACCGGCTGGACCGGTGGGCGGAGCTTTCCCTGCCGTGGGCTTCGCTGGGCTGGCTGTCACTCGGGGCGGGGCTGGTCCTGGGCGGCATCTGGGCATACGAAACGCTGGGATGGGGCGGTTACTGGGGATGGGACCCCGTGGAGAACTCCTCGCTGGTGCCGTGGCTGACCGGCACGGTCCTGCTGCACGGACTCATCCTCCAGCGCGTGCGCGGGACAGCTCAGAGGCCAAACATTGTCTACGCCCTGCTGACCTATCTCCTGATCCTGTACTCCACGTTCCTGACCCGCAGCGGGGTGCTGGGCGATTTCTCCGTGCATAGCTTCAGCGACCTCGGGGTGTCGGGTCTGCTGGCGGGAGCGATCGGGACGGTGGCCGCTGTCTTCGCGGGGATTCTGGCGTGGCGCTTCCCGCGCATTCCGGCACCCGCCATCATCGAGGACGGGCAGGGCAAGGAGTTGAACCATTACCTGACCTCCTGGGTTCTCTCCGCCATCGCTTTCTTCGTCCTGCTCGGCACGAGCACTCCGCTCATCACGGGCCTGCTGGCCCCGGACCGTCCTTCGGGGGTGCAACCGCGCTTCTACAACGTCACCGGGGCGCCGCTTGCTCTCGGGATGCTGGTGCTTATCGGGCTGTGTCCTCTGATGAGCTGGTCCCCGGGCGCCGCGAAAGCGGCGGCGGCCTCTTTTCGCCGGAATGCTCCGGGCCTGGCGGCTGCCGGGAGCGCTCTGCTGGTGCTCATCCTTCTGTTTGCGCTCGGAACTGAGAGGGGAGCGCTTGTGTCGCTCGGACTCCTGGGGACGGGGGCGGCGGGCGCAAACCTGTGGCGGTTCGTGCGGTCGAGCTTGCTGTCGGGGGTCCCGGCGGCTGGAGCGTATCTGGCGCATGCGGGGGTCGGTCTGATGTTCGTGGGTATCGCAGGCAGCAACCTGGGTCATCCGGAGGAGCCGGTGATGCTGCAGTCCGGACAGTCCAGGTCTGTTATGGAATGGACACTGAAGTTGAACTCCGTCGAAGAGTCGCCGGAGGGAATCGTGACGGCCCGGCTCGAGATCTCGCGCGGGAAGCAGCCGGCCCGGCAGGTCGTTCTCACGGGGAAACCCGTGCCCGGCGGGCAGGGATACGCCTTCAAACCTTACATCCACCGCAGCGCGCTGACGGATGTCTACTTCGCTCCGCACGAAATGGTGCCGGCTGAAAGAGAGGCCCGGAGGCCCGCTCCGGCAGTGGAGCCCCTGAAAGGAGCGATGCGGCTCGCGCCGGCTATCGTGGTCGGAGACCGGGGGGCCCGCCCGGAGCCCGCTGTCGCGCCGGACGGGTCCGTCACGGTCCGTCTGGAGGCGATGAGCGTTGAGTCGGGCAGTGTCCAACTTACAGTCATCCCCAAGGACGGTCCGCCGGTAAGGCTCACCCTCTCGAAAGGGGAGGTCGGGCGTGCCGGGGGACTGGATGTCCAGTTCGAGCGTTACGGCCCGATGGAGCAGGGCAGCCGGGGGGAGCTGAGGGCGTCGGCCCTCATCAACGTTGCGCCCGCGCGCGGGGAGCCTCCGGCCGCCGCGGCAGGCCGCGAGCCGCGGGAAGAGCAGCCGCACGGCGGTGAGGAGCCGTCGGGAGGCTCCGTGAGCATAAGCGTCTCCACCTAACCGCTCATCGGGGTCCTCTGGCTGGGATGCGCCGTGGCGGGAGTGGGTTCGCTGCTTGCGGTGGTGCGCCGGTTCCGGGAAGGGGCGGAAGTGTGATGGCTCGCCGTGCCGGCGCTCTGCTTTTTCTGCCTGCGCTTGTCCTCCTGCAGGCAGGGAGTGTTCCCTGCCCGGCGGCCACGCTGGAAGATCTGGCCCGGGCGGCGAGCCTCTCCCCGCAGGCCCGGAGGCTGCTGGAGGGGCGAGGGCCCGGCAACGTGTTCGGGGCGCCGGATCTGCAGCGGCCGCTCGTGGGCGTCCGGTTCCGGCCGGGCTCTCTGGATTCCGGGAACCGCGAGCGCCTGGCTCTCTGGCGGGAGGCGGTGGATTTCGTGGTGGTGTCGTCGCCGGAGGCCGCCCTCGCCTGCGAACAGGCGGGAGTCCCCTGGGTGGGCGAGTGCGGCAGCGCCTTCGGCAGCCGGCCGGTGTCTGCGACGCACAGGCTGGGCTGGCTGGCTCCGTCCGGAGAAGGCTCCTCCTGCGCGGACGGGAGAGGCGATCCCGTGGTGCCCGTGGCCGATCAGGCCTCAGGGACGGCGCCGGGGCAGCTTTCCCCGGCCGGGGCTCCGGCCGCGGGCATCAGGCTGGTTCCGGCCCGCGCTGCTTCCGCCGGGCCGGGCGGGCAGCCTCCGGGGCCCCTGATCGAGCGGCGGGGGGAGACTCTGCGCATCGGTCCTCCACCATCGGGAGATACCGCGTTCGTGGAGTGGGACGTCACGTTACCGCCGGGCGCGCTGCTGACCTTCGCGGCCCGGCACGCAGGCCCGGGCGGGGATGGAGCCCTGGTTTCGGTGAAGGTGTCGGGCACGCTGAAGCCAGAGGTGCTCTGGGAGCGCGAACTTCTGCCCGGCTCGGCGGCCGTCCCTGCGGTTCTGGACCTCAACCGCTGGGCGGGGTCGCGGATACGCATCCGCTTCGACGTCTCTCCGGGAGCTTCCCGCGACGCCGGCGGCGACCTCGTGGAACTGGAGCGGCCGCTCTTGGAGGCCGGGGGGACCCACGCGTCCCTGATGGAGACCGCAAACTGGTGGCGGGCACGTTGCGGCTACCGGCCGCTGGGAGGGCCGGGGCCGCTGAGCGATGTTCTGACCGGCCCTTCCGGCCCTTCGTTCGACCCGGATGCCCTGACCACCGCGCTGGACCGGGCGCGGCGCGAGTCGCTGCGGCCGGTTCTGGTGGATGCGCATCCCACCGGCAGCCTGGACACGGCTTCTCCCGCGGCTTTCGGGATGTTCTGGGCGCGGGTCCTGCAGGCGAAAACGGCGGCGGTCATTTTCGACGATGCCACAGGCGGCCTGGAAGCGATGGCCTCCGAGCTGGCACGGTGGCGCAACTGGATGCACCTTCAGCCGGTCGCCGCGGGCTCCCCGGTGCAGGCCCCGGTGGGCGGCGCGGCCGTCATCGTTCGCTCGGAAGTCACGGCCCGTGAGGAGGGCCTGTACTGTGTCGAGGAGCGGGGACTGCTCCGCGTGCCCGACCGGCTTGCCGCGTTCCACGTTTCCGACCGCACGCCCGTCTCAGGGTTCACGGACCGTCACGGACTGGTGGTGGTCTTCCCGCGGCGCGGAGCCCGGGTGCTGGACACAGGCGTCTGCTTCCCGGAGCGGCTGGAGCGGCGGGGAAGGGAACTGGAGCTCACGCTGCATTGCCCGCCGGAGCTTGCCGGAACGGCGGCCAGTCCCTACCGGATCGTGTTCTGGACTCCGGATGCGCCGCCTCCCGGTCTGAAGGCGGGGAACGGCTGGGCGGTCGTGGCGCTCGGAGACAGCTTCTACGAGGCCGTGTGCTCCCGGGCCGGGCCGTACGTCCTGAAGATCCCCGGGGCCGTCGCGCACAGGGGCCCGGCTGAGTGGACTCCTCTCGATCACTGAGCTGCTGACCTGTGGTCCCGGCCCGCTCACAGCAGGGGGGGGCAGGGCGGTAAAGTCGCGGCGCCCTTCGTCCGAACATCCGGGAGGGAGACTGGCGCTCCATGTCCCGGCAGAACCGTTGCGCGCCCGTTGCGGTCATTGTGGACGATTGTCCCGAGACCCGGCAGACGGCCGCCTCCGCCGCACACGCCTGCGGGTGGGAGGCGGAACTGTTCGCGTCTCCGGAAGAACTCTTTCTGCTGGCCTCCCCTCCGGAGTTCGTCTCCGACCTGTGCGTGCCCCGGGCCGATGCGTTCCTTGTCTCCCTCGACTTCCCGTCCCTCGAAGGGCGGAGGCTGGTCAACTGGCTGGCGGCGTCGGAACGATGGGGCGGCGTCCCGCTGGCCGGCGTCACGGCCCGCAGGGAGCGGGCGCTCCATCCGCTCGTGGACAGCGCGGTCCCGGTCCTGGAGCGTCCCCTGAAGGAGTCCGAGCTTACCGCTTTTTTCGAAGCGGCCGCCGCGGTGGAACCGGGCTTCCCGCTCCTTGCGCGGGATGCTGCCGCGAAGGTGTCCAGCCTGCTTTCCCGGGAGATCAGCCGGGCGCGCAGGGGCGGATATCCTTTCTCCCTTCTGCTCATGCGGCCGGCCGTGGCCTTCGGGGAGGGGGATGGGCCCGTCATCGGGGCGGCGCTGCTCGGAGACTGGAACCGCCTGGCGCTTCGCAGGGCCTGCCGCTCCGTGCGGGAGACGGACGTGCTGCTGGACCTGGGAGCGGACGGCCTTCTGGCCGCCCTGCCGTTCGCGGGCTGCGATGCCCTGCAGCGGCTCGATACCCGCCTGCACGACGCACTGAGACCCGTCCTGCGCGAGCTCGGCTCCGGATGCCGGGGGAGGATCTCCCTGGCGACGGCCGGGGCGAGCTTCCCGGAGGAAGCCCCTGACTGGCGCTCCCTGCTGAATCTTGCCCTGGACAGGATGAGCGCAGCCGTCGAGGGACGCTCCATCCGGTTGCAGTCCCGCGTCGCCTGATGCCGCCTCGCGCTGCGGCCCCTGGCCGCCGGTGTGCTCCGTCCGCGCGGTTGCGGCTATAGTGTCGCGGGCGCGCGGAAGGGCGCCGCCTGTCAGATCCCTGCTGAGGAGGAGCTTTTTGGAACCGCAACTGACCGGCCGGGAGGCCGCCTTTCTCCACAGTGTCTGCCGCGAAGCGGGACAGCTGACGCTGCGCTACTTCGGACAGGTCAGCGAGTGGACCGAGAAATCGGGCCGGGGAGACATCGTCACCGAAGCCGACCACGCGGTGGAAGAGCTGGTGGCGCGCCGCCTGGCCGAGGAGCTCCCTGGCCACAGCCTGCTGACCGAGGAGCGCGGCTGGGTGCCCGGAGATCAGGACTCTCCCGTCTGGGTGCTCGACCCGGTGGACGGAACGCGCAACTTCGCCCTGGGGGTGCCATTGTACTGCGTGTCGCTCGCCTGCGTCGCCGGAGGAAAGATTCTGCTGGGAGCCGTCTACGACCCCGTCCACGACATCCTGTATCACGCCGAGAGCGGGAAGGGGGCTTTCCGCGACTCGGTACCGGTGAGGGTGTCGGAGACCCCTGATCTGCAGGATTCCCTCATCTCCGTGAGCTGGTCGCCGAACCGGCGGGACATCGAACGGTATGTCCGCATCGTCGCCCGTGTGGCGGCTCATACGTCGTATTTCCGGCGCATCGGAAGTGCCGCGCTCGTGCTGGCCTATGTGGCCACCGGCCGGTTCGACGGCTACATCCAGGCCGGCATCAGTCCCTGGGACATCGCTGCGGGGACGCTGCTGGTGCGGGAGGCCGGAGGGCTGGTCACGGACATGAACGGGTGCCCCTTCGACATCCTCAGCCCCTCACTGGACATCGTGGCCGGAAACCCGGCCGTGCATCGCCTCTTGCTGGAAGATGTGCTCCGGGAAGCCTGATCTTCGCCCGGTCAGCGCGCGAAACCGGTATATTTGACAGGTGACACGCCTGCCTGTCCGGGATATCCTCCTTACTGCCGGGCAGGGAAAGGAGAATGTAAGCGGGAATCGGGCGCAAGCCGGTTTCCCGCTTATATTTGTTTGCCTGCATCGTTCCCGCAGCGAGCCCCGCGCTTCCCGGCGCCGGCGGCCTCCCGGACCTCACGCTTCCGGGGCCACTCGCGGAGCGTGCTCCCGCGAGACCGGCGCGAATTCGATCCGGCAATCCCTGAACTTCTCCTTCAGCGTCTGCGCGAACCCGTTCGCGCCGTTTTCCGCGGCGGTCTCGCAGAGCCTTTCGAACTCTTCCTCGCCGGGCGCGGTCAGGGTGGGACCGGTCACCACCAGACGGTTATGGTCCAGCAGCCCGCCGATCTCGTAGGACAGGGTGGCGTGCCAGGCTTTGCGGGGAGCGCCCTGAGCCCAGACCTGAAGGTGCGGGCGCACCAGGATGGTCTTCGACAGCGGCCGGAAGACATCGTCCCGCACGAGCTGCGAAAACCCCTCCGGGTCCAGCGTCACGGCGGGCAGCCGCGAAGGCAGCCCCGGCCGCTCCTCGATTCCGTAGATGGCCCGGTTCACCGGTGAGACCACGGGTTTCATGAGCGGGAAGAAGATCACGTCGTCGATGTTCTCGAGCTCGAGGAAGATCATCGCCATCCGTTCGATTCCCGGCCCGATGCCCGTGGTGGGCGGGATACCGTGCTCCAGCACCTCGATGAAGTCGTAATCCAGCGGATGGTGCTCTTCCGGGTCCGCGCCGGCCAGATCGCACGCCTGCTTCCACCTCTCCAGAAGCGTGAGCGGGTCGTTCTGCTCGCTCCAGTTGTCGCCGCACTCCATCCCCGCGATGAAGATCTCGAACCGCTCCGCGAAGCGAGGGTCTTCGGCCATCGGCTTGGCCAGCGGCGAGATCTCCACCGGGTGACCGTATACCAGGGCCGGGCCGATCAGCCCCGGAGCCGCCTTCTCCTCGAAGGCGTACGCCAGAGCGTGCCCGACGGTGGGCTGCTCCTCCGTCAGTCCCATTTCCCGGAGCCGGGCGTTGGCCTCCCGGGGCGAGTCCACGGAGCGGAAGTCCACGCCGGTGGACTCCAGGACGGCGTCAGCCATCGAGATGCGCCGCCAGGGCGTGCCGAAATCGACGGCGTGCCCCGCCACGTTGAACGTGGTCCTGCCGAACACGGTGACGGCCAGGTGGCGGAACATCTCCTCGATGAGGTCCATGTTGAAGGTGTAGTCCGCGTAGGCGGTCATGGTCTCCACCATCGAGAACTCCGGATGGTGGGTGCGGTCGATCCCTTCGTTGCGGAAGTAGCGGCCCACAGTGTACACCCGGTCGAATCCGGCGGCGATGAGCCGCTTTAGATAAAGCTCGTGGGAGATGGCCAGATACATGTCGCAGTCCAGCGCGTTCACGTGGGTGGTGAACGGACGCGCCGTGCCGCCCCCGTACTGCGGCTGGATGACGGGGGTCTGGAACTCCAGGAAGCCTTTTGCGTCCAGAAACCGGCGTATCTCGAACACCATCCGGGAGATCAGCTCGTATCGCCGGAGCTGATCATGGTTGTGAGTGACGTCGAGATAGCGCTTGCGCAGGATGATCTCGCGGTCCTGAATGCCGTGCCATTTCTCCGGAAGGGGACGGACGGACTTCGTCAGCAGGCGGATGCGCTCCGCCTTCACGGAGATTTCGCCCCTCTCCGTGCGCACCACTTCGCCTTCCGCCTCCACGATGTCCCCGACGTCCAGAAGGTTCAGATGCTCGTAGCCCAGACTGTTCCTGGCGGGATCCGTGGGCAGAAGGGTGTCCCTGCGCACGTAGAGCTGCACCCGTCCGCTCTGATCCTGCACGTGCCCGAACGAGAGCGCCCCGTGCTTGCGCCAGGACATCAGGCGGCCCGCAACGGTGGCCCTCCGGCCCTGAAGCTCTTCGAAGCGCTCCACGATTTCGGCGCACAGGTGCGTTCGCGAGGCGCGGGACGGGTAGGGATTCAGACCCATCTCGCGCAGGCGGCGGATCTTATCGAGGCGAGCCTGCCGGACCTGGGCCAGCGAAGAGGAAGCGGACGGCGAAGACAACGGTCACAGACCTCCTGAGCCACAAAAGCTGAGTGAGAACCTGGCTGATTCTAGCCCAAAAGGAGGCTTTTGAGCAGGCGGCGCCCCCGGCGGCCCGGACTCCCGGCCGCGCTTCGGCCGTCCGTTGTCCTCTGGCGCTTCCGGGCAGCGCGGCGCTCCCCGGCGGGTCAGTCTCCGGCCGCGCTCCAGATGCAGCGGTAGTTGAACCGGCGGTTCGGCGCGGTGTCTCCGTGCGTGCAGAGCGAGACGGGGTCCTTCAGGTCCTGAGGATTGTCGGCCCACTTGAAATCGAACGTGAAGGACTCCTTCGTCAACCCCAGCAGCCCTCTGGGAACGGCCAGCTCCAGTTGCCTGCCCGCGTATCGCAACGGGACCTCCGCTGCCTCTTCCCAGCGCTCCCCGTTCCAGCGCATCACGGTGGACGTCCGCGAGTCCGGGATGCGCCGGTTGACCAGGAAGTCGTATCCGAACCAGCCGGTGTCCGGATCGCGGTCCGCGTCGATCAGCAGCAGCATCCAGTTCGGATCCGTGTGAGGCGTCAGCGCTTCGCGCGTCTCCGCGTAGAAGTACACGTTCCGGCGGCCCACCGCCACCTTGCAGGTGACGATGTCATTGCGGCCGGAATCGTCCCGGTAGTGCAACCCGCCGTAGCCGGGATAGTCGCGGTGGACCGTGTCCCCGACGGTGTCCCGGTACTCCACCTCCACCTGCTCCCAGTCCCCGAAGCGCCCGTCGATGCGCATTCTGGAGTAACCGCAGAGCTCCGGGATCGGCCGGACCCCCTTGTACCGCCGGATGTTCTGCACCATCTGCATGTAATAGTTGTCCGTGTAGCCCCCCTTCATCGGCTGGATGGCGCGGTTGAACTCGGCGTTGTACTGATCCACAAAGTAAAAGTTGCTGGCCCGGCCCATGAACGGGTAGGTCGTTCCTTCCGGCGGAGCGTATTTGCCGGCGGTCCACTCGTTCCAGTCGTTGATGTAGAGGAACTGCGGGTCGGCGGCCAGCGCCTCGTCCCAGCGCTGCTGGAAGTAGATTCCGTAACCCTCCGGATGGTCCACCTTCCTTCCCAGCCACGGCACGAACGTGCGGACCGGAAGGTCATATTCGTTCAGCTCCGGCTCCCCCCGTTCCCGCGTCCAGCACTTGCCCACTCCTGTGGCCGGGTGCTGGGCGGGGGTCACCGCCGCCTGCTCCGGCTTCCCCTTCCACGGAGAGACAAGGTCCCGTGGATCCATCCGCTTCACCGGCTCGTGCGCCAGGTCGTATCCGAAGCTCCAGTTGCCCTCCGTTCCGACGAACCGCTTCCCGTGCCATTCGTAGTATCCCCACCACATCGTCCGCAGGGTGAAGAACTCCTTCACCTCCCGGGTGTAATCCTGGTAGAACTCGCTGGCGTAGTCCGGGTCTCCGTAATGCGGGTGCTTCGGGTCGGTGGCCGCCGCAGGGTCGTAGTGGGGGTTGGGATTCTGGTACTGGCGCCCTGTGGAGTCCGCGAACGGCGTTCCGTTGTACAGCAAAAGCGGTTTCCCGTCCCAGTAGAACCACAGGTCCCTGAAGCGTCCCGGCCTGTAGATGCGGTCGTAGAGGTGCTGCACCACGGTGATGACCGGCCCGTTGAACGCCCAGAAGCAGAACTGCGGGACACGGTTCCCCTCCGCCTTCATCTTCTGCATCACCGAGAAGATGGTGTCCCACTCGTCCCAGTAGTGCACCGCGTTCGTGACGTCCATCACCAGAACGTCCACGCCCGCGTCCGCCAGCATGGACATGTCCCTGCGGATGACCCACTCGTCGCGGCTCAGGAAGTATCCGAACTCCGGCTCGCCCCAGTGGTACATCCCCTCGGTCCACAGAGGGTGGTTTCCGTCCAGCCGGGCGGAGGGGTCCGCCGCCAGGATCTTGCTCACATCGGCGGAGTAGGGACTCTTGAAGGCAGTGTGAAAACCGTCCCCGTGCCAGGTCACGTAGAAGATCCCCACCACGCGGCGCTGTCCGGTCTTCACCGGCCCCGCCTGCGCGATGGTGGGCATCCTGCGCCCTAGCGCATCCGTTCCCACCCAGGTGTCAGGATAGATGTCGCGGATGCGGTCAGCCTCCAGGGGCCGGCAGCAGAGCGTCAGGCAAAGGACGGCGAGCACCAGCAGGACCATTGCAAGCTCCTCCACGGGCGCCGCCGTGTCCCTGCGTGACGCGCCCGCACCCCCTCCGCGGAGACGCGCGCCCGGCGGCATTGGACGGAGGATTCTCCGCCGCCTGCCGTAACACCTTCCCGGCGGCTCCGCTGCAAGGCGGCCCGGGGCCACGGAAATCCTCCGTGGCAGCGCTGCGGCCGGCGCGGGCCTGTGCCCGGAACGCTTCAGGGCTTCAGGCGGGTACGGCGCTCCTCTTCCGCTCCCACACCAGGATGCACGGACGCATCTTCTCCACCTGGTGGCCGGCGCGCAGCACATATCCCGCGCGGTCGCCGTGCATCCGGTAGACTCCGATGCAGTCAATCCCCCTGTACGGGCATTTGCGGGTGTTGACCCGGGGGTTGGCCAGGCAGGGCATCCGGCAGCCGTGGAGATCGAAGACGGCTTCCACATCCAGCGGAACGTCGCCCGACCAGTTCTGCAGCGTCTCCTCCAGGACCGCCTTCATCAGGGCCTCGTGTTCGTAGCCCTCCTCGACTCCGCTGTCGTCCACCACCAGAGTGAGGTCCACGTCCGAGTCGGGACGGCAGCCGCCTCGCAGCCCGCGCGAGCCGTGCAGGATGATCCGTTTGACCCTCGGGTCCACCACCAGCCGTCCTCGCCGCAGCAGCTCACACGTCTCAGGGAGCTTGCTGGCGAAGTCGCGGTCGAACTCTGTCACGTCAACCATTGGCGCCCCTTGTCCTCCCGCTCCGGCGGAACGATGGGTGTGTGCGCCTCTCCGCCGAAGCTCTATCGCATCTGCGATCTCTCTCAGGCGGCAGTCTCGGAACAAGCCCGAAAGCTTCCACTGCCGATGCTCCGCGCCTCTCTCCCCGCGCGCAGCAAGTCAGTCGGGGGTTGCCGGGACCGGAAAAGCCCGGCAGGAAGAGCCTCTCTATTTACTTATTGTAACACGCTTCACAATAGCGAAAGCGAATTCCTGCTTCTCCGCAACAGCCCTGAAAAAATCGGGGCGGACCGCTCCTCCGGCGGGGAGCGTCCGCCCCCGGGAACCTTCGGCCGCGTTTGCCGCTACTGCGCGGCCACGGCCCTCGCCACCAGCGGCTGACCTTCGCCCAGGTTCGGGCCGATGGCCCACACCGCCGCACCGGGCTTGATGTCGGTCAGCTTCACCCGCTGGCCTCCCTTCACGATGTCCGTGTTGTCCGCCAGCACCACCTCCTTGGCCCGGGGCGCGCCGAGCGCCCGCTCCGGCTGCCCTCCCAGCTGGACGGATGTCACGCTCATCCGCAGCTTCAGCTTCGGCGCGTCCACCTGCGTCACCGTCCCCTTGACCAGGATCTCGCCCGTCTCGGGGCTCAGCGATACATCCCCGGGCACGGCCGGCGCCGGAGATGTTGCGCCCCCTCCGCCAGCCGGAGCGGCGGGACCGGGGGCCGGAGCGGCGGGGGCGGGCGGCGGCGGGGCTGGGGCTGGCTGTCCGGCGGCACTGTCCGCGGCCCCGGGACCGCCCACGTTTCCGCCCGGCGATACGGGTGGAGGCGGAACCCCGGGAGCGCCCGGCACTCCTTCCACGCCGGCTTCCGGAGCAGGAGAAGACGGCGGAGGCGCCTCGCTGAACAGCATTGGCCTCAACACCGTGAAGAACAGCAGTACCAGAGCCACCGCCAGGAGCCCGATGGCCGCCGGAAGCGGGATGGACGATGTCTTTTCGCCTCCTCCCGTCTTCGAGGCCGGACTCTTCGCTCCAGCGTCCGCACTACCTTTCTTGAACAGCATCGGTCCTCCTCCCGGCCGGAGCGGACCGGACGGCCCGTTCCGTCGCCGGATGTCTTCAAGTGTACTTCTCGCGCACCACCGCGCTCGCCCAGTCCATCAGGATGACCGCGATGGAGATGAGCCAGATCGCCGTTCCGGCCTGCCTCCATTGCAGCGTGTTGATGTACTGATACAGCGTGTAGCCGATACCCCCTCCGCCCACCAGCCCGATGACCGTGGCCATCCGGACGTTGATGTCCCAGCGGTACATCGTGAACGCGATGAACTGCGGCATCACCTGCGGCAGCACCCCGTAGATCACCCTCTGCAGCCAGGTGGCGCCGGTGGCCGTGATGGCCTCCACAGGCCCCGGGTCGATGTCCTCGATCGCCTCGGAATACAGTTTGCCCTGCGCGCCGATGCCGTGGATGGCCAGCGCCAGCACCCCGGCGAACGGCCCGATGCCCACCGCCACCGTCATCATCACCGCAATGATGATGACCTCGATGGAGCGCAGCAGGTTCATGATGGACCGGGAGACCGCATAGAGCGACCGGGTCAGCCAGTTCCCCGACGTCAGGTTGCGCGCGCCCACCACGGACAGCACCATCGTCACCGGGATGGGAAGCACCGTCCCGATGAGGGCCATGTAGAGCGTGTCCACGATCAGCTTCAGGCTGTGGGTGAGGGTGGGGCTCGGGCGGCCTTCCTGCCAGAGGTCCGGCTGAAGAAGCCCGGCCGCGATGTGCCCCATCTTCGGGAACCCCACGATCAGCTCGCCCACGTCGACCTGCGTGATATGCCAGCCCGCCGCGAAGTTCACCGCCGCGGTCAGGAGGATGGGCCCTGCGAGCGAGCGGGTTCTGCCCGCCGCGTACCAGAACGCGTCCACGATGTTCCAGAGCCACAGCACGCCCGCCCACGGCAAAAACGATTGCGCGGAGGGAGGTTTGCTGCCCGTGGCGTAGAACACGGCCGCCTGGGCGGTCACCCAGACGAACCAGGCGATGCCCCTTCCCGTCGCCCCGGCGTAGATGTGGCCCGCCCCGGGGATGACGGACAGAAGCGCGGCCGCGCCGGGGTTTCCCCTGCGCTCCGCCTGCTCCAGAACCGGGTTCTCCTTCGCTGTCATCGGGTCAGTGGATCTCCAGCTCCTCCGCATCCTGGCCGTAAATGGCCTTGAACCGGTGCTCGTCTATCTCGTCCGGCAGGCCGTCGAAGACCAGCTCTCCGCCCTTGAGGGCGATCACCCGGGTGGCGTAGCGCCGGGCCAGGGACAGCACGTGCAGGTTGCACAGGACCGTCAGACCGTCCTGACGATTCACCTCCTCCAGATACCGCAGCACCGAGTGCGAGGTGGCGGGGTCCAGGCTGGCGACCGGCTCGTCGGCGAGGATGTAGCGGGGCCGCTGCATGAGGGCCCGCGCGATGGCCACCCGCTGCTGCTGGCCGCCGGAGAGCTCCCCCGCCTTCTGATGCGCCTTATCCGCGATGCCCACCCGCTCGAGGTTGGCCATCGCGTCCCGGTAATCCTCGGGCCGGAAGCGGTTCACCAGCGCCCAGAGCGGAGGCGTGGTGCCAAGGCGCCCCGTCAGCACGTTCGTGAGCACCGTCGCGCGCTTCACCAGGTTGAACTGCTGAAAGATCATGCCGGTCATGCAGCGCACCCGCCGCAGGGTGTCGGGCGGAGCGGCGGTGACGTCGATGCCGTCCACCTCCACCCGGCCGGATGTGGGCTCCACCAGCAGGTTGATGCAGCGCAGCAGGGTGCTCTTGCCCGCCCCGGACAGCCCGATGATGCTCACGAACTCCCCGTCCTTCACCTCCAGGGAGACGTTTTTCAGGGCGCGGGTGCCGTCGGGGAACTGCTTGGAAAGGTTCTCGATGCGGATCATCGCGCTTGCTGCGGCGCGGGCTCAGCCCTTCTTGCCGGCCGCCTTCCGCTTCTGCTTCTCTTCGTCCCTGCGCAGATACTCCTGCAGATCCAGACCGACGTCCTGAACCATCTTCCGCACCGAGTCGTAGACGGAGTCGTCCACCTCGCGCAGCCCGTCGATCTCCGCGACCTCCATCAGCATCTGGCGTCCTTCGGCGCTGGCTGAGAGGTCCAGCAGCGCCTGCTTGAGCTTCTGCGCCACCTCCTCCGGGAGGTCCGCGCTGACGGCCACGTTGTCGTTCGGGATCTTCGCCGTACGCCCGATGATGACGGTCTTCTCCTTGATGTCCGGAATGGTGCTCACGACCCGGTCGCGGGCGTCCGACCCGTAGCCGCTGTAGCAGCTGCAGCCGTCCACCTGCCCGTTGTAGAGCGCGATGATGGCCTTGTCGTGCCCGCCCGCGAAGATGGGGGTGATGTCCGTGTCCTGGTCGATGCCGTGGGCTTTCAGGAGCTGCTTGGGATACAGCGTCCCGGACGTGGAGAGCGGATCGCCGAACGCAAACCGCCGACCCTTGAGATCCTCGATCCGCCTGATGCCGCTGTCCTTGCGGGCCAGGATGATGCCGGTATAGTCGGTGTGGCCGTCGCGCTCCGTGATCAGCAGCACCTTCGCCCCGTATTTGCTGTTCGCCAACACGTACGACAGCGGGGCGAACCAGGCCACATCCACCCTTCCGGCACCCATCGCCTCGATGACCGCCGCATAGCTCACCGGGACGGTCACCTCGATGGTGTAGCCGGTGCGCTTCTCCAGTTCCCTGGCAAGCCGTTCGGCGCTCAGGGTGATCTTGCCCGTGTCCAGCGATGGCACGAAGGCCATCTTGATGGGGTTGGCGGGGCTCCCGATGGGGGCCTTCTGTTCAGCCTTCTGCCCGCACCCGCCGGTGAGCACGGCACCGGCGGCCAGGCACACCAGAGTGCGGCGCAAGCCAGGACTCATCACTGCGTGCGTGTCTCCTTCCCGTTCCCGGGCGCGGGGGAAACGCCCTTGCCGGAGCATCATACGAGACTCGGGGCATTACTGTCCAGAGCCGGCCGGGGAGGAGTTGCGCCAGCGCCAACCGCCGTCAGGGGCGGGAGCCCTTCACCCGCGTCTGTCCTTCGGGCGGCGGCCGGAAACGGGGGTGACCTCGTGCCGGACCGTGCCGTCCAACCAGCGAACGGCAGGGCACGGATGCCGGGCCGGGCCAGCCCTGTCCCGCCGGAGGGCTTTCTGCTATAATATGAGACGGAGGCGGCAGTTTCGTTTGCCTGTGCGGTGGAGGCTCGCTCCGCACGGAAACCGGAGGTTTTTTGCAATGGTCCAGCCTGTCGCGGAAAAGGACCTGCGGGCCAGGTCTCAGGAGATCCTTCAGGCCCGGCTGGGAGGTCTCAAGAAGGCGGCGCTGGCGGCGGCGCTCGTTCCGCTCGCCGTGGCGGCCGCGGGGAGCGGCGCGGCGGCGGACGCTCCCGTCAAGTCCCCGCAGAACCATCGTGTGAAGGCCCAGATCAGCCAGGCCGGCGGCGTCTACCGTTACGAATTCACCCTGATCAACGCCTCCCTGCCGGGAGCTTCGGGCGGAGCGCAGGGGACGGTGGATGTGGCCCCGGCGGACGGAGGGCCGGCGCGTCCCTGGATCGTGAACTGGCAGCTGCCGCTCTTCGACCCTTCCGACGTCAGCGATGTGAAGGTCCCGGAAGGATGGGCCTATGAGATCGTCCGGACAGATGCGAAAGGGGCCTGCTATAACAACCCGGAGAGCCCGTTCGGCAAGCATCCCTGGAGCTGGTCGCCCGCGACGGACCCCCTGCTGAAGAAGCCTGACGAGGCGAAGGTATACGGCCCCAACCCGGCGGTCTTTGCCCGCCCGCCCTATATCCTCAACTTCTACTGCCTCACCGCTCCCGACGAGAGCGGCAGACCGATGCCGGTGAATCCTCTGGGGTCGCTGGATATGATGAAGGGGTTCTCGTTCACCAGCAAATATCCCGCAACCGCTGCGCCGTTCCTGCCGGTCTACTACAATCAGCAGGACATCGCCTCGCTTCCGGGCAAGGCGCTGGTCCCCGACAGTCCGGGGCTTCGGAAGGCGGCATCGGTGCAGGTGTCTTCAGCCAACTGACGGCCTTGCCGGTTTTGCCGAAGCCGCCCGGATGGCATGAGCCTTCCGGGCGGCCTGACGTTCCCGGCCGTATCCGCGGAGGCGGGAGGCGGGCACAGTGCGCCTGCTGATGGCCATCCACAATGCCTACACGGACACCGCCAGCGGCGCGGCCCGCAGCATGCGCACGATTGTCGAATGGCTTGCCGCGGCGGGTCACGAATGCCGTGTGCTGTGCACCGCGCGCTTCGATGCGCGCCCGCCGGACTCCCTGGACGGGCATCTGTCCTCGCTCGGCATCCGTGCGGAAGCCGGGGCCGCTCCGCGGCGGCTCATCCGCTCCGGATCAGCGGCCCGGCCGGTCCGGTCCTTCGAACTGAACGGTGTCCCGGTCACGATGGTGTTCACCCGGCACAACGACTGGCAGAGACCGGACCGCGACGAGACCGAGCAGCTGGTGAATCTGTGCCGCCGGATTCTGCGAGACTTCCAGCCGCACGTGGTGCTCTCCTACGGCCCCCACGCCGCGGTGCAGGAGATGCTTCGCCTGGCACGGCGTCACGGCGCGCGGACGGTCTTTTCAGTGCGCAACTACGGCTACGAGGACCCGCGCTGGTTCGCCCACGCAGACAGCGTGCTGGCCTGCAGCCCCTTCCTTGCGAGGTATTATGCGGCGCGAGCCGGGATCCAGTGCACGGGGATCCCGTCGCCCATCCGGTGGAGCGATGTGCTGGCGCCTGAGGAGTCCCGGACGTTCGTCACGTTTGTGAACCCCTCGCTGGAGAAGGGAGCGGCGCTGTTCGCGCGCCTGGCGGATATGCTCGGCAGCCGGCGCCCGGACATCCCGGTGCTGGTGGTGCAGTCCGCCGCGGACGTCTCAAGCCTCAACAGCATACCGGGCATCGACTTCAGCAGGTATCCGCAGATCATGGCGGCCCCGCCCGTGCCGCGTCCGGCGGATTTCTTCGAGCTGACGCGGATCCTGCTGGTGCCGTCGGTGTTTCAGGAGCCGTTCGGGCGGGTGGCGGCCGAGGCGCTCATCAACGGCGTCCCGCCGGTGGTCAGCGACCGGGGCGCGTTGCCGGAGACCGTGGACGGCGCCGGAGCCGTGCTGCGGCTTCCGGAGTGGCTGACCCCTTCGTCGCTTCAGATCCCGGATGAGCAGGAGGCGCGGCCCTGGTTCGAGGCGGTCTGCTCCCTCTGGGACGATGCGGAACTCTACGCCCGTCAGTCTGCCGGGGCGCGGGCGGCCGCCTCGCGGCTGTACGCCGAAGAACCTCTGAGAGCGCGCTATCTGGAATATTTTGACAGCGTGGCGGGCCGTTAGCCGCCGCGCCGGGGGTTTGCGGATGCGTTCCGGGCGGTAAACTGTGGGCAACGCACAGTGATGCGAATGCGCCGTCATCTGTCCCGGGATGACCGCAAGGAGGCGAGAACCATGAAAATGAACTGGAAGACCCTGGCCGTTCTCGGCCTGGCTGCCGTCGTTGCCGTCGCGCTGACCACCGGCGCCGGAGCACGGATCGGAGGAGTGCTCAAGGGGGCTGCCATCGTCGCCATCGTCAGCCAGTTCGGTGGCCAGATCGACAGCGGCATCAACAGCGCGCTGGGAGGAAAGGGCGCGGCCGTGAACGGGGCCACCAAGGTGGTGCCCATCTTCAGCGCAGGGCGGGGAGCCTATCTGGGCGCCGCCCAGGTGGCCGGCCCGAAGGAGAACGTGGACATGGTGAAGGGCGTGGCCCAGTTCGAGCTCAAGCTGGCCGGATTCCGCACCGAGGTGATGGTGCCGGTGAACTCGATCGATGTGACCAAGCTCCACCGTGTGCAGGATGTCGGCGTCAGCGCAGTCATAGACGTCCGCATGTGATGCTTCAGCGGGGGTGGGCCTGCGGCCTGCCCCGGTTCACGTCCGGCCGGACTCCGCCAGCTCCTCCCGCAGCATGCGCATGAGAGGGCGGATCGTCCCGGCGTCGAAGCGGAACTGCGCCCCGGCCGCCTGGAACAGCTCCGGCAGAGGGCGGCTGCCACCCAGCGCAAGGGCGCGGCGGTAGGCTTCCAGCGCCTGGCGGCCGGAGCGCTTCCAGTTCCCCCAGACCTGCAGGGCTCCCAGCTGCGCGATGCCGTACTCCACGTAGTAGAAGGGCGAGAGGAAGATGTGAAGCTGCCGGTGCCACACCCGCCTGCGGAGATCCTCGAGCCCGGACCAGTCCACATCCCCGCCGAACCGCTCCATCAGCGCGTCGAACGCCTCCGCTCGCTCCTCCCGCGTATGTCCCGGGTGCGTGTAGACCCAGTGCTGAAACGCGTCCACGACGGCCATCCACGGGAAGAACGTCACGATTCCCTCCAGATGCGCGCGACGGGCGCGGGCGGCCTCCTCCGGTGAATAGAACTCCTCGAGATAAGCGCTTCCGAGAAGCTCCATGCTCATCGATGCCACCTCCGCGAACTCCAGCGGGGCGTGGCGGTAGGAGTGGAGGTCTTCATCCCGCGTGGCAAGGGCGTGAAAGGCGTGGCCGGCCTCGTGAAGAATGGTCTCCACATCGCGCTGGATGCCTACCGCGTTCATGAAGATGAACGGCAGCCGCGCTTCCGAAAGCGTGGACTGGTAGCCGCCCGGGGCCTTGTCCTTCCTGTTGTCCAGATCGAGCAGCCGCAGCTCCCTCATCAGGCGGAAATCGCCGCCCAGGGCCGGGTCCAGCCGGGTCAGGACGCGTTCGGCCTTCGCGGCCAGTTCTCCGGCGTCCTGGAAAGGCCTGAGAGGAGGACGTCCCTGCGGGTCCGCCGCCAGATCCCACGGGCGGAGCGTGTCGATGCCCATCGCCCTCCTTCGCTCCTCCTGCAGCTCCCGCATCAGGGGAAGGACCTCTTGCTCGATGGCGGCGTGGAACTCCAGGCAGTCCTGCGGCGTGTAGTCGAACCTCCCGCGCTCCAGGAACGCATACTCCACATAGTTGGCGAATCCCGCGTTCCGGGCGATGGTGTTCCTCAGTTCCAGCAGGCGGTCGAAGATATCCTCGAACGCCTCCGCCTCCTGCAGACGGCGGCGGGCCGTCAGCTCCCACGCCTGGCGCCTGAGGTCCCGGTCCGGTTCCTCCAGATACATCGCCATCTGCACCAGCGTCTGCTCCCGTCCCTGGAACTCCACCGTCAGGGAGCCGGACAGTTTCTGGTATTGCTGGCCGAGGCGGGTCTCCTCGGTCTGCAGGGGGACGTTTTCTGGCCGGAACAGTCGCACCTGGGTCGCGGCTTCGCGGTCCAGCACGAAATAGCGCTCGCGCGGAAGCCCGCTGCGGAGCGGATGTTCCGTGTAAAGCTTCGCCAGGCGGAAGCTGCGCTCGCGGATGAGCGGCTGGATGGTCTCCACGAAGCGGAGGTAGGCGGACTCGGCCTCCGCGTCCTCCGTATGCGTGGTCATCGCGATGTAGCGCCGCGTGCGCTCCTCCGAGACGGCTGCACTCAGTTCGCTCTCGTCCAGAAGCCACCGCTCCAGATCGGCAGGCGTATCGCAGCCCGCGAGCTTTTCCTCCAGGATGTCGAACAGCCGGGCCACCTCCTCCGGCTTCTCCCAGTCCACGGCCGGCGGCACGAACCGTCTATCGCGATACGGGGGAAGCTCCCCGAACGGCAGTCTGCTCATCTGCGGAAAGATCCTTCCTTTTCATCGGGGTTGTGCGTCCGGGCCGGTTCTGCCTCCACCAACTCTGCCCGCACCCGCATCGCCTGGCGCGTGAACCGTATGGCGATCTCCCGGGAGTCCCACACGTCCAGACCGTTCAGATACGACCGGTGGATGCTTCCGAGGGGCGCGGTCCAGCGTTCCGGAAGACGGGAGGCTCCCCAGGCCGCTCCTGCGACCGACCCCGCGGTCGCCCCGTTGCAGTCCGTGTCCATCCCGGCCATCACGGCGCGGGTGATGATCCTGTCGAAGGACGGCGACTCCAGCTCCAGGACCGCCGTCACCACGGCGGCGTTGTTGATTGTGTGACCGACGTGCATCCCGCGGTGCGCCGCGAAGATCCGGTCCAGAACCCGGTCCAGCTCGCGAAGCCCCGCGCACCATTGCAGGGTCTCCCTGACGGCCGCGGCCAGGCGGCAATCTGCCGGAATCTCCGTCAGGGCGATGCGGATGGAGGAGCGGATGTCCCCCGTGGCCAGCACGCACGCGATGAGCGCCGCGTAGTACATCGCTCCATAGATGCCGTTGCGCGTGTGGCTGATGCGGGCGTCCCGCCAGGCCATCTCCGCCGCCAGCTCCGGCAGCCCGGCGCAGGCGTATCCCCAGGCATCGGCGCGGATGGCGGCGCCCAGATACTCGCCGTCCGGGTTGTTCTCGAAGGCCGTTTCCGGCGGCTTCAGGCCGCGCCGCAGGTTGTCCAGCGCGTGGCTCTCGGCCGTGCACGCGAACGGCACGTACCGGAGCCAGGCCCTGCCCGCGTCCTCCGATGTGAAGCCCGGACCGTGCTCCTCCAGGATCAGCAGCCCGAGCAGGGTGTAGAGCAGGTCATCGTCGGGCATCAGGAAGATCATCTCGTCCTGAAGGAAGCGCCGGTAGGGCAGGCCGTTGCAGGTGCTGTTGTACAGAGTGGGTTTGGGGAGGCGCTTCCAGTAGCCGTCCAGCGGGTATGGCTGGCCCAGGGCGGCCGCTGCCGCGCGGATCTCCTCCCGCGAAAACCCTTCCACCGGCACCCCCAGTGTGCAGCCCGCGCCGCGTCCCAGCCAGGCTCCCAGGATGCGGTCTTCCAGCTCCTGCGCGCCGGGCAGGCAGTCCAGCCTGCGCGGCCCGTCCGGACGGAGAGCCCGGATGGCCTCGAGGTCGTCCGGCTCCCGCCGCAGCAGATCCGGGTCCGGATCCGCAGCGCGGACCCTCTCCGTCAGTCTCTCCAGAGCCTGCTCCACTTCCCGGGCCAGCGCGTCCGTGCCGGCGCCGTGCTCGCGCTTGAGGTCCAGCCACTCGCGCAGAGCCCTCCAGTGCTCATCCAGATAAGAGAAGTACGACATTGCAGAGTCTTTTCCGGAGTCCCCGGTTCCCGCTCCGGACAGCGCAGTATGGCTCAAAATGCGCTAAAGTGGGTGCCGGATTCGACTCTGGCAAGAGGAGCGCGAGCGTGATGAGAGAAGTCCGCTGGGAACGCATGTTCCCGGACCAACTGGAGCGGGCCTTCCGGGAATGTCCCGTGGTCTATTTCACCTACGGGCTCTGTGAGCCGCACGGCCCGCACAACGCCCTGGGGCTGGATGCCCTGAAGGCTCACGGGGTCGCCTGCGAGGCGGCCCGCCGCTATGGCGGCATTGTGGCTCCGCCGGACTTCTGGCACATCCACGAGTGCAGCGGGTCGGCGTTCTGGGCGCACAACCACTTCGGGCAGGTGGAGCGCAAGTGGCTGACGTCGCTTCCACCCTGGCAGCATTTCCGCAATGTGCTGTATCACATCCGGACGGCCGACTCAATGGGGTTTCACGCGGCCATTCTGCTGACCGGGCACTACGGTCCCAACTGGAACGACCTGAACCGAATGGTGGACCTGGTGCGCCCGCACGTGGGGACACGCCTGTACTCCCTGCCGGACTTCGAGGCCAACCGGCCGGGCTTCGATGGCGACGGCAAGAGCGGCGGCGACCACGCCGGACGTGTGGAGACGTCCCTGCTGTGGGCGCTGGATCCCGCGTGCGTGGATCTGTCCCGCATCCCGCCGGAGGATGCGCCGGGCCCTCATTTCGCGATGGATCCCACCGCGCGGCAGGCCGACCGCAGGACGGGCGAACGGATGGTGGAGGACGAGGCGCGGTATCTGGGGGAGAAGGCGGCCGAGCTTCTGGAGGAGTACAGGCGGGTCAGACCGCTCCACAGCCTGAGGACGTTCGGGCAGGTGGAGCGTCTGTGGCGCGATATTGTCCTGCCGCAGCTCCCGTCCTTCGCCACGATGCAGGACCTGTGGGCCGGGCAGGATCCGGTGCCTGAGGATTCGGTGTGGTACGAGAACTGGCGGGTGCCGGACGTGGCCGGCGAAGTTTTCCGGACACTGGAGGAGAAGTGATGCGCATCGCTCTGGCTTCGGATCATGCGGGCTTCCGCTACAAGGAGAAGATCGAGTCCTGGTTGAGGGACGAGGGCTACGAGGTGACGGATTTCGGCACGCATTCCCCTGAGTCCTGCGACTACCCGGACTACGTTCGCCCGGCCGCGGAGGCGGTGGCGCGGGGCGACTTCGACCGGGGAATCGTGCTGGGTGGGTCCGGCAACGGTGAGGCGATGGCCGCCAACAGGGTGCGCAAAGTCCGGTGCGCCGTGGCGTGGAACGAGGAGAGCGCACGGCTTTCGCGCCTGCACAATGATGCGAACATCCTGTCCCTGGGGGAGAGGCTCATTCCGGAGGATCAGGTGCTGGACATCGTCCGCGTCTGGCTTGAGACCCCGTTCGAGGGGGGCCGTCACATTCCCCGCATCCGCAAGCTCGACGCCGGAGGGTCAGGATGTTGCTCAGAATGAGAGAACACCGGGGCAAAACTGGTAATTATACCGGTTTCGCCGGGTGAGCGCGCAAAGTATAATCATAGTCATTAGCGCTGAGAAGGTGTCCGCAGGGGCAGGCGATGCGACCCGGTCGCGGTGCACACGTCGACCCGGGCGGGCTTAGAATGAGAAAGCTGGGGGTGAAGCAGATGAGGGTGGCATTGCTTCTCGCAATGAGTGTTCTGGCGGCGGCTGCTGCCTGTCAGGCAGGGCCGGGGCAGTGGGTTTTCCTGCTGCACGGCACGAACGGCGCCGGAGCGCTCCATTTCACAGGGGTGGCCGGATCCGCCGACCCCATCATCATCTCGGCGTCCGTCTTCAACAACGACCCGCTTCGTACACTCAGCTTCGACGGTATCACCCTCAAGACCGACGAGCTGGACCCGCCTGATCCCGCGCTGTTCGCGCGCCTCTGGGTGCCGGAACCCGCGATGGAGATGCCGGAGGCGTTCCTGCTGCCTGCCTCTGGCAAGCGGGCGGAGGTCGTGCTGGGCCGCTTCGACCTCGAGAATGCACAGCCGGGCTCGTACACGTTCCGGCTGATCGCGTCTGCCAGTTTCGATGGGGCGGCGCCCAGTCCTCCGGAGATCGTCTCTCCGCCCATCACGGTGCAGGTGGTGCCGGAGCCGGCAACGCTTCTGGCGATGGCGGCGGGGCTGGGGTCGCTGGCGTGTGTGGCAAGACGGCGGGTCTAGAGGGATTTCGAGCTTTTTCGCGGCCGGACTCCGAACGGGCGCGCGACCGGCGTTAAGGCGCCGCGGCAGGACGGCGGGCGAGAGGGGGGATTTACGAACGTCCTTGCCCTCTGCGCCGCTGCCGGCCCTCGAACGGCTCCGGACAAAAGTGCGGACGCGGCTCATCTCCGGTGCCGTTTTCCGCACCGGCGGAGGAAGTCCCGGCGCGGATTCCTGCCGGTGAATGCGGGAGAGGAAAGGGATCTGACAGGTGATCGACGAGAAGGAACGGTTCAGGGTACGCTGTCTGCCGGGAGTCGCGGTCATCGCCGTTCTCCTGGCAGTCTGGTGCGCTGCGTCGGCGGTGGCTCAGACCAGCATCAGCACCGTCAGCGCGAGCCCGTCCGCCTTCTACGCGGACGAGAACCAGACCACCACGCTGACGGCGGAAGGCACGCCGGGAGTCGCCAACCTGGTTATGCGGGTGACGCGTGCCGACCGGGTCACGGTGGTGCGCTCCTCCATCGCCCTGACGGAGACCTCTCCCGGCGTCTATACGTGCGTCTGGAACGGCAGGAACAACAGCAACCAGCTCGTCGACACCGGCGTCTATAGCTTCCGGGTCTATAATCTTGCCACCTCGAGCTACATCGGGCCCTGGGGAGATGTTGAGGTCGTCAGCCGCAAGCCGCGCTTCATCTCCGCCGAGGTGACCCCCTCCATCTTCGTCCCCGACGGGACGAACGCAAACGTTGTTCAGATCCGGATCCAGGCTACCCCTCTGGAGAGCGGGTCGTACAGGTGGGGAATCTACAACAACTGGCTCGGGTGGATGGTCTACCGGGAGAACCTTCCCTCTCCCTCCTCCCCCGGCGTCTACGAAGTCTCCTGGAACGGCGTCTCGCGACACAGCTACTCCGGCTTCATGGGGTCAAACTACGGCGGGTACGGCGAGGACCATTCCTACAACACCAGCTACGTGGTCCTCTGGGCCCCGGACGGTACGCAGCTCAGCTCTCCCGCCGGCGCTTACTTCAAAGTCCGCGGCGTATGGGCGCTCAACAGGAGCAGGTCCGAGATCGAGCCCCGCTCCGGGGAGTTTGCCACCTTCACCGCTGTGGGTTACGACGGTCTGAACCTGCTGGTCCGCATCACCCGCTCCTCCGGCGGCGCGCTTGTGGGCGAGTTTCCGATGAATCCCGTGGGGAACGGGCAGTATGTCTTCAGCTGGAACGGGCGGAACGCTTCCGGTGAGATCCAGCCCACAGGCCTGTACAACCTTCAGGTCGTCAATGCCGTAAGCGGTGTCCCGTACTACGGGGCCACTTCCTCCCTGCGTCTGCGATACACCGTAGACGCCATCTCCGTCGCTCCCGACCCGTTCAGCCCGGACGGCACCGGAGCTCCGGGCCGCACGGCCACCATCACGGTCAACGCCGCCCCCGGGCAGACTGGCCTGAAGTACGGCATCTACAACAACTGGCTGGGATGGATGGTTTACCAGGATACCCTCCGGGAGACCGGCACTCCGGGGGTCTACCAGGCGTCCTGGGACGGCGTGAGCCGCAACAGCTACAACGGCTATATGGGCAACACCTACAGCGGCTACGGGGAAGACCATAGCTACAACCGCTGCGATGTGGTGGTGTGGGACGCCAACGGGGAGGAGTCCATCGTCCGCGGCTACTTCAAGGTCCGGGGCATAGACAGGCTCGAGAGGGACAAAAGCTCCTTTGCCGCCGTGACCGGCAGCGTCACGTTCACCGCGCGGGGGTATTCCGGGTTCAATGTCCGCATCCGCATCTACCGGAACAGCCCGTCCACGCTGGTGCGGACCGCGCTGATGTCGGACAACGGCGACGGATCGTACACGTTTGTGTGGGACGGCACCGATGACGGCGGCCAGGCTGTCGCTCCGGGTGCTTACACGGCATACGTCTACAATGCCGACAGCGACCGGCCCTACCAACCCTCGGCCGGGGTGAACATCACGTTCTCCGTCACCGCCATTTCGGTGGATCCCGATCCCTTCTCGCCGGACGGGACTGCCTCCCGGCTTGCCACCATCACCGTTCAGGCCCCGCCCGGTCTGACGGGGCTCAAATACGGCATCCACAACAACTGGCTGGGATGGATGGTCTACCGCGAGCCCCTGCAGGAGACCGCCACCCCGGGCGTATACCAGGTCACCTGGAACGGCGTGAGCCGCAACAGCTACAACGGCTATATGGGCAGCACCTACAGCGGCTACGGGGAGGACCACAGCTACAACCGCTGCGAGGTTGTCGTGTGGGACGCCTCCAACGTCGAGTCTCAGGTGCGCGGCTACTTCAAGGTGCGGGGCATAGACCGGCTCGAGCGCAGCGTTGGCGAGTTCAATCCTCGCAAAGGGGGCACGGTGACCTTCACGGCCCGCGGGTACCCGGGATTCAGCGTGCGCATCCGGGTCTATCGCAACAGCCCGTCCACGCTCGTGCGGACGGCGTTGATGACGGACAACGGGGACGGCACCTACACGTTCATCTGGGACGGAAAGAACGACTCCGGGGAGTTTGCGAACCCTGGTTCATACACGGCTTACGTTTACAACGCCGCGAGCGACGTTCCATATGTCCCCACCGCCGGTGTGAACCTGCAGTTCGATGTGGAGTCGATCTCCGTTGACCGCGATCCCTTCACTCCAAACGGCACGCCTGAGGATGTCGTCACCGTGACCGTGAACGCTGCGCCCGGCCAGAGCCTGCAGTATTACATCTATCACGAGTGGCTGGGCACCTCGTTCAACTGGACCGCTCTGACCGAAGTCTCTCCGGGAGTTTACCGGGGCACCTGGGACGGGGTGCAGCGAACGTCTTATGAGGGCTACATCCCCGCGCATCCGTTCTACCGGGCGATCGTGCGGGTCCGGAACGCCGATGGAGTGCAGGCGCAGACTTCGAAATACTTCTCCGTCCGCGGCGCGCACGGCGTGTCCGCCACCCCCGCCCAGTTTACGCCGGGCGGAGGCAACGTGCTGAACATCACCGTGCCCGGTGAGCCAGGCCTTCAGATCGATGCGGTGGTCTCCAACCTCGCGACGGGGGTCGTGACGCGCAGGATCCAGCTCATCGAGGCCGGCGGCTCGTATACCGGGGCCTGGGACGGCAAGGACGAATACGGTAACTTCGCCGGAGCCGGCAACTACCGGATTCAGCCCTACGCCAGGGCGCGGCAGAAGCCGTATTATTACTGGAACGACATCACCGTCCGCCCCGCTGTCTTCAGCGTGGAGGCCAGTCCCGATCCGTTCGCGCCCACAGGCGCGAACAGCGTGACCATCACTCTGCGCGCCGACCCGGGGCAGGCCGGGCTGTACGCCCGCATCTTCGCTCCTTCCGGCTCTTACGCGCAGGTAACGTTCTCTGAGGTAGGCTCCGAGGGCACCTATGTGAGTCAGTGGGACGGGCGCATCGGGGGCGACCTGGCCGGTGCGGGAGTCTACACCATCCGGGTCTACACCGCCGGCGGGGTGCAGTTCCCTCAGACGGGATCCCTCACCGTGGCCTCCGTCACCGGTCTGGTTCTTTCGCCGAACCCGTTCGAGCCGGGCGGCGGCCGGATGCTCACCGTCACGGCGCAGGTGGGCGGCGGAGTGTCGCTGGATCTGGAGGCGCGCATCGGCACTCTGAAGACCCTGCCTCTGTCCCCTGACGGCAGCGGAGGCTTCACGGCGGTCTGGAACGGCGAGGTCTCGCCCGGCGTGTTCATTCAGGCCGGTCAGCACACGGTCCACCTGTACAACAGCGTCACCGGTCAGAGATACACTCCCACCGCCACGCTGAACGTCGTGGACACCACACCGCCGGCGGTCTTCATAACGGGCGGGCCCTCCGAAGGCACCACGGTGCCGGGCAATGTGACGTTCGTGTGGAGCGGCTCGGACAACCTGACACCGGTGCCGCAGATCGTGTTCAGCTACCGGATGGACGACGGTGCGTGGAGCGCATTCTCGGGCGCCACAACCGCCGCCTTCTCCCTGCCCGACGGCCCGCATACGTTCAGCGTCCGGGCCCGGGACCTGGCGGGCAACATCAGCCAGCCGGTGGAGCGCCGGTTCACTGTGGCGGTGGCCACGCTGACGCTGACCAAGTCGGCAAGCGTCTCCACGGCCGCGCGCGGGGATGTCATCACCTATACCCTCACCTGCTCCAACAACAGCCCGGCCGTTGCTCTGGGTGTGCGGGTGACCGACCCGATCCCCGCCGGTACGCTCTACGTGGCGGGTTCCACGCGGCTCGACGGGTCGCCCGTGCCCGATCAGGGAAGCGTGGCGGCGGTGGCCGCCGGGGTGCACGTCGGCGCGCTGGCTCCGGGCGCCCGGGCGGTCATCACGTTCGATGTCACGGTGGCCGCAGTGCCCAACGGCACGGTCATCTCCAACACCGCGCAGGCCACCGGGGCCAATCTGGCCTCCAGCGCCACCAGCAACACGGTGCAGACCACCGTGGAGACGCCCGATGTCTTTGACCCGGACACCACGATCACGGGCGGCCCGGGGGACGGCGCGCGGCTCTGCGAGGGGAGCGCGGTGTTCAGGTTCACCGGCTCGGACGACACGGCCCACGTCAGCCAGCTGCAGTATCGCTGGCGGCTGGACGGCGGCGAGTGGTCCGCTTTCGATTCCGCGACCGAAAGGGCGTTCACCGGTCTCGCGCACGGGTCTCACACCTTCGAGGTGGCAGCGCGGGACCTGTCCGGCAAGGTGGATCAGACGCCGGCCATCCGGACCTTCACAGTGGATCTGAACCCGCCGGTCATCTCGGGCGTCTCCGCGGCGGCCGGTCAGAGCGACTTTGCCATCACCTGGACCACGGACGAGCCTGCGACATCCCGCGTGGAGTACGGGACGTCCGACGCTCTGGGCTCGTCCACCCCGCTGAGCGCCGCGCTCAGGACGTCGCATTCGGTCACGGTCACGGGGCTGGAGCCGGACCGGGTGTACCACTTCCGGGTCCGCTCGACGGATGCCTGCGGCCGCGAGTCGGTCTCGGCGGTCTCCACCGTCCGGACTCTGGCGGACACCGGCCTGCCGGACACCTCACTGACTCAGGCGCCCGGCGAGGGCTCAACGGTGTGCTCGTCATCGGTCAACCTCTGCTGGAGCGGTTCCGACAATACCACGCCGGTGTCTCAGCTGCGCTACTCCTGGCGGCTGGACGGCGGAGTCTGGAGCGATCCCTCCCCGGACACCTGCCATCAGTTCACCGGTCTGTCCGCGGGCAGCCACACCTTCTCGGTGCGCGCGCACGATGCCGCGGGCAACGTGGATCCCACACCGGCCAGCCGGACGTTCGTGGTGTCGCTGGAGGCCCCGGTCATCACGAACGTCACCGCTTCGGCGCAGCCGGCGCAGGCAACGATCACCTGGCTGACGGACAGGCCGTCCACGTCGCGGGTCGAGTACGGAACGAGCCCCTCCCTTGGCTCGGCCAGCCCGGCCATCGGCGGCCAGAGGACCGGCCACAGCGTCACCATCACCGGCCTGTCGCCGGACACGCTTTACTATTACCGCGTCGTCAGCAGGGATGCCTGCGAGCGCCAGTCCGAGTCGGCCGTCGCCTCGTTCCGCACGCCCGCGGATGAGGATGTGCCGAACACCTGGTTCACGTCCGGGCCCGTGGAAGGCGGCAAGGCCTGTTCGCCGGACCCGCAGTTCTGCTGGACGGGCTCCGACAACGTCACTCCGGCGAACCAGCTGCAATTCTCCTGGAGGCTGGACGGCGGGGACTGGTCTGCCTGGTCCGGCCAGACCTGCGCGCAGCTGACGGGTCTGGCGGAGGGCCCGCACGTGCTGAGCGTGAAGGCCCGGGACACCTCCGGCAATGAGGACGCCACCCCGGCGGTGCGCAACTTCCGGGTGGACACCGTGGCGCCCACGATCGCGAACGTCTCGGTGTCGCCGCGCGCCACCAGCGTCATCGTGAGCTGGGTCACAAGCGAGCCCTGCACCTCGCAGGTGCAGTACGGGCCCACGGCGGAATACGGGCAGAGCACCTACGTGGATACGTCGCCCAAGACCGCCCATCGCATGACCATCACGGGCCTGTCGCCGTCCACCACGTATCATTTCCGGGTCATCTCCGGCGACGGCTGCCAGACCGTGATGAGCGATGACGCCACGGTGACGACCTCCGAGGTGCGTCCGCCCAATCTGCTGATCCAGTCGCTGAACGCTCCGGTCTCCGTCGCCGCGCAGCAGGATTTCGCGGTCACGTGGACCGTGAAGAACCAGGCGTTCGGGGACGCGGCGGGGCCTTGGAAGGATCGTGTATACCTTTCCGCGGACGAGACACTGGGCGAGGGCGATACGCTCCTCGTCGATCTGACCGTGCCGTCCGGGCTGGCCGCGCCGTTCTCTTACACGCAGACGCAGAGCGCCCGCCTGCCGATCGTTGCGCCGGGGGTCTACTACCTCATCGTCAAGACGGACGCGGAAGATGCCGTCACCGAGCTGGTCGAGGAGGACAACACTGTCGCCCAGCCCATCGTGGTGGCGCTGGCGCAGCAGCTGGTCGCCGCCCCGGATCCCATCCCGCTGAACCTCCACCCGACGGTGCCGGTGACAGGGCAGATCAGCCTGTCGAACCTGGGTGTCACGGACCTGAGCGGCCTCAGCGTCCGCGTGACGGGGGCGCCCTCCAGTGTGAGCATCCAGTTCACCGGCGTGCCGCCGGCTCTCGGCGCCCTGACGGGAGCCACGGTGGGCTATTCGGTGCTGGCGTCCGACGAGTCCACCCTGCGGGCATCACCGGAGGCCGTGTTCGAGACGGCGGAAGGCAGGACGGCTACCGTGCGGTTCGATCTGAAAATCATCCCGCGCCAGCCCAGGCTCGTGGTGAACCCCGGCTATCTGGAGACGGGGATGCTGCGCGGAAGGCAGACCATTGTGGAGTGCGAGGTGATGAACCAGGGCGGGGTGCCGGCCACGGGACTGCAGGTCCTCGTGCCGTCCGCTCCCTGGCTCAGCCTGCTCAGCCCGTCGAGCATCGGGACCCTGGCGCCGGGTGAGAAGGCCACCGTCTCGCTCGCCCTGCGGCCTCCCGCGGATCTGCCGCTGGGGCCGTATAACGGGGCTATCGCCATCAACGGCAGCAACGCCGGAGTGCAGGTCAACTTCCGCTTCATGGCGGTCTCGGACCAGACCGGCGGCCTGAAGATCTACTGCAACGACGAGTTCACCTACTTCGCCGACGGCTCGCCGCGGGTTAACAACGCCACGGTCATCGTGCGCAACTCCATAACGGGCGAAAAGGTCTTCGAGGAGGTCTCCGGGGAGAGCGGCATCGTGCTCCGGGAGAACCTGACGGAAGGCTACTACGATGTGGAGGTGCGCGCGGAGCGCCACGGAACCTTCAGGCAGCCGGTGATGGTGGAGGCGGGCCGGCTGACCGAGGTGATCGCCTTCCTGCCGCGGCAGCTGGTCACCTACACGTGGACCGTCGAGCAGGTGGAGATCCAGGACCGCTACAAGATCTCCATCGAAGCGGTGTTCGAGACCCACGTGCCGGCGCCTGTCGTCACCGTGGATCCGCCGTATGCCTTCGTGCCGGTGTTCGAGGGGGAGACTTCCGTCGTGGAGTTCACCATTACGAACCATGGCCTCATCGCCGCGCTCGGCACGCAGATCAACTTCGGTCAGCATCCGGACTACTTCATCGTGCCGCTCATCCGGGACATCGGTATGCTGCCGCCGCAGAGCTCCATCGTGGTGCCGGTGCTTTACAGGCGCAGGACGGACGGGTGGCCGCCAGGGGTGCCGCAGGTCGCGTCGCTCTCGGGTGCGGCGGCTTCCCCGGCCTCGCTGCAGCCGGAAGGCCTCGCCGTTCAGGGCGCCTGGGACGAGCCCTGCGATGTGTCCATCAAGGGCGAGGTGATCTACTACTACGTTTGCGACGGCAACCGCTGGCGGCGCGAGTCCATCGATACGACGATCTTTGATATCGCCAAAAAGATCTGGGACGCGGTCTCCTGCGGGTTCAACGTCGTGGCGTGCGGCAGCGGCATCGTGAACGGCGTCGGACTGGCGAAGTGCCCGGACGCCATCCGCTGTCTGTTCAACTACGCGTGCGAATCGCTCAGCGCGCTGACCGGGGCTCCGTGCTGCATCTGCAAGATGACGTCAGCCATTCTGGGAGACACAGGCTCGCTGCTCGATGCCGCAAAGTGCCTCCCTGTGCCGGCTCCGCCGCTGTCAGGAGGGACGCCCGGCGGTGGCCCCGGGGGCGGTTACGTTCCCGGGGGCGGTTACGGTCCCGGCTTCAACCCGTTCATCGGCGGAGGATGGGGCATCAATCTGAGCGGCAGCCCCTGCGGACCGCTGCCGTCCGGAGGAAGCTCGCAGCCGCAGACCTCGGCAAGCGTCATCGGGCCGGCGAAAGACAGCCGCACGAAAGACCGCCCCGCGGACAATGGCGACGCCGTCATCAGAAAATATGGCGGCAAGGTGATAAGGACCAGGGTCGATGTGTTCTAGAAAGGCCTCACGGGAGATGTCCGGAATGAAGCGCATCCTGCTGTCCGTCCTGATCGCCGTGCCGCTCCTTGCGGCCCAGGCCGCTGCCGATCTGCTGCCGGAGGAGGTGGGCGTCTGCGCGCGCGTCCGGATCAAGATCAGTCAGGAGGTGGCGCTCACACGCACCGCGTTCCGCGCCACACTGGAAGTGAACAACCTCCCGGAGAACGTGGCGCTGCAGAACGTCCTGGTGGCCATCCTCATCACGGACGAGCAGGACAACACCGCCAATGACCGGTTCGGCATCCGGAGGCCGGAGCTGACCGGCATCAGCGATGTTGACGGCAACGGAACCATCCCGCCGGGATCTACGGCGCGGGCGGTCTGGACCATCGTGCCGAACCGCGAGGCCGCCCCCGATCAACCTAGGGATTATTTTATCGGGGGTCTGCTGGAATACCGGCAGGGGGACACCCAGGTGAGCATCCCCCTCTTCCCGGCGCGCATCACGGTGCGCCCGGACCCGCTGCTGTATCTGGACTATTTCCTGGTGCGGGACGTCTATTCCGACGACCCCTTCACGCCGCAAATCGAGCCTGCCGAGCCGTTTCCGCTCGGGCTGCTGATGACCAACCGGGGGAAGGGTGAGGCGCGCAATGTCCGCATCACCTCGTCCCAGCCGGAGATCGTGGACAACGAGAAAGGGCTGCTCATCGATTTCAAGATCATCGGCACGCAGGTCAATACCAGCATGGTGTCGCCGTCGCTGTCGGTGAACCTGGGGGATCTGCAGCCCGGGAAGTCCGCGGTGGCGCGCTGGATGATGACCAGCACCCTGCAGGGGCGGTTCGTCGAGTACAAGGCCAAGTTCGAGCACATCGACGGCCTCGGCGACCCTCGGCTCTCCCTGATCGACAGCGTGACCATCCACGAGCTGAACCACGTGGTGCGGGTGGAGGATCCGGCCGACGACTTCAAGCCGGACTTCCTCGCCAACGACATCCCGGATCCGGACCATTATCCGGACACGCTGTACAACAGCGACGGGACGACCGCGCCGGTGAACATCGGGCTCAATCCGGTGATAGACGGGTTCATCAGCCCTTCGAAGATGCAGGCCATGCTGACGGCCGTCGTGCCGTCCGGGTTCGTTTACATCCGTGCGGAGGAGCCGGGGCAGGAGAGATACCGGCTGAAGAAGGTGCTGCGCTCCGACGGGCGGGAGGTGCGCCTGGACGACAACGCGTGGACGACTCACCGGACCATCCGGCTGGTGGGGCAGCCCGTCCGCCGGGAGCACAAGCTCCACATCTTCGATTTCAACAGCACCGGGCAGTACACTCTCATCTACGAGGAGATCGCTGCCGGCGAGAGGACCATCGGACAGGCCCGGCTGCTGCCGGACGGCGCGGAGGTGGAGCTCGGCGGCACCGAAGGCGTTGCGGTGACCGGCCTGTTCACCGACGGGATGTATGTCTCGTCGCTGGACCGGACCAGCGGCATCCGGGTGACGGAGATCGGCGCGTTCGAGGGCGAGCGGGTGAACGTCACCGGCACGCTGGGCACTGACGTCAACGGCGAGCGCATCATCCGTGCCAGCCGCGTGGTGCGGGTGGGGGCCGGGACCGTCGAGCCTCTGGTCACGAACCTGCGGGCTCTGCACAGCGGCGATTTCTTCTACGATCCTGTGACCGGGTCCGGCCAGAAGGGGATGGCCGGCGGTGCGGGGCTGAACGCCATCGGTCTCTTCGTGAAGGTCACCGGTATCGTGATGAGCGTCTCGGCGGACAGCTTCGTGCTGGGCGAGGGCGCGGGCAGGTATGACGTGAAGGTGCTGCTGCCGGAAGGGGCGGCGCCTCCGCCGGCCGGGTCGGTGGTGACTGTGAAGGCGCTGGTCTCCTGCGAGAAGGTCGGAGACGGGCTCCATCCGGTGCTGAGGCCGCGCCGCGAGGGAGACATCTTCCCCGAGAACACGGGGCCCATCATCTCGAACGTCCAGGTCTCGAACATCACCGCCACGACGGCCATCGTCGCCTGGAGCACGGACCGCCAGTCCAGCTCGCAGGTGCTCCTCGGGACCGAAAGCGGCAGCTACACACTCACGGTGGACGGCCCGGACTTCGTGACCGGGCACATCGTGAACCTGACGGGCCTGACCCCGGGGACCACGTACTTCTTCGTGGTGCGCTCGCGGGACTACTACACCAACATCGTCGCCACGTCGGCGGAGTATTCGTTCCGGACGCCGAGCGCGGCGCTGCCGGCGTTCACGCTGGACTTCCCGGTGGTTTCGCGGTCCGGCGGAGCGGTCACGGCCAGGGCTCGTCTCGGGAACACGGGTGGACCGGCCTCGCAGGTGCGGTGCGTCGGCATCCAGGTGTCGCCCGCTTCTGTGGTGGTCGGGACCCCTGCTTCGGAAGGCTCGCCGCTTGTGTTCGGAAGTGGAGACCTGCCGATGGGCGGGATGCTGGAGCGCGACCTGCAGTTCACCACGGACCTGACCTCCTTCTTCGTGAAGCTGACCCTGAGATACCGGGATGCCGGAGGGACGGAGCGGACGGTGACGACAGCGTGGAAGAAGGTGACTGTTCCCTAGCGGCCGGGCGCCTGCCGGGTTTTCTCCGGGAAACGGTCCCGGGAGTCCTTGCTCCCGGGACCGTTCCGTCCTGTCACTGAACGCGGCCGGTTCTCAGGGCTCTTCAGGCGGACCGAAGATGCGCCCGGCCGCCTCCTCGTAAGCGCGGAACGTCGCGGGGTCGAACAGCACGAAGCGCACGAGGGAGACGGGGGCGCCCGCGAGCAGGAAGTCGCGGACGGCCGAGAGGGCGATCGGCGCCGCTTCGCGGACAGGGTAGCCGTAAGCTCCGGTGCTGATGGATGGGAACGCCACCGTCTTCAGCCCGTTCTCGACGGCGACCTCCAGGGAGCGGCGATAGGCGCTGGCCAGAAGCTCCGCGTCCCGCGGCCGGCCGCTGTACACCGGGCCGACGGCGTGGATGACGTGCCGCGCTTTCAGCGCGCCGCCCGTCGTGATTCTGGCGTCGCCCGTCTCACACCCGCCGAGCTTTCTGCACTCCTCCAGGATTGCCGGGCCTCCGGCCCGGTGGATGGCTCCGTCAACGCCTCCTCCGCCGAGGAGGGTGCGGTTGGCGGCGTTCACGATGGCGTCCGTGTCCTGCTCCGTGATATCGCCCTGGACCAGTTCGACGATGGCTGTGCCCGCCCGGTAACGTTTGAGCATACGCTTCTGACCCTCCAGTCTGCAGTGATGCGCTGGCCGGAGTGACGGTCCAGAGGCCGGGCTCCGGCTCTTCCCCGGCAGCCTTTTTACCGGCGCAGCTCAGAAGTTGATCGCCCTTCCGTCCACCGCCAGGGCGGCCTCCCTGAAGGCCTCGGCAAGGGTGGGGTGGGCGTGGCAGGTGCGAGCGATGTCCTCGCTGGAAGCGCCGAAGGTCATCGCCGCTGTCGCCTCGGCGATCAGGTCTCCCGCGTGCGGCCCCAGGATGTGCACTCCAAGCACGCGGTCGGTCCTTGCGTCCGCCAGCACCTTGACGAACCCTTCCGTCGCATCGGTGCAGCGCGCCCGGGAGTTCGCCTTGAAAGGGAAGACCCCTTTGCGGTAGTCGCGACCCTGCTCCTTCAGTTCTTCCTCGGTCCAGCCGACGGAAGCGATCTCCGGATCCGTGTAGACCACGCCGGGGATGAGGCTGTAGTCCACGTGCCCGTATCCCGTCGCCATCCGTTCCACGCAGGCCACGCCGTCCTCTTCCGCTTTGTGGGCGAGCATGGGGCCGGGGATGACGTCTCCGATGGCGTAAATATCCCGTGCGGTGGTCTGGAAAGCGTCGTCGACTGCGATCCGCCCCTTCTCGTCCACGCGCACCCCGGCTTCCTCCAGCCCCAGTCCGTCCGTGCAGGGGGCCCGGCCGGTGGCCACCAGCACCCGGTCGCATTCCAGGTCGTCGCCACCCTGCAGGTGCACGATGGCGCGGCCTTCCTGGCAGCTGACCCCCGAGACGCGCGATTCCAGGCGGAACTCCAGCCCCTGCTTCTCGAAGACCTTCCGCGCCTCGGCCGCCACCTCAGCGTCCATCCCGGGAAGGATGCGGGGAAGATATTCCAGCACCGTGACCTTCGATCCCAGACGGCTCCAGACCGAACCGAGCTCCAGGCCGATATATCCCGCTCCGATCACCGCCAGATGAGCCGGCGCTTCCTCCCAGGAGAGCGCCTCGCTGCTGGTGCACACGCGGTCTCCATCGGGGCGCACGCCTGGGATGGTGGCCGGACGGCTGCCGGTGGCGATGAGGATCCGCCGGGACTGCAGCGTCCCGTCCCCCTCCACCTCCACACTCCCAGTGCCCGTCAGCCGGGCGGTTCCGCGAATGTGGGTCACTCCGTTCTTCCGGAAGAGCGCCTCGATGCCCCGCGCTAGCGTCTCGACCGTGCGGTCTTTCTGGCGCATCATCGCCGGAACGTCCACTCGTGCCTCCCCGACGGCCAGGCCCCACTTCGAGAGAGAGCCGTCCTTCAGGCGGCTATAGATGCGCGTGGCTTCCAGCAGGGCCTTGCTGGGGATGCATCCCACCCGCAGGCAGGTGCCGCCAGGTCGCTCCTCTTTCTCCACGCAGGCGGCCTTCATCCCCAGCTGGGCCGCCCGGATCGCGGCAGTGTAGCCGCCGGGGCCCGCCCCGATCACCACGAGGTCGAACTCCTTTGAAGCCATGGGCTCAGATCTCCAGCAGCATCCGCTCGGGGGATTCGATGCACTCCTTGATGCGGCGCAGGAAGCTGACCGCCTCCCGCCCGTCCACGATCCGGTGGTCGTAGGTCAGCGCGAGATACATCATCGGACGGATGACGACCTGGCCGTCCACGGCCACCGGACGGTCCTGAATGGCGTGAAGCCCCAGGATGCCGCTCTGAGGCGGGTTCACGATGGGCGTGCTCAGCAGCGAACCGTAGATGCCGCCGTTCGAGATGGAGAACGTGCCACCTTTCAGCTCCTCCAGCGCGATGCGGTTCTCGCGGGCGCGCGCGGCGAAGTCGGCGATCGCCTGTTCGATCTCCGCGAAGCTCATCAGCTCCGCGTTGCGCAGCACGGGCACCACCAGACCCTTCCCGCCGCCAACGGCGATCCCGATGTCGTAGTAGTTGCGGTAGACGATGCTGTCCCCGCGGATCTCCGCATTCACAGCCGGGAACTGCTTCAGGGCGTCCACGGCGGCCTTCACGAAAAAGGACATGAAGCCCAGCTTGACGCCGTACTTCTTCTCGAACGGCTCCCGCAGACGGGACCGCAGGGCGATGACCGCCGACATGTCCGCCTCGTTGAAAGTGGTCAGCAGGGCTGCCGTCTGCTGGGCCTCCACCAGCCGCCGGGCTATGGTGGCCCGCATCGGGCTCATCGGCACCTCTTCCTCGAAGCGCGCCCCTGCCGGAGCAGACGGCTGCGCCGGCGCCTGCTCCCGAGGAGGCGGCGGCTCCGTCACGGGCTGCGGAGGAGGTTCCACCGCTGCGGCCGCCCTGCCTTCGCCCTCTCCGCCTTTCAGATGCCGCAGGACGTCTTCCTTCAGGATGCGTCCGCCGGGTCCCGTGCCCGTCACTTCCGAAGGTTCAAGGCCGGCCTGCTCCATCGCCCGGCGGGCGGCGGGCATCACGAACACATCTTCCTGCCCGGGCCTCTCCGCGCCCGGACTTTTGCCGGCGGCGACGGGCTCCTCCGGGGTCTGCGCCGGAGGCTCCTGCGGGCGGGTCTCCTCGCGCGGCGGGGCGGATGGTTCGGCCGCGGAGGCCCCCTCCTCGATGTAGGCGATCACCTCGCCGACCCTGGCGGTCTCTCCCGCCTTCTTCAGGACCTGCGCGATGACGCCCGTCACCGGAGCGGGCACCTCCAGAGTGGCTTTGTCGCTCTCGATCTCCACCACCCCCTGGTCCACCTGCACCGGCTCCCCCTCCTGCTTCAGCCAGCGACCGATCTGGACCTCGGTGATGGATTCTCCCACCTCGGGCACCACCAGTTCAACCGCCATAACGTCCGCCTCTCCCTGTCACCGGATCTTTCGCATCGCGGGAAGCTGACCGGCCTGCTCCCCGTCTCCCAGTACCGCTTCCTGCACCAGCCGTTCCATCTCGATGTGATGGCTGTTCGCCGACCCCGTGGCCGGGCTGGCCGAGGGCGGCCGCGAGACGCAGGAGAGCGGATGCCTGCCGTAAAGACTGTCGCCGAAGATGACCTTCAGATACCTCCACGCCCCCATGTTCTCCGGCTCTTCCTGCGTCCATACCACCTTCGTGCCTTCCGGGAACGCCGAGAGAGCCTTCTGCAACTCCTCGTGCGGGAACGGGTAGAGCTGCTCCAGCCGCAAGATGGCCAGGTCCTCGCGCTCCAGGTCTATCCTGGCTCTGTCAAGGTCGTAGTATACCTTGCCCGTGCAAAGCAGCACCCGGCTCACCTTCTTGCGCCGCGAAAGACGGGGATCCTGCAACACCCGCCTGAACCGCCCGGCCGCCAGCTCGTCCAGTGAAGAGACCACTTCGGGATGGCGCAGCAGACTCTTGGGCGTCATCACGATGAGCGGCTTGCGCCAGGGACGGTGCACCTGACGGCGCAGCAGGTGAAAGAACTGCGCGGGAGTGGTGGGGAAGGTCACCTGGATGTTGTCCTCGGCCGCCAGTGTCAGGAACCGCTCCAGCCGCGCGCTGGAGTGCTCCGGTCCCATCCCCTCGAACCCGTGCGGCAGGAACAGGACAAGGCCCGACAGACTGCGCCATTTGTCTTCCGCGCTGGTGATGAACTGGTCCACGATCACCTGAGCCGCGTTGCAGAAATCCCCGAACTGAGCCTCCCAGATCACCAGGGCATCGGGGTAGGCGATACTGTACCCGTATTCGAAGCCCAGCACTCCGGCTTCCGAAAGAGGGCTGTTGTGGATGTGCACCGGAGCCTGGTCTTCCGTGAGATGCATGAACGGGAAGAACCGGTCTCCGTTCGTCACGTCGTGCAGCACGGCATGCCTGTGGCTGAAGGTGCCCCGTTCGCTGTCCTGCCCGGTCAGACGCACCGGGTAGTGCTCCACGGCCAGAGTCGCGAAGGCCAGGGCTTCACCCGCCGACCAGTCCAGCGGCCGCTCGCCGCGGGCCATCTCCCGCCGGTTCTCCAGAAAGCGCTGGATCTTCGGGTGCGGCGTGAAGTCTTTCGGAATGTGCGTGAGACGGTCCAGCAGGATCGACAGATACTGCCGGTCGAAGCCGGTTTCCACGTCCGGCACCGCGGATTCCGGTCCTCCCCTGTAGTTGCTCCAGACCCGGCCCAGGATGCTCGGGCGCGGAGGCTCCTCGTCCGCCTGCTTCTTTCTGGAGCGGACCTCCGAGAGCTCTTTCTCCAGCTCCTGCCTCCGTGCTTCCGCAATCTGGTCGGCCTGCTCCTTCGTGATGCCTCCCAGCTTCAGCAGCCGCTCCAGGTATGCGTCCCGGACGGACTTCCGCTTCTCGATGATGCGGTACATCAGCGGCTGGGTGAAGGAGGGCTCGTCGCTCTCGTTGTGCCCCCGGCGGCGGTAGCAGTACATGTCGATGACCACGTCGCGCTTGAACTCCCTGCGGAAGTCCATCGCCAGCTTCACCACCTGCGCCACCGCTTCCGGGTCCTCCCCGTTCACGTGGAAGATGGGGATCTGAAGCATCTTGGCGATGTCGGTGGCGTAGACTCCGGATCGCCCCTGTTCCGGGGGAGTGGTGAAGCCGATCTGATTGTTCACCACCACGTGGATCGTCCCGCCTGTCGTATATGGTTCCAGCTGGCTCAGGTTCAGCGTCTCCTGCACGATGCCCTCGCCGGCGATGGCCGCATCACCGTGGATCAGGATGACCACATACCGCTCGCGGGCGTGGTCTCCCAGACGCTCCTGCTTGGCGCGCGTGCGCCCGAGTGCCACCGGGTTCACGAACTCGAGATGGCTGGGGTTGAAGCACAGGGCCAGGTGGATCTCCTTGCCGGTGGATGTCACCCAGTCGTTGTGGTAGCCCAGATGATACTTCACGTCCCCGCCGCCGCTGTGCAGATCCGAATCCGTGTCCTCGAACTCCCGGAAGATCTCCCGGGGGCTTTTTCCCAGGATGTTCGCAAGTACGTTCAGGCGGCCCCGGTGAGCCATCCCGATGACGATCTCTTTCACGCCGTGCTCTCCCGCGCTCTCGATGGCCAGGTCCAGCAGCGGGATGAGGCTTTCCGCCCCTTCCAGCGAGAAGCTCTTCGCGCCCAGAAACTTCTTCTGAATGAACTCCTCGAAGATGACCGCGTCCGTCAGACGGGTCAGGATACGGACCTGCTGCGCGGTGTCCATCGGAAGGCGGTTCTCGGTGCTCTCCATCCGTGTCTGCAGCCACGTGCGGATCCCCAGGTCCGAGATGTGCATGAACTCCACGCCGATGGACCGGCAGTAGGTGTTGCGCATCCGCTGCACGATCTCCCGGAGGGGTCGCAGGTCCGGTCCGTGGATGGTGCGGGTTGAGAACTTCAGATCCAGGTCGGCTTCGGTGAAGCCGTAGTCTTCGGGGCGGATGAAGCACTCCTCGAAGGGACGCTCGTCAAGCGGACTGAGCCGGGCGCAGGTGTGACCCCGGACCCGGAACGCCCGGATCATCTCGTCCAGGCGGTCCTGCTTGTACGCCATCTCCAGCGCGGATGCGCCGTTTCCGCCCGCTGACGGGGGGTTGAACAGGGAGGACGGGCGGAACGACGGACCCTCCCGGAACCTCGATGCCTGGCCGTTTCCGGAGGCCATCTGCTCGAAATATCGCCGCCAGTCTTCCGGAACGGAGGACGGGTCGCGCAGATAGCGCGCGAAAAGCTCCTCTTCGTAGGCTACGCTGAGAGCGCTCAGCGGTTCCTGATGCGTCGCCATCTCCGAACGTCCCTCCCGGCCGGCTGCGTCAGCCGGCCCGTCGCGCCGCGCGGCACGGGCGCGCCTCCCTCCGCGCAGCTATCGCAATCCAGTCGCGACTGTCTTACATGATGACTTACGCGCCGCCGTTTCGGCCATACCTCCGGTCCTGTCTGGCCTGTCATCCCTAACGCTCCCCGCAGGCTTGCGACTCCCTTTACGCCTCCCTGCGCGCCGTAATGGTCACCGGTTGCCGGTAGCAGCGGATCTCGAAGATGGCGGGCGGGCACTGGCCGTTCGCCCTGAGACCCTCCAACCGGAGCATCCCGGTCCGCACGGGCTCCGGAAGCACGATGCGCCTGCGGGTCTGATGATTGTCCCGGATCGAAGCCACTGTCCTTCCCGCTCCGTCCACGATGCGCAGCTCCTTCACACAGAAGGGCATCGTCCGTTCCGGATTGCCCGCCAGAACGCTGGGCATCGGGTGGTCGAAATCCGTGTCGAACGTCAGGTCGATCTGGCGGATCTCCTGCGGCTGGCTCCATTGCAGCTCCAGCCAGGGGTCCCCGTCGCCGGGGTCCGGCACCCAGGCGTTCGGCCCGTCTGTCGGGCGGGCGACCCCGTTGATTACGTTTTCGGCAGCGAACACCGCGATCCCCGGCGCCACCTGCAGCGCCGGCAGCTTTCCGCCCGGCCGCGGCTCGGGACACCAGATCTCGAACGTCTCGACGCCGGTATCCTCCTGCGGCGCCTGGAGAGAGCGCGGCCGCACCGTCAGCAGTCCCGTGAGCCGCCGGCCGGACAGGTGCAGCTGCAGCGCCTCGTCCGCGGCCAGCCCCACGAACACATACTGCGCCCTCGGCAGCACGGTCCCGAACCGCGCGCAGACCTCCCGGGCCCTTCCCCGGCGCACCGGGACCGTCACTGTCTCGAGAATGACATCGGGAGAATGGTTGCCGGGCCTCAGGCTGGCCCGAAGCTCCACGACCGCTGAGGTGTCGCGGGAGGCCTCCACCGTGAACGTGAACTCCGGCACGGGTCCGGCCGGCAGAGGGACCAGCAGCGCTGCCGCCCGGTCCAGCGCCATCGTGTCCCCGTCTGGGGGCAGCTCTGCGAGGATCAGCTCGCTGGATGCCCTGAGTGCCGCTGTCCGGGCCAGATCCTCCGGGTCCTCGAGCCGCAGCCCCGGGATGTGCTGCCCGGAGCGCATCAACTCCAGCTGCAGCTCCCGCATCCGGTCCGGCGCGGTGAGCTCGTCCGGCCGCAGTCCGTCGCGGGTGCACAGCGCCGCCGCCATCCCCACGGCCTGGGCGGAGATCGCGCAGGTCGCCATCACCCGCGTCGACCCGAACGCGACGTGCGATGCGCTGATGATCCTGCCGGCAAGGAACAGGTTGCGGATGTTCCGGCTGTAAAGGCAGCGGTAGGGGATCTGATACACCCCGCGCGAATGCCACTGCGTGCAGCCCGGCAGCTCGCTGTATACGCCGTCGGCCGGATGCAGGTCGATGGACCAGCCTCCGTAGGACACGGCATCCGCGTGCTCGCGCTGCTCCACGATGTCCTGCTGCCGCAGCATATATGGCCCCTCGAACCGGCGGCTTTCTCTTTTTCCGGGAATGAGCCCCACCCACTCCAGAGTGAGGTTTTCGGCGTCCGGGAAGTTGCCCGAGTTCTTGATGTAGTTCCAGACGCCGTATACCACCTTCCACAGCTCCCACCGGATGGCTTCCGTGTCGTGCACGGTGTCCAGCCGTCCGCCGTACTCGATCCACCAGAGACGGCAGCCGCTGGCCCGGGAATCGAAGCTCCGGAAGCGGGGGATCTTCCCGATGTCATCCAGCGCGAAGGAGGGCGGTATGAACTTCACCGGGCGTCCGGCGTCCCTGGAGTAAAAGTAGATCGAGTGCCCCAGCAGCTCGCCGTAATCCGCGGACGGTGCGAGCTTTTCTCCGAACTCCTCCGGCGGTTCGGCTCCCATCCGGAAGGCCGCCCCCGAGAGGAACCCGATGATGCCGTCCCCGGAGGCGTCGCAAAACAGGGGGGCGCGCAGCTCGTAGAGCGTGGAGTTCTGACTGCAGAAAGCCCGGACTGCGGCGATCTCGTCCTTCGAGCGTTTCGTCACCTCGAATGCGGCGGTGTTGAGCAGCAGGCGGATGTCCGGCTCCTCGGACAGCTTTTCCAGGAGCAGCGCATCGAACAGGACGGGGTTGCCTTCCGGGTTCCGGTAGGTGTTCTCCACGAGGATCTCGTCGATCACACCGCCCTCGCGAGCCCAGCGGTTGTTGCTGCCGCCGTGGCACGCGGCGCCCTGGATCCACAGCCGGACCTCGCTGGACGCGTTCCCTCCGGGCACCGGGCGGTCCTGCACCAGGGCCACCCGGGTTCCGGCGCGCGCGGCCGTGAGGGCGCAGCAGACTCCCGCCATGCCCCCTCCGACCACCACGAGGTCGGCCTCGATGCGCTCCGTCTTCAGAGATCTTCTTGCGGCTTCGGGCTCCCTCAGCAAGGCGGCCTCCCGTCTTTCCGGGCGCAAGCGGCGCAGCGCGCCGCTTCCCCCGGAGTAGTTCGATAAACATATTCCCTCCCACCTGCCGCTACCGGGCAGGAGCGGTCCCTCCCGGGCGGGAACCTTTCCAATGGGTCTCCTCTGCCGGAGACTGTGCCCCGCCGCGAGCGATGATCCACGCGCCGACCCTGGATGCCATGATCGAGTCCGCCGCAGAGCGGTATTCCGCCCGGACCTCGCATATCTGGCGGCCCGGTCTGCGCGCCCGGCGCTTCACCTTCGCAGACATTGGACGCATCTCGCGCCGCGCCGCCGCGCTGCTGCAGCGCAGCGGAGTGGGGGAGGGCGACCGGGTGGTCATCTGGGCTCCGAACTCGCCGTACTGGGTGGGGGCGTTCTGGGGCTGCCAGCTGCTGGGCGCTGCGGCTGTCCCGATGATGGCGCAGAACACGCCTGAGTTCGTCGAACGCATCGCCCGTTTCACGGACGCCCGGGTCATCTTCACCTCACCGGGCCGGACGCGCGGCTTCGGGAAGATTCCCGCGCTGGAGCTCGAGCAGGCGCTGGGGCCGGAGGGCGCTCAGGAGGAGGACTATACTCCCGGGCGGGTCTCTCCGGACAGCGTCGCGCAGATCCTCTTCACCTCGGGCACGACGGGCGAGCCCAAGGGCGTGGTCCTGCTGCACCGCAACATCCTGTCCAACCTGCGCGGCGTCGCGGAGCTCGGCATCCTCCAGCCCGGCGACCACTTTATGAGCTACCTGCCGCTGGCCCACGTGTTCGAGCAGATCGTGTCCCTTTTCCTGGCCACATCCGCCGGCGCGCCCGTCACTATGGCCTCCTCGCTCGCGGGCTCGCATATCCGTCTGTGCATGGAGGAGGACCGCCCCACGGTCCTGACCAGCGTCCCGGAGTTCCTGAAACGCGCCATCCAGCGGATCGAGGCCCGGGCGGAAGCGACGGGCCGGCTGGACAGGCTGCAGACCCTGTATCGTCTCGCGCCGTCCCTGCCAATGCCGGTGCGCAGGGTCCTGGCAAAACCTGTGCTGGAGCGCTTCGGCGGCCGTCTGCGGCTGGTGGTGTCCGGAGGGTCGGCGCTGGATCCTGCCGTGGGCCGCAAGTGGGAGGCCCTGGGCGTCACGGTTCTGCAGGGATACGGGGCCACCGAGACATCGCCCGTGGTCTCCGTGAACCGTCCGCGCGGCCGGAAGGTGGAATCCGTGGGCCCGCCCCTTCCCGGCGTGGAGGTGCGGATCGCGGACGACGGCGAGATTCTGGTGCGCGGGCCGAATGTGGCTGCAGGCTATTTCAACCGCCCGGACGTGACTGCGGAGCGCTTCCGGGACGGATGGTACCACACGGACGACATCGGCGAACTGGACGCCGACGGGCACCTGCATATCCGGGGACGCAAGAAGTTCCTCATCGTGACACCGGCCGGTGAGAATATCTATCCGGAGGATCTGGAGGCAGAGCTGAACGCCGAGCCGGAGGTGGCCGATTCGGCGGTCCTTGCCATCGCCCCTGAAGGGCGCTTCGAGGTGCACGCGGTTCTTCTGCCGGCGCCGGGGTCGAGCATTCCCGATCCGCAGGCGCTGGTGGACAGGGTGAACTCCCGCCTTCAGCCCTACCAGCGCATCCAGGGGGTCAGCGTGTGGGAGGGAGAAGACTTCCCGCGCACCGTTACCCGCAAGGTCCGCAAGGACGACGTCCGCGCCTGGCTGCTTTCGCGGCGGACCGGCGGCGCGCCGCAGCGTGTGAGCGCTGCGGGCGCGCTGGAGCGGGCGGTCGCGCTGGCGGCGGGCATCCCTGCGGACCGGGTGCTCCCGGAGTACCGCCTGGAGGCGGACCTGAAGCTGGACTCTCTGGGGCGGGTGACCCTGGCGGGGATCATCGAGGAGGAGATGGGGGTCGTGCTGGACGAGGGCCGGCTCGGGCCGTCCACCACGGTGGCGGAGCTGAAGGAGCTTGTGGCGGCGGAACGGGGCAGGGAGGATCGCTACGAGTTCAATCCGCGCCCTCTATCGCGCGGAGCGCGTTTCTGGCGGTTTCTGCTGCAGAGGCTTCTGCTTTTCCCCGTCATCGACGTTTTCGCTCCGATGCGCGTCACGGGGACAGAGCGGCTCCGGGGACTGAACGGGCCCGTTCTGTTCATGCCGAACCATATCTCTCCGGCGGACGGGGTCCTGCTGAAGGCCGTTCCTGAGCCCTGGCGCTCCCGGCTGGCCATCGCGGCGGCCGCGGACGTGGTCTACGAGAAGCCCCCGCTGAAGCCGTTCGCGCGTTTCCTCGAGCTGGCGGCGAACATCTACCCGTTCTCGCGGGAGGGTCAGGTGCGCTCCGCGCTGCAGTACACCGGGCGGCTGATGGACCGGGGATGGTCCATTCTGGTCTTCCCGGAGGGACGCATCGCCCGGGACGGCCGCCTGCAGGAACTCCGGGCGGGCGCGGGCCTTCTGGCGGTGGAGCTGGATGCCCCTGTCGTTCCCGTGGCGGTCACGGGGACGGAGCGGGTCGTGCCCCCGGATGCGGACCGCCTGATGCTTCCCCGACGGGCGCCGGTGCGTGTGCGTTTCGGGAGTCCACTGCGCTTTCCCCGCGGGACGGATTATGCCGCCGCCGCGCAGCGGATCCGCACTGAGATCGAATCCCTTTTGGAGGAGGCCGGCGGAGAAGGATAAAGCACCCCGCCCGCGCTTATCCCCCCTCGCGCTTTCGGCACGCGGCGTGCTAGAATGCTGTCCGGTCCCCCGCCGGGCGGACAGTGGCCGCCCGTCTTCGTGGAAAGGAGAGAGTTCGGAACGGTATGCGCTTTCTGACCGCAGCTCTGCTCGCTGTATGCCTCGCGCCCGGCGCCGTGCTGGCGGAGGAGGAGGGGGTGCCCCTCGGTGTCACTTACGGGGTCTTCCGGCCGCTCAGCTCGTCCACCAGGTCCAACTTCGGCAAGAGCTGGAACCGGGTGGGCATCGGGCGGGTGGATACCAGGGTGCCCTCAGAATGGAAGCCGACATTTGGCATCATCTCTCTGAACGCCGACGGGCCCGGCTCCGCCACTCTGTTCGGGTTGAACTGGGGTTTGATCCGCGCCCTTTCTCCGGGCGCATCGTCCGTCCGGCCATACGCCGGAGTCCACGCGGGACCGGTCTATGCGGACGTCAGCTCGTCTGCGCTGGGCGTGGACACCACCACCGTGGCATTGAACGGCGGACTCTCTCTCGGGCTGGTGCTCGGGACGGCGGTCTTCGTGGAGGCGCGCTACGACGCTTTCACGAAGGTTGGCGGAGTGGACTTCAGCGGCCTCTCCTGGGAGGCCGGGGTCCGGCTCTTCAACGTCAGGTTCTGAGCCTGCCGTTTCATCCTTTGACGCCCGTCAGGGTCACGCCCTGAACGAAGGTCCTCTGTCCCAGGAACCAGAGCAGGATGATCGGCAGTGTCATCACGACGCTGGCCGCCATCAGCAGGTTCCACTGTGCCCCGTGCTGGGTCACGAATTGCTGCAGCCCCAGGGACAGGGTGTACATGGTGTCGTCGTTCAGATACATCAGCGGTCCGAGGAAATCGTTCCACGCGCCCATGAAGGTAAACAGCGCCACGGTCGTCAGGGCCGGACGGGAAAGGGGCAGCATCACCCGCCTCCAGATGTCCAGTTCCCCGGCCCCGTCCATCCGGGCGGCGTCGGAGAGCTCCTGCGGGATGGTCATGAAGAACTGCCGCAGCAGGAAGATGAAAAACGCGCTTCCGAAGAACGATGGCACGATGAGCGGCTTGAACGTTCCCACCCAGCCCAGCGTCTTGAACACCACGAACACCGGCAGCATGGTCACCTGAGCGGGGAGCATCAGGGTGGACAGAAGCAGGAAGAACACCGCATCGCGCCCGGGCCACTTCAGCCGCGAGAAGCTGTATGCCACGAGCGAGCTGGCGAGCGTCACCCCGGCGGCCGAGAATACGGCGACGATCAGCGTGTTCAGGGCGTAGCGGGCGAACGGGATGTAGGCCAGGGCGCGGGGATAGTTCTCCCATACGGGGCGGGAAGGGAGGAACTCCAGACGGGGCGAGAAGACCTCGGCGTCCGCTTTCAGCGACGTGCCCACCATCCAGACGAACGGAAGCAGCGCGGCCGCCGACAGCACGAGGAGCGTGGCGTGTCCCGCCCAGACCTTCCAGCGCGGCGTCTTCACTGCCTCATCTCCCCGGGATAGTACACCCAGCGCGCCGAAGTCCGGAACACCAGGGCGGTGGCCGCAACGGTGATGGCGAAGAGGATCCAGGCCATCGCGGAGGCGTATCCGAACTGCAGGTCGGTGAAGGCGCGGTTGAACAGATGAAGGGCGTAGAACAGGGTGGCGTCCTGCGGGCCGCCCTGGGTCATCACATACACCTGCGTGAAATACTGGAACGTCCCGATAAGACCCATCACCAGGTTGAAGAAGATGACCGGGGAAAGCATCGGGATCGTCACGTGGCGGAACCGGGCCACGCCGCCCGCCCCGTCGATCTCGGCAGCCTCGTACAGCTCGCGCGGCACGTCCTGCAGGCCGGCCAGGTATATGATCATCGAGCCTCCCACGCCCCAGAGCCCCATGAGGATGAGCGCTGGCTTCGCCCAGACCGGATCCGTCAGCCACCCCGGCCCCTGTATCCCCGCCTTCGCCAGCAGACGGTTGATCAGGCCGATCTGCGGGTTCAGCAGCCACATCCAGAGCACCGCCGAGGCCACCGTCGGCACGATGGAGGGGATGTAGAACACCGTGCGGTAGAGCGCCATTCCGCGCAGCCTCATGTTCAGCAGCAGCGCCAGCGCCAGTCCGGCCGCCAGACTGGCGGGAAGCCCGAAAGCCACCATGAACAGCGTGTTGCGCAGCGACTTCCAGAAGAGCTCGTCTTCCGTCATCAACCGCACATAGTTCTGCGCGCCCACCCAGTGCGGCGCGCTCAGGGTGTCGTAGCGCGTGAAGGAATAGTACAGCGACGCGCAGATGGGGTAGGCCGTGAAGATGGCGAACCCGATCAGCCATGGACTGGCGAAGGCCAGCCCCGCCGCCAGAGCCCGCAGGCTGCGCCGGCGCTCAGAAGACCGCATACCGCTTCGCCTCCTCGAACTCCCTTTGCACCCTCCTCTGCACCTCTTTCAGAAGCTCCGCCGGCCTGCCGCCGCCGTGGATCGCCCGGTCCTCCGCGCGCTGGATCTCGCGCTGGTACATCGGCCAGACCGCCACCGGAGCGGGCCCGAACGCGTTCTCCCCTCCCGCCAGCCGGATAGCGTCCCTCATCAGGGGGATGCTCTGGAACTCCGGCGCCTGCGCCGCTTCGATGAGAGGCGGGATGTTGTGGATCTCGCGGCAGAACCGTCGGCTGGCGTACTGCCCGCAGATCCAGCTCAGAAACTCGAACGCCTCGTCTTTGTGGCGGCAGGCGGCCGGCATCACGAAGACGCTTCCGCCCAGCTGGACGCAGTTCTTGCGCCCTCCGGGCGGCGCGGGCAGTGGAAAGTAGCCCCAGTCGAGATGAGGAGCGTAGCGCCGGATGTTCTCACCGGCCCATTCGCCGGTCTGCCACATCGCGGTCTTGCCGGTGTAGAAGGCTCCGGTGGAGGCTTCCAGACTGCCGAAGCCGGCCTCGAAGGTCTCCATTTTGCGGATGTCGTAGCGCTTGAACCATCTCTGCAGCCAGGCCAGCGCGGCCACATTGCCGGGATGGTCCGCGGTAATGGCGCCGTTCTCCTCGTCATACCAGTCCCCGCCGAACACTCTTGCCCAGATCTGGAGCCCTCCCGGCCGCAGGCCGTAACGGATGTAGTTGCCGCGGGAATCTCTCAGCGTCGTCCTTTCGGCGGCTTCCTCCAGCTCCTCGATCGTCTGCGGCGGACGGTCGGGATCCAGGCCGCATTCCGCGAAGATGCGCCGGTTGTAGGCAATGAAGTTGGAGTTTGCGGTCGTTGAGAGCGCGAAGGTCCGTCCGTTGTAGCGAAGCATCCTGCGCACGCCCGGCATCCACTCGTTCAGGCTTCGCCCCCACCGCGCCAGATAGCCGTCCAGCGGGGTGAGCGCTCCGCGGGACGCGTAGCCGTAAAGCTGGTCCGCCCACACGGCGGAACAGACGTCCGGAGTGTCGCCCCCGGCGATCGCGATCGGCACCTTCTGATAGCTTCCCGCCACGCACAGGATCTTCACCCGGATGCCGGGGTGGGAGCGGTTGAACTCCGCGATCAGCTCCCGCTGCACCTGAAGCTCGTGGCCGGTCCAGCCGGTCCAGTACCGCAGCAGCACCTCGCGCGCGGAGCGCTTGCTGCCGCACCCGCCAAGCGCGCCAGCCGTCAGAGCGGCCGCGCCCAGCTTCAGCAGCTCCCTGCGCTTCATCTTCCGTCCTGTCGCTGAGGGGGCCTCAGGACCAGCTCCGCGGGCCCCTCCCACGGACACGGCCCGGCGGCGTCCTTGAACCACCGGCGCGACGGGTCGTCGGTGACCGGCTTCCAGGACAGCCGGACGGCTGTTCCCGGGCGGCGGTCCTGCAGGCGGACCACCACCGTGCAGCCGTCCCGTTCCACCGAAGCCACTTCCGCTCCCCGGGCGCGCCAGTTGCGCGTTTCCGTGATCTCCGGGGCGGGCCGCTTGTTCAGGACGATACGGACGGTGTCCCCCTCATCGGTGTGGGAAAGCATGCGTATGGGGGCGGTGTAGACGCTCTTCTGAAGGCTGTGCATATATCCGAAGACCCCGAGGGCGCCTGCCCTCCGGGCCTCACGGTCGCATTGCTCGATCCACGCGTCCGGGCGAAGCATCTTTCTGTCGGACCCGAGGTCCGTCTGGATCAGCACCGGAAGGCCCGGGCGGGCCCTGCGCGCCTGAAGGATGTACGGCTCGTACTGCCGGACATAGTCCGGCGGCAGGTCCGGGTCCAGCCAGTCCGGCCAGTCGGTCTGGACCACATGCGCGTCAGGACGCACCCTTCGCACGATGTCTGCTCCATCCACGCCCTCCCACTCGCGCATCACTTCCGGAGTCGCCGCGCGGGAGGCTATCCCCCAGGTCAGCGCCCTGACGCCCGGGCACCTGTCCCTGAGGCCTTCTCTTCCGTTGATCAGGCAGTCCAGAAACTCCGTCAGCCATCCGGCGCGGGCGTCCACCCATTTCCTGTAGCGCTCGGCATCCTTCTTCCAGAAGCATTCGCTGCCGGGGTCCTGGAAATCGGGTGGCTCCAGTCCCGTCTCCCTGCGGAACCGCTCCAGACAGCGCGGGCACAGGCAGCCGTAGGCGGCCGTCTCCGGTCCTCCATGCGCCGGCCAGAACGGCTCCACGATCTCCACGGCGTCGAACCGGCACCTGATGACGGCATCCGTGATCTCCCGTTTTTTCCACTCGCGGTATGCGGGCTCGTTGAGGCAGAGGTATGTGTATCCCGCCGTCTCGCCCTCCCGCTGGCGCATCTTCCAGGCTTCCCAGCCTTCCGGGAGACCTCCGGAGCCGTATACGCCGTTGCCGAAGACGCTCAGGATGACCGGCAGCCCCGCATCGCGAAGCGCCCGGACAAGCTCCGGTCGCGCCTGGCTTGCGCGTACCGCGATGTAGCGCACGGAGCGGTAGCCCGAGTGCTTCAGCTCCTCCGCGATGCTGCGTTCAGACCGTGAGGAGAACCACGCGAACCCCGGGTCGATCACCGCACAGGGGAGGGCGCGCACCGGGTCCGGCATACCGGCGCCGGCCGCCGCGCCCGGCGCGCCGAGAAGCACGGCCGCGGCCGCTGCGCTAAAAGTCCAGACGGTCAATGTTGTCTTTCGTGATCACCACTCCGGGAATGAGCACCTGTGTCCCCTTCACCCGGATCCGCCCGACGCCGGGGATCTCCTGACCGTCCCGGGGCTTCTGCCCTTCCAGATCCTGCTTCACCAGATAGGCCGTGGCGAACGTCAGATCCGCCGGGTTCCACAGGATGGCGCCGCTCACCACCCCGTTCTTCACGTGCTCGCGGATCTCGCTCGGGAGCGACAGGCCCCAGACCTTCACCTTCCCTGCCTTGCCGGTCTGAATGAGTGCCTCCGCCACGCCGGGCGCTCCCGGCGAACTTACGCAGGCGAACCCGGCGAGGTCCGGGTGCTTCTGAAGGATGGAGATGGCTCCCTTGATGGCCTGGTCCTTCTGATCGTTGTTGGCGAGCAGGGGTTCCACCACGGTGATGCCCGGGTATTTCTTCAGGCCTTTGCGCACGCCTTCCACGTGAAGCATCAGGTTCTTCGCCGTCAGTCCCCCGGTCATGATGGCTACCTTTCCCTTGCCGCCCAGATCGCGTGCCAGCCGCTCGGCGATGTCCACCCCGATCTGCACATCGTCGCAGCCTGCCACGTAGAACCTCCGGGCGTCCTCGGAAGCGTCCGCGTCCCAGGCGTAGACGGCGATGCCCTCCCGCTCCGCGCGCCTGAGTGCCGGCCGCACCGAATCCGCGTCGTTGGGGGAGACGACGATCGCGTCCACCTTCCGGGCGATCTGGTCTTCGATGAGGTTGATCTGTCCCTGGATGTCGTTGCCCGTGGCCGGCCCCAGAAGCTCCGCCCTCATCCCGAGCTCCCGTGACGCCCGGTCCGCGCCCTTTTTCAGGCTGTCCGCATACGGGATGCCGAGCACCTTGAAGATGAACACGACGTGGGGGCGGCCCTGGCCGTCCGGGGCGCCGTCACCGCCCGGGCGCGCGCATCCCGGGACCGCCGCCGCAAGGGCGGCGGCAACAACGAGGAACAGTCTGTTCACGCTTGGGCCTCCGGTGTCACTCCCGCCGCTGCCGCCGGACACCGGGTCAGGCGGTCAGCCGCCGGCGAAGGTTGTCTATGAGCACGGCCGCGATGAGCGCCGCGGCCAGCATCTGCGTGCGGGTCAGGTCGCTTTCCCCCGCAAGCGAAAGGCCGTTTCTCAGCACGGCCATGGTGCACACGCCAGCGAGCGTCCCCAGGACGCTTGCTTCCCCTCCGCTCAGGCTGGTTCCTCCCAGTACCACGGCTGTGATGGCCTCGAACTCGTAGTTGCGCCCGGCGTCGGCGAAGGATGTGGACACGCGGGATGTCAGCATAATGCCGGCCGCTCCCCCCAGAAGCGACAGGATCAGATAAGTCGCGAACCGGACCCGCCGCACCCGGATGCCCGAAAGCCCGGCCGCTTCCGGAGACGCCCCGCAGGCCAGCACGGCCCGCCCGAAGGCCGTCCGCCGCAGCACGATGGCTCCCGCAACGAACGCGGCGCCCGTGATGGCTGCCGGAAGGGGGATGCCCGTACCCCCCAGATCGGCTGCGGCAAAGTCCGTGAACCCATCCGGGTAGCCGGACAGACTGACCCCGCCGGTCAGCACGTAGGCCGCTCCGCGCGTCAGGGACATGGTCGCGAGCGTCACCAGCACGGGCTGCATTCCGAGATAGGCCACCGCCGCGCCGTTCAGCGCTCCAACGCATCCCGCGACCGCCAGAGCCAGGACGGCCGCCGGCAGCACGTCCCATCCGTTGTGGACCACCAGGACGCCGAGCAGCATGCCCGTCAGCCCCACCGTGCCTCCCACCGAGATGTCAATGCCGCCCGCCGCGATGACCAGCGTCATCCCCACGGCCACCAGCCCGAGCTCGGAATACTGCCGCGCCAGCGACAGGAGGTTGCCCGCATCCAGGAACCCGTCCCGGGTTGCGGAGAAATACACCGTCAGCACGGCCAGGATCACAAGGCTGCCCGCGGACTGCAGCGCTCCCGTGCCGGCAGTCCTCTTCATCGGATACTCTCCCGAAGGAGGCGCCCGCGCGATATCAGCACGTCCAGCCCTCCAGTCAGAAGGATGGCCATGCCGATGATGGCCTGATACCAGTAGACGTCCAGCCCGGCGACGATGAGCCCGTTGCGGAGGACGGCCATGATGCCCGCGCCCAGAGCGGTCCCCGCCACACCGCCCCGTCCTCCGGTGATGGCCGTCCCGCCCAGCACGACCGCCGCCACGGCGTCCAGTTCGTAGCCCGGGAACATGTTCCCCTGGACGCTGTTCAGCGTGGCGCTGGCCACCAGGGCGGCCACCCCCGCGCACAGGCCGCTGGCGACGTATGTCCACCCCACCGTGGCCCCCACGCTCACGCCGCTGAGGCGCAGGGCGGAGGGGTTGCCTCCGGCCGCGTAGACGTGCCGTCCCCAGGGCGTCCGCGCCAGGGCCAGCGCAGCCGCAGTCAGCACGGCCGCGAACACCGCGAACGCCGCCCAGCCCGCTCCCAGCCTGCTGAAGCCGGGCGGCAGCGGGCTGATCAGGGTGACCATCTTCATCGCCTGCACGCGGTAGAGCGACAGTGTGGCCAGCGTCGCGACGATCGGCGGAACACCCAGGCGCGTCACCAGCAGGGCGTTCCCCGTCCCGAGCAGGGCGGCGGTCGCAAGGCAGGCCAGGACGGGAAGTGCGATGGATCCCGTGCGGTCCATCAGAACGGCCATCAGGCTGGCGGAGAGAGCCAGGACGGAGGCGCACGAGAGGTCGATCCCCCCTGCCAAAACGACCAGCGTCAGACCGGTCCCCAGAATTCCGATGACCGCGGCGTCCCGGCTGATGGCTGCCAGATTGACGGGGTTGGCAAATCCCGGCGTGCCCAGCGCGAAGCCGCCCGCCAGCAGGAGCATCAATCCAAAAAGAGGGGCTCCGCGCGCGGACAGGGCTCTCGCGGCGAGGCAGGGATCCGGGACGGGGTGTCTGGAGCAAGCGTCGGACATCGGGTTTCCGGCAATGTCTGGGATGCGCGCATCCGGAAGCGGATTATATCCGCCAGCCGGACGTCCCGTGAAGCCCGGCTGCGGAGCAGCCTCTGCGACGGCTTGCCCGCGGCGGTGCTATACTTCCGTCCCGGGACCCGCAAGAGAGGTCCCGCGGGAGGATGCCGGTGAACATCGAAGTGCGCCGGGGCCGGCCTGAGGATGCGCAGTTCCTGGCGCAGGGCAACATCGCCATGGCCCTGGAGACCGAAGGCCTAGTCCTTGACCCTGAGACGGTCCTGCGCGGCGTGACGGCGGTACTGCAGGATACCGGGAAAGGGACCTACTACGTGGCGGAGGCCGGAGGGCGCCCTTGCGGTCAGCTCCTCGTCACGCACGAGTGGAGCGACTGGCGCAACGGGGACATCTGGTGGATTCAAAGCGTCTACGTCGTGCCGGAGATGCGGCGCGGCGGGGTGTTCCGCACGCTTTATTCCGAGGTGCGCAGGGCGGCACTGGAATCGGGAGCCGCGGGTCTGCGCCTGTACGTCGAGCGTCATAACCGGGCCGCACAGAACACTTACTCCCGGCTGGGGATGAGCCTCACGGGCTACGTCGTGATGGAGGACATATTCGGGCAGCAGTCTGCCGGCGGATGAGCCGGGAGGCGCGGCGGAAGGGCTGGAGGGGGCCGGCCGCGGCCGGCCCCCTCGTTTGCCGGAAACGTCCGCTTAGGACAGCTTGCGCATCCAGACGTTGCGGTAGCGGACCGGGTCGCCGTGATCCTGGAGGAGCAGGGGGCCCGGCTGGCTGAACTCGTGGTCGATCTCCCCGCCGGTCGGCTCGTGGACCTCCAGCCCGTGGTGGATCCACACGCCGTTGTGCAGCACGGAGATACGTGCCGGCTCCACCTTTACCCCCTTGTGGTTGAAGCGGGGGGCGCGGAAGAAGATATCGTAGGTCTGCCAGTGCTCCGGCGGGCGGCAGGCGTTCACCAGTGGGGCCGCAGTGCGGTAGATCCCCCCGCAGTCGTCATCCTTGCTGTCGAGCCCGTAGGAGTCCAGCACCTGGACCTCATAGCGTCCCTGAAGATAGACGCCGCTGTTCGACCGCCCCTGACCTGTCCGGTCAGCCATGAGCGGAAGCCAGAACTCCACGTGCACCTGACAGTCGTAGAACAGCTCTTTCGAGCAGATGTCACCCGTTCCCGGCACGACCTCCATATAGCCGTTCTCCACCTTCCATCCGGCCGGATCGCTGGATCCTCGTTTGTGCCAGGCCTCCAGAGAACTGCCGTCGAACAGCACAATGGCGTCGCCCGGAATGCTTTCGTCACCCGTGAACAGCGCTTTGGACACAGTCTCACCTCGTCGGAGTGATTGCCGGTCAAGGGAGGCGGCCCTCGCGGCCTCGCCCGCAGACGCCCCTTTACCGGCATCCGTCTGGGGGTTCTTCTTTGCCGCGGGTCTACCCTGCGCTTCTCCGCAGGGCTGATGGATTTCTTTGTGAGATCGATCTTCCGCCTTGCGGACGCGGCAACCCGGCCGCCGGAGCGGACCCTGTCCCGGGAGCGCGTCGGGCGGGCCCGCGATACGAGTCTTTCTCTTGACCGTAGTGTGAAAATGGCGGTCCATCGCGGGCGGAAAGTGCTATAATCAGCCATGCGGAGCAATGGGGCTCCGCGTCCGCTGAGACGGGAAAGGTGGTGAATGGGCCATGCTCAAGAGGACTGTTCGTAGTATTCTTGTCCTCGCTATCGCGGCGTTCGTGCTGCCTGCCGCCGCGCAGGGAACGGGAGAATCCGCTTATCTCCCGGACGCGTATGTGAGGGGCTTCGGAAGCTATCCCGTCCCCGCTGACAGCGCCTCCTCCATCGCGAAGCCGGACATGGTGTTTTTCAACATCAATGTGACCGACTTCCGGGGGCTGCTGTACGGCGGGATGAACTACCGCCGGGTCTCGCCGGACGGGAAGCTGAAGAGCTATATGTTCTCCACGCGCATCGAGTCGCTGGAGGTCAGGGGCAACTTCGCAACCATCCGGGCGCAGGCCATTCACAATGGCAGGAAGGCCTGTATGTTCGTCGAGGTCCTCGACGACAACCCTTCCGGTGACTGGGCGCGCTTCCAGGCCAACGGCTGCATGCTGACGGTCGTCTACGAGGACACCTCCGGCGGTCTGGTCAGCGGCGACATCCGGGTGTGGACGAAGCCTGCGCCGCGGGCGATGGCCTTCGGGGCCGGCGCGATCGCGCTTCCCGGAGTGACGATCGGCGGCAAGCCCGGACTGGGCGTGTTCCAGTTCAAGGCCGAAACCACGCCGTGGGGCCCCGCCGGGTCTCTCCACTACACCGACGCGCCCGTCACCGCCGCCGCGTCCGCCAACACCATTTTCGTTCCGCGCTGGGAGAGGTTTGTTGCTTCCGGCAACAGGGCGGAGATGGCCGGCCCCGGCTACTGGAACGGCAGGCCCGCCATCGTGGTGGTGAACGTGGAGGACAATGTCGATCCGCGGCTGCGCTACCTGGTGGCGCCTCCTCCGGACTTCTTCGCGATTCACGCGAAGCTCGCAGGGCCGGACATCCGGCCGGGAGCGCCCGAGTATGCGGCGAAGGGCCCTGTGGTCCGGGGCGATATCGTTGTGAAGGCGGAACCGGCGCCAATGGATTGACCGCCTGACGGTCAATGGTTTGACGTCTGTTTCCGGCGAGGTTCTCGAGCCGGCCCGGCCGGGCCGGCTCTTTTTCGTCCGCCGGCGCGGATCCGTGGTAGAATGACGGAAGCCATGAGGACCGGTGTCGCCAGCCTGCCTCTCCACGGAGGGAAAGCGCCGCGATGGCTGTTTTCCCGGATGTGCCGTCTCGCCGGTCTGATGACGGAGATGATCGTCGCCGAGTACGGTCCGGAGAAGATGCTGGAGCGCTTGAGCGACCCCCGCTGGTTCCAGGCGTTCGGATGCGTGCTCGGGTTCGACTGGCATTCCTCCGGGCTCACCACCACCGCCTGCGGCGCCGTGAAGGAAGGCATCCGCGGACGGGAGGCGGATCTGGGCTTCTTCGCCGCCGGAGGCAAGGGGGCGGCGTCCCGGAAGACCCCGGAGGAGATTGTGCGTCAGGCGGAGGCGGCCGGTCTTGCCGTCGATGCGGGCTCTCTGGTCCGGGCAAGCCGCCTGGCTGCCAAAGTGGACAACACCGCTTTGCAGGACGGCTACCAGCTCTACCACCACGTGTTCTTCTTCACGCGGACGGGAGCCTGGTCGGTGGTTCAGCAGGGAATGAACGAAGAGTCCCGCTACGCAAGGCGTTATCACTGGCATTCGCCCACGATGCCGGGGTTCGTTAACGAACCGCATTCCGGAATCGCCTCCGAGGCAAGGAGCGGGCGCGTCCTCAACATGGTGGCGTCCGAGTCGGCCGGCGCGCGGGACGCCGTTGTGGATCTGGTGGGGCAGGGGCCGGACGCCGTTGTGCGGGAGCTCTCCTGCGTGGAGCGTCTGGACCTGCCGGCGCGGCACTGGATCGCCCCGGAGGACATCCGGCCCCGCGGATTCGAGCGGGTGCTGGCCGCCGCCTACGAACGGGCACCACGCAGCTTCGAGGATGTGCTGGAGGTCCGGGGGCTCGGGCCCCGGGCGCTCCGGGCGCTGGTGATGGTCGCGGAGCTGGCTTACGGAACGGCGCCCAGCTGGCGGGACCCGGCCGTCTATTCGTTCGCTCACGGTGGAAAGGACGGAATCCCGTATCCCGTGGACCGCCCGGTCTATGACGGCACCGTGGCGCTGCTGAAGCGGGCCATCCAGGAGTCGGACATGGGGCGGGGCGAGAAGCTGGCCGCTGTCCGGCGTCTTGCGTCCTTCTGGCCGGAGGGTGTCTGATTGGCCTCCGCACGGACCGGCTCGCGGCCGCCGTTGAAGAACCGGCTGGCCTGGTCGTTCTCCCGCATGCGGACGTTCGATTCGTGCCGCCGCAGATACTACTATCAGCACTATCTCAAGTGGGGAGGCTGGGACCACAGCGCTCCCGCGGAAAGCCGCGCGGCCTACCGCCTGAGCAGAATGACCTCCGCCGACCAGCTCGCCGGGGAGCTGGTGCACCGGGGCATCGAAGACGCGCTGCGCCGCTTCCGCTCCAACAGGCTGACGGTGGAGGCGGAGGAGCTGGTGGCGTGGGCGGTCGTGCAGTGGGAAAGGAGGCTTGCCGAGTCCGCCTCCGGCCGCTGGGAGCACGACCCGAAGCACGTGACGTGCCTGGTGGAGGATTACTACAGCCTGCCCGACCGGGAGCGGCGGCTGGAGCGGGGCCGGGAGCGAGTGGAGGTCTGCCTCCGGAGCTTCTGCGCGTCGCGGACGTGGGAGGAGCTCCGGCGCGGCCGCACTCAGAAATGGATGGCGACCGACGGCGATCCGTACGAGACGGTGGAGGTGCTGGGCATACCCACATACGGGCGTCCCGATTTTGCCTACGACGCATCCCCACCGGCGGAGCCGAAGTCCCGGCTCCGGCTGTTCGACTGGAAGACCGGGTCTCCGCGCGACTCCGACATTCTTCAGGTGCGGTTCTACGCCCTGGCGGCGGAGGGCCGATGGGGTTTCCCGCCCCTGGCCGTCCGGGCCCGCCTGGTCTATCTCTTCCCTTCTGCGGTGGAGCAGACGGTGGAGGTGACTCCGGAAGGGCTGGAGGACGGGAAGCGGGCGCTGGCGGAATCGTGGGAGCTGATGAAGTCGGTCCTTGCCGATGTGGACGAGAACATCCCCCTGGGAATCGAGCATTTTCCGGTCACGGATCGGCCGGGACTCTGCTACCGGTGCCCGTTCCAGGAAATATGCGCGGATCGCCCCGCCGCAACGGCCGCCCGGGATCTGCTGAGGGAGGAGGACGACTTCGACCCGTTCGTCTGATGGGGCCGGGGCAGGCTCAGGGCCGCAGCGCTTCCAGGGCGTGAAAGGCGGCAAACAGCGCCGGCTGGTGCAAAAGGTAGATAACCAGACTGTGCCGCCCCGCCCATCCTAGAGCACGCCCGACGGGCGACCGGGCCTTCCACTCCCGCAGCCCTCTCAGCATCTCCGAGCGCAGCAGCCGGTCGCCCGCCCACATCCCGATGAGGAACACTCCTGCCCAGGGCACCAGCGGCACATAGTCTTGCGTCGCAGGCTTGAACGTCATCATGCCGATCCAGCGCAGGGGAGGGGCATCGAGCGCGGGCAGGCGGAGGGTGTGCCCGGCGAGCAGGATGGCCAAGCCGGTCCCCAGCGCCGCCCGCGGCCTTCCGGCGAACATCCGGCCGATTACGCGGGAAACCGCGATGCAGTGCAGCGCTCCGAAGAAGATCCAGCTGTCCGGGAACACCAGCCAGCTTCCAGCGGACACAAGGGCGGCCGCCGCGCCCACCTTCGCCACGCCCTTCCAGAACCGCCCGCAGTCCAGCCCGCGCGCCGCGGTGACCGCGAGGCTGGCTCCCGCCGCGGCGAGGAAGCTGGAGAGGATGACCGCCCGGAAACTGAGCCACCGCCAGTCGTGGTTGAAGTCGGCGCGCAGGTAGCCGAAGTGAGCCAGGTCGAAGCAGAAATGATAGGCGACCATCAGAGCGATGGCGCTTCCCCGGAAGACATCCAGGACTTGAAGACGGCTGGAGCTGCGGCAGTCCATCCCGCTGGCCTCCTTCGTC